>AMWB02160186.1_pt1 | contig 42855 bp, 51 predicted proteins | sample 200311 | NCBI WGS metagenome assembly AMWB02 (sample SAMN02737377, study PRJNA173069) | bioreactor metagenome | biome: anode biofilm in microbial fuel cells | place: USA: California | collected 2010-12-16
GTGACCACTGTTGCGCATAGTCTGACACTCATCGAGCAACTTTGATAGCTGGTCTATGGTTAGGTTTTCGTAATCTACGATTACCTCTTTTACTTTCTTGTTAGCCTTCGGCTTCCCGATGTAAGTAGGAAGCTTTGTGACGTTGATTAGTTTTCTTTCGAGAGCCCACTTTGCTTTATAAAGCCCCATTATATGGGCGTCGAGTTGCGAGAGTTGCTCCTTGTGCTCGCGATAGATGCGACAATAATAAGATATATCATTGTCCATCTCTTTTATGGTATTTCTAATCTCATCATCACTCATCTCTATTAATCCTTTGTTTGGCGGTGAAACATAGCGTTACGAAGTAACATAGCGTTACGAAGTAACAGTGAATCTCCCGTTAGCCTTGCTAACCCTAGCATACCAGCTTCGTTGAGGGTGGTTAGTGCAGATGAATGAATCTCCATCCTCGATTGAGTCGCTGAAGCGACTATTTGATTGATAATAGTTCGGACTGGAGAAGAAGAGCTTTGCCCCACTGTTGAGGAGCTCTTCGAGTTTCTTCGGGGTAGTTGCCTTCAACGGGGCATAGAGAGGAGTTGTCATCCTATATCCCTCCTCTTCGGATGCAGAGTGAATGAGTTCATTATTAGATAATCATTCTCAGCGTGTGGTAAAGTCAATAGCTCCATGAGTTCATCACATTGCCTGCGGAGGGAATCTACGATTCTCACATACTCAGAGAATGATTCTGGGAATATAACCAGATTGGATTTAGAGCTCTTGAACGCGATGAAGTTATTATAAGGAATAATCTTGATATCCTTATCTCCATCGAACGAGTTTATCACGACTTCGATCATCATTATAGTAGTCCTTTCTGCCCAGCCAGGAGTTTATCTAACCTACGTCTAACTTCATCGTCGCTCCCATCTTCAACTAGAGGACTCTGAGGATTCTGAGGGAGATTAGGGAGATTAATAATTGGTAGAATTGCCTTGAAACTTTTATTAGTTTCAGTAAATTGCTCAGTTGGAAAATCTCTCTTCGAGAACCACTCTCTCGCTTGCTCGGCTGAGATGGTCAACTCTGGGAGAGACGAATTGACTACGTCAATTATAGTCCTCACCAATTCTGAATAACCTCTCGCTGATATTCCATTTTCATATAGATGAATGTCTATCCTTGCCAACTTCCTTGGATCTACGTAGGCTTGGACGTTGATTCTAGTCTTTGCCTTCTCTCTTTCTCTTGAGTTCATGATATACTTCCTCTTCGATAAAGTATGATAATAGTTCGAAAAATGGGCCTCTATCTAACTTCTCTCCTCTCATCTCAATAGAGATTATGTTGAAAGTCGGGACGGTATATCCCTGATGCTCGAAGCTATCGATCTCCACCATCACATCTATAGTCTCTTTGGCGGAGAAATCCTCCTTGGTAATCTCGACTATCATCCTAGACTTCGTCATGATATACTATCTCCACTCTCTTTGTTTGACCGCCAAACAAAGGAATCCAGTTTGATAGGTAATGAAATATAGACGATCCACACTTTGGACAATCTCCCTTCCTTCATAGAATGTCTCACAATCCAAGCATAGCTTGGTATTACCGAGAGTTAGATTCATCTCATTCCTCCTCATCTTTGATGATTAGTGATTCTTTGATCTCACTCAGCGAGGGAATAGCCGCGATAGCGGAGCTATCCTCCCACACGACTCCATCGAAGTCATCCATGATAGTCTCCTGTGCCAGTATTCTCCTTGTTTGATTAGTTATCATCATATCCGTTGGATACCCAAAGAGCTTTAGCTCCTCTAGAGCTTGCTCCGTAGAACGAACACTCCTTATCTTCCCATACGCCAGGAGACTCTCTTCCAAAACCTCCAAGCTTCTCCGAAGGAGAAGACTCCTCGTTTTTGGTAGTTGCCCGATAGAATTGAAATATCGGGCAATGTTTGCAAGAGTCTTGCTCTTTACCCGGAGTGTAATTATGCAATCTTCAGCCATTTCCCTCTATCCTCTCCATCTCTTTGAAGTTCATAGACCTGCCCTCTTCCAACTCCAAGCCCAACTCCATTCTCTTTGTAACATTCTAGACACATAATAGCCCAACTTCCAGATTTCATCCTACCATCAATGAAGACGATCCCCGCGAGATTATCTTCGCCTAACTTCTTCTCACAAAGATTGCACTTCTTAACCTCTCCTAGCCAATACTTCTTCTTCTCCTTACTCATCTAATTCCTCCTCTCCTCACTCCGTTCGACTATCATTTTGAAGATCATAAACTCCTTAATCGCTTCTCTGAGACAATCTATAACATCGGGACATCTATCACATCTCTGAGTAATAGTCTCCGAACATAGATCTATTGATCTCTCGGTTATCCGAGAGGTAATCCACCCTCCCTCAACCAAGTTCACGATTCCACCAGCCTTTCTCTCGGACTATGTCCGAGTGCTTACAGTATTTACGATAGATAAAGGATGGACAACTACACCTACGAGTGGCAATGTCAAACTCGTAGGGCTCCTCGAGCCCCTTGTGCCAGATGAAAACCTGGCCAGTCTCATGAATGAGGGTGATGATGTAGTCATCCATCTTCTCTCCTCTCCTTTGTTTGGCGACGAAACATAGTTTCTTTTAGAAAGCTCGTTTAATTCTGGCAGTCTCGATCCTCTACTCAGCCAATACTTGAATATCCCATCCTGTTCTGGTGAGAACAATCCTAGCCTGAGCATCAAGAACTAACGTAGCTCCTCCAAACAACTCAACTGCTGTTCGGAGATCATCCTTCTCACTATCCCCAACAAACTCAACCATTCCCGCATCCTTGATCTCATAGATCATATAATGCTCCATCGAACATACTGTATTCCACCTGAATTTCCCTTCTCTCTCTTCCATCTCGTTCTCCTTTGTCTTTGTTTGGCGGTCAAACATAGATGCTCATCTCCTGGCCAATCCATCGAGATGACAATAACAACCCTCATTTTCACCATCATTATACCACCAATGTTGATAGTAGTCAAGCATTTTTTTCAACCCTAACATCAACATCATGTGAAACATGAACATGAACATCAACATCAACATCAACATCAATCGTAAAGGTACACAACCCCCCCTCCCTCCCCCATTTTGGGGTGGGTAGATATATAGATAGACATACTCTCTTATATATATCAACATATCAATCTATATTATTAAGATTTTTTTTTTAATGATGGAGTCATTTGGCACCAAAGGCGCCCTATAACGCTCTCTATCACCCCCCAAAATGCGTGGGACCGGGGGTTGTGTACCTTTACAGTTTATGTTGATATTGATGTTTATGTTGACATTTATGTTAATGTTTAATTTACACGCTCGATAGAGCGTATATATAATAGAGGAGGCGCATCCTCATCCTATTTTGCACTCTGAGGATATTCTTAGTTATAAGAAATCCTCTATTTTGCACAATCAAAATGTTGCGCCGCAACATCAACTTTGTTTCACCGCCAAACATAGAGCATTATCAACTTTAATACTCGCCAGGCTTTTCTCCATTTCTCTCAGTTCGTTCAACATAGCGCTCTCCCTTTCTTGTATCTTCTTGGAGCCCTATGTTTGGCGACGAAACAAAGTTGCATTGCAACATCTCCATCCTCACCCCTGAGCGAGCCGTCTTTTAATTTCTATTCGTTGTCATCATCCTCGGTCTCAGCCGCTTTCCTAGCATCAAGCTCAGCCTGCAGCTTGGCAATCATTGCAGCCATATCATCCTCAGACGCTTTCTTGAGGAACAACTCCCCAACCTCGGCCGCGGTAGCCGGCGCTTTAGCCGCCCGCTTACGAGACGGTTTAATCTCGTCCCAAACGAAGGTCTTACCATCAAGCGCCTTCTTGACCGAGTGCGCGGTAGCACTCTTGTCATTCCTGATCGTCGCCAGGTCAATGATGACCGTCCTCGATGCTAGGATCAATAATTCCTTGAGGTTAAATCCGGTGTAGTCGATCTTGTAAGAGACAGTTGTCTCAAACAGACGGTCGCTCTTAGGCCCTTTGCTGATAGTAGCATTACGAACCTCAACAACCGTACCTTCAACCAGCAGTTCTTTCTTCAATTCCTCGCTCATGATATTCCTCCATTCTTTAGCAAGGCTCGCCCATGAGTGAGGATGGAGCATCTCATATTCTGTTGTCAAAGACCATCTGGCATCTCCGCCATTGGGTACAATATACCATAATAGAGCGATTGTGTCAAATCCCATTAAATAGATGTTTGCCATCTCATGCGAAGCATGGGGGCTAGAGGGGGATTGGGCGCCTGGTTCGCAACCTTCTCAAATTTCTAGATTGCGGAATAAGTATGTAATGTCACCAAATGAAGCCATCAACTATGTTTCGTCGCCAAACAAAGAGCTACCGTAGGTAGCAATGGCGGCAAATAATGGGTTGACAACTTGCGCTAACGCGCGGTATAATGTTCGGGAAATGGGAGAGGGAGGATGCTGTGCTGGAAGTTTTGAAAATGCTCGAAGTACCGGGGTTGCTTCTCGCAGCGATTGTTATCTATCTTCTCTTCAACGCACTCTCTCGTATTGAGGAGCAGCGGAGCCAGCAACTTACGAGGAATAATGAAGTTCTTCTCGAGATTGCCAGAGGGTATGAGAGACTTAGCTCTCTTATTGATAGTCTGATCAGACGGGATAAGGGAGGTCGGTCAGATGGCCAGAAATAAGAAGAAGTTGCTGCGACTCCTCATCCCTTGCCCGAGTTGGTATTGTGCGGCCGAGGAAGAGACGAGGGAGAAGGAGGAGGAGATTGTGGAGACTATCCGATCGGCAGACCGCAAAATTGAGAGGGCGATTGCTACGATAAATGGAGACTTGGATTGGTTCCTCTGTTTTACGAACAATAAGGAGTGTGAGAGTGGGTCTGATTCAAGTTGATCATGCACTTGTTATTTATGCAGTGGGAATGCTGCTGGCTGGTTATGGGTCAGGGTTGTTTCTTGCTTATTGGGCGTATGTAGGGCGGGCAAGCTTTGTTTATGTCTGCGTTTCAGGGGTATTAGTAGGAGAACTGCTGGAGAATATTGCATCATTTATTTCGCGGTATGAGTTTGTTCACTATGGGACAGTCAGTTGTATTAGTAAGTGGTGGTGGCCCTTCAGGAATTACGTCTCAGTGCTGGCAGTTTTGCTCCTCGTTGTAGCGATGACGGTTAAGTGGATTCGCTCCTACAGGAATCCATCCTACATTTTCACACCTTCATATGAAGGCCCCGACAGAAGGAGGAATGCGAGTGGGAAGTAGGGTTGAATTCTCGAAAGCGGTCAGGGACCTTCTCATATACGCCACTCAAACATGCGGGTATGACATAGTCATGGATTGGCTCCTCCGGGATGCGGAGACACAGAATCGCCTCTACAAATCCGGCAAATCGAAACTCGATGGATACACGAAGCGTAGTCGCCACCAAGCTGGCCTCGCTCTCGACCTCTACATTCTCGAAACCGGGAAGATCTCTTCCGACCATACGAAGTACGAAAAGCTCCACAACATCTGGACATCCGTTGGAGGTAGGGATATGATCGACTGGGATATGGGACACTTTGAGTTCTAGCTATGTTCCATCGCCAAACAAAGTTTGCGAGCGGCTTGAAGGACTGCCAGGAGTTCATCTTGGATCATGCCGTGATAAAGTGCTGGCCAATCACAGACCACTAGTTGCACCAGCAGATTTCTTCTCTCTAAAAGGGCTAGACTTGTAGCGAGTCTAAAAGGGATACCTGGCATATCCTGCCCTTCTTAGAAGAAATAACAAGGAGAATCAACTATGTTTCATCGCCAAACAAAGTTACTCTTAGTTGTCCTTCTTCTCTTATCTGGTTGCGTATCTTACAAGAGCAAAATGCTCTTGATAAACGCAGCAGGTTCTCAGTGTCAGCATTCTATAATCTATCAAACTATTCCTCTTCCTAAGATCTCTCTTGGAATTGTTCAAGTTGCAGCTGATAGCTTCCTTCTAAGCAACGATGGATATCGTAGATGGGCACTGGAAGTAGTAGAGAAGTCAGTAAAATTAGCGAAAGATTCTTCTACTACCTACTTACAATTCGCTTCAGAAATTATGTCTAGCAGCGAGACTATCAACAAGTGGTGGGGATCTCCATATATCAAACCTCTCCAACAGATCTTCTATCTCTTTGTGCGTGCTGGGGCAGAAAAGATGGATCAGTGTGATAGAGACTTCATAATCAAATATGGTGAAGAGAGGATTGAGACTCTTAAAAACTCCCCTTTTGTTTAATCTACCCTTCTAAAGGTCCAGAACTAACTAGGAGGGAGAGATTATTAGGTTTTAGATTAACCATTAAGAGGTGGTAGATGTTCACAAAACTCATTAATCTAATCTTCGCATATAAGACCGAGTGTCTGGGCGGTAAAAATCCTTTATTCTCTAAGACTTTATGGGTAAATGTAGTAGCTCTTATAGTATGGGCTAGCAGCAAGTATCTCAACGTGGAACTTTCAACAGAAGATAGTCTTGCTATCCTAGCAGTTATCAATATGATCTTACGTATGATTACTAAGAAGCCAGTAGGCTTCTATGAGATTGCAGACTAGAAAGGGAAGAAATGGCTTTTGATCCTGCTCCAGATAGTTGGATAGTGGACTGGTCTGAGGATGGTACAGATGTTACCTTTCCTCTGGGATCTGTGGCATACCTAACTGCAGCTGATGCTGATGCAGCTACTGGTGATTGGAGAATGTGTATAGCTCTGCTTCTTGAGCATACTCTTTATTATTATAATAATCTTGCTGAGGAAGATAGACCTACTCAAGTAACCTTGAATGCATCTTTTCATACTGACTCATCTGGAGATATCTATAGAACTATCTCCTTAACCGCTAAAGTTTCTACCTTAATGGTAGGCGCAACATTCACACCTGATCCTGAATAGGAGAGAAGAATGGCTTTTGACGCAAAACCCTCAAGTTTCTTAGCAAGTTGGTCTGAAGATGGAACTGATATAACTGTTCCTATTGCATCCTTATCTGAACTAACAGCAGCTGAGGCAGATGCTACTACAGGTGACTGGCGCAAGATAGTATTTGCATTTCTTGAACATCTCTACACTTACTATAGTGCTCTCCCTTCTGGTGATCAGCCTGGTAAGTTAACTATAACTAGAACAACAACTGTGACCTCTGAGGATGTAATGACGCGAACTTATACAATTCGTATAACTAGCGATATTCTCACTAAAGAGGTAAGCGACGAGGCTTAGTATGTCTTACGAAGTACAGAAAATCTGGGATCGTCATCATCAGATGAAGCGTCTCGCTATCCTTGGCCTATCATATCGCCAGATAGCAAACGCTTGTGGTGTTACTGAGGTAACTGTTCGTAATGTACTCTCCAGTCCTCTGATGAAACAGCAACTCGAACTTATGCAATCTGCTGCTGACTCAGAGACTCTTGATGTTAACGCGAAGATTAAGAAGATGGCAGAGAAAGCAGTTACTTACCTTGACGAACTTCTATCTAATGATGAAGCTCCTACTTCTCTTCGTGCTAAGATTGCAATGGACACTCTCGACCGAGCAGGCTTCCCAAAACATACTGCTATCTCAGGTCAGGTATTTCATGCTCACTTAACTAAAGAGGATATTGATAAGCTAAAGAGCGAGACAGTGGAACATTTGGATGTGATAGATAGTGAATTTAGGCTTATAGAAGGAAATAGAAATGATAGTTAGAGGCGATCCACTATCATCAACTGGTGGTATTGTTTACGCGTCTGGTATTTTCTATGAGATGGAGAATTATCTCGAAGTTGGCGCTTACGATATGTCTCCGCTTTTTTCTGGTGTGATTCACGGCTCCGATGACTCACCTATCACTTCTGTACAGCCAACTCTCAAGTGGCAGAGGTTCGATGTTTCTGATTATGGTGCATATGGAACAACAATCTCATATATGTTTGAGACTTTTACAAAGGGCGGAACACAAAAGGCGCGTTACAATTTAGTTGGAATGGCTCATGGACAGCTTAGTGCAACTGGTGCTGGAAATGACGTTGTAGGAACTGCTGGGTTAGCTTGGTGTGAGGGCGAGTGTGCGGCATGGGGACTGTATGGAGAAGGGACCCTTTGGGATTTGAACGGTATGATTTTTGCCTGCGAGCTCGATGCAGTTAATGCATTTGGCGGGATAGCTAGTCGTAATACAGATTCTGGGGCTGCAGGCAAAAGTTATGGTTGTTTTATTGAAGGCAAAACTTTAGGGGATGGGTCTCAGTACAATACCGCAGCTATTATTATTGATGCTCAAGAGGCCGATGGTAGATTTTATGATGGAATAGTTTTCTCTCCCAGCTCTGTATTAGAAAGAGCTATTGATTTGTCGTATCTTCCATCGACTGTTATTCCAATTCTCATTGCAAATGATGCATATATTCAAGCTAATAATTATGCAGGCACTGGCAAGCTGAATGTTATGAAAGTCCTGCCTTCAGATACATTTCATCTCCATATAAATACCGGAGTTAAGTGTGATCCACATTACGAATTCGAATTGATAGGCACAGCTTGTGTCTCCGGGGCTCCGCCGATCTTTCGTATGAACACGACGGAATATGATGGCAACTCAATTCCTTACTACCCATGCAAGCTTGTCTTCACTCCCTCTTTTGAGAACTCCCCCGGAAACTATTTCGATGTGTATGTGGCGAATGGCTATGCGTTTGCGGCGACCGAGGCAGATCGACAAACCTTGGCCATGAGATTAACCGGCGCGGGGTGCGTGGGTATCGGCCTGACTTCATTTGGCACGTCGGCTGCTAGGGTATTCGGGATAGGTAATGGCACTGCGCCCAGTTCAAGTCCTGCTGATGCATTTCAGATGTATAGCGCGGACCAGGCGGCCGGGAACGCTTGTCCTCATTTTCGCACTGAATCCGGCACGGTCATTAAGCTTTTTCAGCAAACCCACATTGCAGACGCGACGGACGCCGCAACGGTGATTACAAGATGCAACGCTATTTTGCAGGTACTCGAAAATTTGGGATTTTTAGCGACTTCATAGAGAAGGAAATACTGTGGATAAGATAGAAATACCACAAGAAACAAGGATGACCTTGGTATCTCTGCAGAATGAGGTAAATAACTCACTTAAGATAATGAACCTTATTATTAAGACTATTATTGAGACATCTGGAGGAAGTGGCAAAGATAAATATAAGGTATCGTCCGATTTTACTATCTTATCTAAGATAGATGAGGAGAATGTAGATTGAAGATACTCGCTACTTTTACTCAGTATGGAATTCCGAAGTCTGATCTTACTCCAACTATCACAATCATGAAGAAATTAGATGATTCCGTGGTAGTAAGTGCTGCGAGTATGACTAGTAGGGGATCTGGAATCTATCTTCATTATGACTATTTATTCGCTGCAGTTGATGGTGAGGACTATTATTTTGTCTGTGATGCCGGAACTTATTCTGTAGATTCTAGATATATTGTCGGAACTACTTCATCTATATTAAATGAGATAGAGGATAAGATAGATTTAATTCTCGCTACTATTGAAGTGTCTGAGGGTGCGAGACTATTAGAAATATCTATTGTTAGGGCTGGAACTAGTACTCCTATTGCTGGCGTATTCGTTGCTCTTTATCCAGCCTCATCTGATGTCTTAATCTCCACAGGAAAAAGTAATATAAGTGGAGAATTATCTTTCTCTATGGATGATGGTTCATACAGACTAGTATGCTATAAGATTGGTTATTCTTTTACTAATCCAACCTTAGTGACAATAGCAGGAAATGATACTATTGAGATTGAAGGTGATGCTTTGGCAATAGAATCACCCATACCAGGCTCATCTTGTCGAGTTTATGAATATCTCTATGATTTATCTGGGATAACACCTCTAGCAGAAGAAAGAGTAGTCGGAAATGCTACTGCATATGTAACTCCATTTGACTTCAACGAAGATAGACTAGTTGAAGTAGAAGCAGTGGAAGGAACTTATGATGAATCAACTGGCCTAATCTATTGGGACATAGCACAAGGAGCAACGGTATCATTTAGGATACCTGTAGTCGGTATAAGCAAAACTGTCTTAATTCCAGATGAAAGTAGCGCTCGGCTTTATGATCTGACTCTTGAGGAAGAGGAATCTTAGCAACTGTGTTTCATCGCCAAACAAAGGAGATAATAAAATGCCTTATACAGCTGTAGTAGATAATACTGGTAAATATGCTCTTGCTATTGATTCTTCAGGAAGGATTAAAGCTGGGTTAGAAGTTGGTAGTGCTGCAGTTAGCGCCACCAACCCGGTGCCGATCAAGGGCGGTACGATAGCCAATACCACCAAAATTTCACCCACAGGCGGCAGCAAAACCGTCACCACCGCAGGCACAGCAGAGGCTCTGGTAGCCTCATCCACACTGCGTACAATGCTCTACGTGCGGGCCAAATCGACCAACACCGGGGACGTTTATTTAGGTGACTCAGCTGTGGACAAAACAACGTCTCAGCAGATTGTCCTTGATGCCAGCCAGGAAATCACAATCGAGGCCCCGGCAGGGTATTGCCTGGACATTAACGAATTTTACATCGACGCCTCAGTAAATGGTGAGGGCGTTGATTTCCTGTATGTGTAGGAGGGGGTGAGATGATTAAACTCGGGACGCCATACAAAATCCTTGATGGCAGATATCTGCGCAGCGCAGGCTACGACTACGCACAACCACCAGGACAACCAGGAGCAGACCTCGGCATCTGCGATCCAGCAAATCTTCCATCTGGTATGAGCGAGCTGCCTGGCACACGGATCATTGGCCACCATCAATTTGGCAATTACCAATTCCAGGACGGTAGTATCATGTGCTACCGGCCGAGGCGATACTACAAGATAGGCACTGGTAGCAATGGTCTAGCTGTCAATGTTATTTCAGAAGTCCCATATCAAAGATTTGCCAGTGTCAGTGAGGCCAATGACAACGGCTATGCTTTGGGCAGAGAGTTTTACGACGGCGGTGAAATCAAGACTGGTGTATTCGTGGATAAGTACAAATGCAGCAAGCAGACTTACGGCACTGGCTACACGGCAAGCAGTGTTCAAAATGGTCTGCCGCTATCAACACATGCCGATCACAATCCTATCAGTGGCATAACGGCTGTCAGTCTCGGCAACATCAACGCAAGCTGTTTGCAGGCACCCAAGGGGCGCACGGGAGCCAACGGGGCTTACGACGCTTCCAGTCCCTTTTTCTGCTGTTCACAACCAATTCGTGCAGGCATTGCCCGTTTTGCTATGGCTCACGGTCAGGCGTCCAGCAGCATTGCTAATTGCGCATGGTATCATGGCACATACAACTACCCAAAGGGCTGCAATAACAATGCTTTGAGAGACAATGACGACGCCACTGTTCTCTATGTCGCGGATGGCTACTCCAACTGCGGCAAAACTGGTTCAGGCAGCATATTCGCAAAAACCACCCACAACGGCCAGGCGTGCGGCATCGCAGACCTCAATGGACTGATGTACGAAGTCAGCATTGGTGTCACTTGTGTTGGGTCTACAAAGACCATATCAGGCGCAACACAAGCCAATCCCTGCGTGTTGACGCTCAACAGTACTACCGGGCTCGCAACTGATGACATTGTGATGATTACCAGTGTTGTCGGAATGACTCAGCTCAATGACAAAATCTACAAAATCACTGTCATTGACGGTACAACAGTGTCTCTTCAGGGCATCAACAGCAGTGGCTACACAGCGTATTCCAGCGATGGCACACTTACCTACGGCAAATGGTATGCCGCCGACACAGATGTTGCGATGAAGGATTTTACCCCTGGCAACACGTTAGCAACAGACCATTGGGGCGCCACGGGTGTGGCCGCCATGATGAGCAAGTTTACTCCACCATTTGGTACTGCAGGCGAGGCACTTGTACAGAGATATGGCAGCAGCACAAATCAGGTGTTGAGTGAGGCAACAACTGGTGCTGGATGGCTACTGACTGGATTTGGATTTCCAAAAGACAGCGGTGGAATCGACACAACAGGCACCGATCTCTTCGGCAAAGATTGTTTCCATCAGTACGTGAATAATGAGCTATGTTTTCTCGCCAGTGGGGGCTGGACCAACAGTTCGGATGCGGGGTTGTGGTCTCTGGTTTGGTATAGCTCTCGCCCGGCTTCCAACGCCTATGTTTCATTCCGTTCTGCCTGTTACCCTGTTTAGCGAGCGATAGCGAGCGACTATGAGCAAATATGATACAGGAGATTAACAACATGACAGATGAACAATTACAACAGATAGAATTATACGGGCGTTTACTGACTGGAGAAGAGACAGAGCTTGAGCTATCAAAACTCGCCCGCACGAATTATCTCAAGAGCAAAATGAGGCCACGCCTAGCAGCAGCCATCGGGGATTACGGCGATAATATTACCGACGTTACCCGTGCTCTCGTACTCGGTGAAGCCATCCGCCTGGGCATCGAAACCGACGCTGACGTGATAGCCTCTTACAACGCCTATGTACAGGCGATGTATGAGGGCTACGGCGGAGGGGCTGCGATAATGTCTGTGCTCGCGGGCAACACGACCGGGCTACAGGCGGAGCTGATTACTGGCTACTACGTCGCCAAACAGGCAATCGCTGCGGCTGAGTCGCTGGACGCCGTGCAGGCGGTGGATTTGCCTGGGGAGCCGGAGAGTGGTGGATGACAGACACAAAACTACTCGACTGGGTTGAAAAAGAAAAACCCGATATTTGGTTCCGCACAGGATACGGCATTTGGTCAGTCTCTGCGGAGATGGATGACCCAACTTTCCCCAGGTACGAAGGCCAGACAATACGTGATGCGATATTGGCTGCGATGATGGGGTGGGAAGATGAAAGCAGGAGGTGGTGACAAATGACCACCTGCATTATTGCCAGTCCAGACGCCTATCAAATAGGACTACTATGGACCAGGGATGGAAGCCAGTCTCTCTGCCAGGATTGCGCGTTAAATCCTTCATGGCTGGTGCGCTACTGCGAGGTGGGAAGGCAGATGATACCGACCGGCACCTGCTATGCGTATGCAAGGCCGCCTCGGTGAGATATCTCATGCTCTGCCTGCTACTCACGTCATGCGCCAGCACGAAACCGTGGCACTATGCTGCGGAAGTCCAACCGGAGCCAGTGACGATCACAATGACGGTGGTCTATGGCGACTATGACGAGTCCGATGTTGTTGACGCAGTGCAGGCGGCGGTTGTCGATTTCGCCTACCGTACCAGGATCATTGTTGATGTTGTGGAGTACCGAAGAGTTGAATGGCAGTCTCGGGAGTTTGCCGCAATGTCGAGGCAGTCTCTCGATGAGTTCGGCGGCAGAATCGAGACACAGTGGGTGCTGATGGTCTATCGCAAGACTATGCTGGAATGGTTCATGCTATTCATGACCGGCGCGAATGTCGAGGGCATGGCAGAACCTGGCGGCCATTGGCTACAAGTGTGTTGAGTTTGACGCGGTTGAATGTGAGGACGAATAATGATGGATGTCACATGCTGGAAACCATGCAGTCGAGCATTTTATCTTGCGGCCATACCGATATTATTTCGTCTGGCATCGGCATGGTTGGTGTTCATATGTCTGTTTTTTATTGGCAAGCGAGATTTGGACACATTACGTGCTGCAACTGTGCTTATCCTGGATAATTTCGACTCGTTTGTGAGGCTACATTTTAAGGAGTGCTGATGAACCCTTTACTATGGGTATCCTTCGCCTACACACTGAAACCTGCCGGTGAATGGCATTTCGGCATGGTAGGCATATCCTATTTGCGCAAAAGTGGAGGGAATGAATGAGAGACCGTACCCACCTCTATATCGCGCTGACCATATTTGCCGCCGCGCTCGTCATAGTCTGCTGTTCTATCGCCTGGGGTGCAACGGTGCGCCTCGCCTGGGACCATGACGGCGCGGAGGGCTATCGGCTCTACCTGGCAGAGTTTGGTCAGCCGATCATACAGGTATGGCAGGGGCCGGAGAAATCAACGTCAATTCAACTGGCTGAGGGCGTGCAATACTGGTGCGCTGTCACGGCCTACAATGGGGCGCTGGAGAGCGAGCAGAGCGATATCCTGCAATTTACAGTACCTGGTGAGCAGCACACAATTATTGTTCCGGGGAGACCATCAGCCATTCGGATAGAGTTTAAGTAACTATGTTTTACCGCCAAACAAAGGGTATATAAGTGGCTAAATGTTGGGTAGGTACAGTAGGTCCTCTATATGGATTCGTTAAGTGCGATACTGCTCCAGTAGGCTCTGAAGATATGGTTAGGTTATCTGACCTAAGTGGATCTACTGGATTAGTCAATATAGTGGTAGTTGCTAGTATAAGTAATCCATCAGCTGAGCTTGCGTCAATAGCAGGGCCTGCGACTGGAAGTAAGTTAGTTGTAACTGTAGAAGAAGGAGCTGGTGCTAATAAGTTTGCTATTTATCTCTGGGATTTATCTGTTAGCGTAGCTGATCCCCCATATGTAGTTGCAGGAGATGGTGGATACTGGGTGGCTATAGGAGGCAGATTTTGTGCTATTCCACAAAGTACAAATGCTAGAAGTAAACATGAGATATCTGAGTATAAGGTAACACCAACTGAAGATAATGATGACTACTACGCTGTGGAATACTGGGTTGAAGGTGGCTCTGTCTTATGGGACGTGGTGTTAGGATCAGGATGGGGAGGGGATTTAAGAAGGTGGGCATATAGTATTTCTGGTAGTTGGACTAACTATCTAGTAATGGGAAATACTGGGATTTTCTCGCTGCCTTATAATTCTAGAATTAGATATTACCTTACCTATGGACAAAGTATTATGTCATCTGCGACTCCTCAGACTGTAAGTTTCTCTGGTATGTCCTGGGATTCACAAAATGAGTTCTCGGGTGGAAGGTTCTACCCTAAAGTGAGAGGGTATTACCACGTAGACGCTAAGTTATCTATGGATTTTAGTGGACTAGGTACGACTTCTAATTACGCTATCTACATAACTAAAAATGGTGTTGAACAGGCTGGATTCGGAAAGGTTATTTTTTCTGGAGTTTCTTATGAGTCTATTAATATATCTGACACGGTCTATGCAGTTTATGGAGATTTTATAGACATTAGGGTACTGCAAGTAACAGGTGCAAATAGGAACTTGGTTGCAGGTTCAGTATATTCATACGTCTCGATAAATAAGGTAAGTTAGATGAGCATAATAGAAGATCAAGGATTAAAAGACCTATTAAAGAGATGTTATCTCAGCACTAAAATCTCTAGCAGGGTATTTTTTCCAGAAAGATTTACTAGACAGTTTACTCCTGATCATGACTTGATATTTGATCTTCTTGATGATGATAGTAAACAGAAAGTGGCTATTGCTGCTCCTCGAGGATTTGGAAAATCGACTACAGTTGATCTAGCTTATCCAGCAAAGAAGATTCTCTTTCAAGAAAAGAAGTATGTTATCACTGTAAGTAATACATCAGATCTAGCAGTTGAGAGAGCTGAGGATTTGAAGATAGAAATTACAAGTAATCCTACCATAACTGGTCTCTTTGGACCAATGGAGAGTAACAACTTCTCGATGAAAGGATGGGTTACAAGTACTGGAATCAAAGTCCTTCCTCGTGGTGCTGGGCAGCAAGTTCGTGGACGACTCCATCTAGGTCATAGGCCTGATTTAATTATAGTCGATGATCTCGAAGATAGTGAGTCTGTTAGAAGTGAGGAGCAAAGAAAGAAATTAAAGGAATGGTTCTTCTCTGACTTAGTCAATAGTGTAGATCGAGCAAAGAATGATTGGAAGATAGTTGTAATCGGGACTATTCTGCATGAAGATTCTCTTTTGATGAATCTACTTGACGATCCAGATTGGCACTCAGTGAGACTGCAGCTATGTGATGATAACTATAATTCCCGCTGGCCAAGCTTTATGTCAACTGATGAAGTCAAAGCTCTGGCGGAGAGCTACGCAGAGAAAGGATTGCTTCATCTATTTTTCATGGAGTATATGAACTCCATTCATCCTGCAGACGCTCCATTTCAGCAACGCTATTTTAAGTACTATGATCCAAGAGATATTGATTTTGATTCTCGTCAATTCGAGACTGTGGTAATTGTAGATCCAGCAAAGACTACTAACATAAGTAGCGCCTTCAGTGCAATAGTCTGTGCCTCAGTGGATCTACAGAAGAACGCAATCTACTTTAGGGATTGTATAAATGAGAGACTACATCCTGAGCAAATCTACGAAGCTGCTATTAATATGGCGATGGGGACTAAGGCATCAGTTCTTGCGGTTGAGGTAACTGGGTTGAATGAGTTTATTACTTATCCATTTAAGAATAGTATTTCGAGAAGTGGCAGGAATATTGAGTTCGTCGAACTAAAGGCTCGTGGTGGAACTGGGTCTATAAATAAGGCAGATCGTATTAAGGCGTTAGTTCCTTTCTATCGTCAGGGTCTTATTTACCATAATAAGACAATATGTGGGCCGCTAGAAATGCAACTATTAAGTTACCCTCGCGCAAAGTACTGGGATGTAATGGACTGTTTTGCGTATGTGGTTGAACTACTGGAGATGGGAACTAGATATATGTTTCCAGAGGCTGTGAGAAGTATAGAAGATGAGTTTAAAGATCTTGATTACGACGATCCTCTCGATTCTTCTTGGCGTTGTATCTAGCGGAGGTTGTATGTACTATATCGGTGATGAGAATGTTGTAGTTGATCAATCGGAGGATACTGGAATAGATCTCATTCACGGAGGGATTCTTACTATGAGTCTCTCAGCTGGGGAATATCTATATCATGGTGACTTCGATGGTGCTATCTGGGTTACGCCAACTACTGCTCGGCAGGCAAAGTTGTATAAGAGACCATTGAATGATCTAAGTAATGCGTCTACTTATATTCAATTCACTAATGACTACCATCACCAGAATATAGTAGATATTATCTACAGCGAAAAGAGACAGAAAATCTATGTCTTATTCATGGGAAACTCATGTATAGCTGAAGTTAACCCTACTACTCTGGCATGGAGTGACTTTATTACATTTGAGGATCTTGATGATGACAGAAATATGGGGAAGCTTGCTGTTAGTGATACTAATCTCTACCACATCTGTCAGCTGAATCCTCAGTCTAAAGTTATTAGATATGATCTAACTACTGGCGTTAAACAGAATGAAAGAGACTTAGCCATTCCTGCAGCTCATGGTGGGTTGTTCTTTAATGGTTATCTCTACGTCACTACATCTCAGAATGATGGAACTGGATTTATGGTCTACAAACTCCATCCAACCACTCTAAGAATCCAGTGGTGCAAGAGAATAACTACATGTGCCGTAGCTACTCATGAGATGGCTGGGATGTTTAATCCTTATACAGGAGTTCCTTATCTCTTTATTGGCTATGAGGGACAGGATCAAGACCCAACTACCATAGCTAACGTGGTAAGAGTTAACGCTAATAAGCCTAATGAATGGATAGAGTATTCTACAAATACTGTAGTCCAAGGTGGAATATGGGGAGTAAAAGCTCAAGAAGGAATGATTTGGGTATCTCGAGGTAGCACTCCTGGGTCTATAGAAATGCTAGATCCTTGGAATGCAACTTCCACATTCTTCGAGATAACTGCAGGATTGGGAGGAGTGAATGGAACTCCTGATATTCATGGTAATACTATCTATCTGAAGACATTCCCTCGACTTGTGCTCGGAAGTGGGACTAGTTCTCTTCTTCAGATTACTATAAATTAACTATGTTTGATCGCCAAACAAAGGAAACATAATGCCCAGATCTCTTCCTGAAGATGCCGAGAGAGGATATGATTATGACTTCGCCAAGATTTCATATTCTTATGATTATCCTTACGGATTGAACATTAAGCCGAAGTCTGATCTGCATGAGAGGATAGTTAGAAACGTAATGCAGATGGCGAAGGAGAGTAATGATATAGTCACTAGAAGGTATGACGCATGGAAGAAGACTGATGAAGTTCTCACTTGCTACATTCAGCCTAGTGAGCTGGAGAATAAAGTAATTGCAGCTGATAAGAGGAAACCTATCTCCATAGTCATTCCTCAGAGCTATGCTATTATGGAGCTGTTACTTACTTATATGACTGCCGCACTTCTTGAGGCTCCAATCTTTAGGTATGAAGGAAGTAGTCCTGAGGATGTAATGGGAGCTATTATGCTCCAGAAAGTCATAGAGCATCAGTCTCAATATACAAAGATGATACTTAATCTCCATACTATTATCCGCGACTCCTTCGCCTATGGATTTGGAGTTGGGTCACCAGTATGGGAAACTGAGATTGGCATTACTGAGAGGGCTATTCCTGACTATTCTCCTATGGCTTTGATGGGTAGGATAATGGGAGGGAATCCTGCGAAGATGAAGACTCAAGTTGAGACTGTTCTCTTTGAGGGGAATAGAATTCATTCTATTGATCCTTATCTCTATCTCCCCGATCCTAACGTGCCTGTAACTGATGTACAGTCAGGCGAGCGAGCAGGTTGGATTGAGTGTACTAATCTGATGGATCTTCTAAAGGAGGAGAATTCTGGGGATCTATTCAACGTTCGCTACTTAAAGCATGTAGGGAATATGACTAGCATCTTATGCAAGAATGATAACTCTGGAAGGGGGACTAGGACTAATACAGGAAGAGGAGTTGACTGGCAGAGGTATGGGAATCTGACTAATCCAGTCGACATAGTCTTTATGTATGTGAAACTGATTCCTGAGGATTGGAAACTTCCTGGTGGTGACACTAACAAGGATGGAGAATACCCAGAGATCTGGCAATTTGGAGTAGCGGCGGATACTATCGTGATTAGCGCAAAGCGGCTTAATCTTAATCATAATAGAATCCCAATGGCAGTATGTGCTCCTGACACTGACGGTTATTCGGTTGCGCCTATTTCCAAACTCGAGTTATTTGATGGATTGCAGACTGTTACTGACTTCTTATTCAATTCGTTTATTACTGGAACTAGGCGCAGCCTAAATGGAATGTATGTTGTTGATCCTAATCTTATTAACTTGAATGACTTAAGAGATCCTGAACCTGGGAAGATAGTTAGAACCAGAAAGGCACAGTGGGGAAGAGGGGTGAAGGATGGAATAGAACAGCTTAAGACAGATGATAGTGGTTATGCAGCTAACATTGCAAATGCTGGAGTTATTCTCGAGCTGATGAAGAATCTAAGTGGGGCTACTGATACTCTCAGTGGTGCCAGGAGGAAGACTTCTGAGAGGGTAACTGCAGAGGAAGTTCGAGGGGATAAGTATAGTTCACTCTCTAGACTAGAGCATATTGCTAAGATGATAAGCTGGCAATTCATGCACGATATGGGCTATATGCTGGCTAGTCAAACTCAACAGTTGATGTCTCAAGAGACTTATATTAAGACTGTGGGTGAGTGGCAGGAGACTCTTATTAAGGAGTTTGGTCAAGCATCTAATTATATGAAGGTCTCTCCATTTGAAATACTTATCAACTATGATGTAGTCATTAAAGATGGAACAATCCCAGGAGGAAACTTCAGTCAGTCGTGGATTCAGATGTTTCAGACTATTGTAGGCGTCCCTGAGCTAGCTCAAACTATTGATGTAACTCGTCTCTTTAAGGCAATTATGAGAGAGTTAGGTGCGAAGAATGTAGATCAATTTGATCGAACTATGATGCCAGGTCAGCAGCCAGTTATGAATCCACAAGTAATGCCTGACCAGCAGGTTAGTCAGCAACTCCAAGCTGGGAATATTATTCCCCTGCCTGGGAGTGAGAGAACTGCTTGATGGCTATGTTTGACCGCCAAACAAAGGATATATATGGAAGAGGAAAAAGTTATCTTTACTGGAACAAGTAAACACCATAAAGATTATCTTGAAGGGGTAGTCTATCAGGATCATCTGAAGGAATTAGAGTATCAGTATAATGATATTCTATCCGTCCTCGAGGAGTCAAGTGATCCTGCTGAGATATACAGAGCCCAGGGTGCGCTTAGGCTAATAAAGCTAATGATGGGATTAGCGGAATCTGTCTATGAGCAAATCAAGTACAACGAAGAGCAGGAGAGAGAATATGGCACTATCAACTGAAGAGAGCAATAAGTATGGATCAGATAATGTTAGCGTAGATGAATTCTCTGCTATGCTTGGTAAGGCTCCGGAGAAAGAAGAAGTCGTGGAAGAATCTGCGGCGGCTGAAGAACCTATGGTTGAGGATGATGTAGAGGAACAACCTGTCGAAGGGGAGGAAGTCGAGGAAGCTAAGGAAGTCGTAGAGCCTGAGGAAGAGGATCGTTATAAGACTCTCTTGGAGCTCTATAATAAACAATCTCTTGAACTTCTGGAGATGAAAGCTCGAGGCGGCTATGCTTCAGAAGTTGCAGATAGGGTAATACAAGAGAAGGGCTCGGAACAACCTCCTGAGCCTAAAGTAGAAAAGGTGGCAGTCGACACGGAGAAGATTAAGAGAGCTGTCATTGAGGGAGACGATGAGGCACTTGTATCGGTACTTGATAAGTTCGCCGGAGATGTGTCTCAGTATGTAGAGAATCGTATAGAAAGATTCCTACAAGGAACTCCTAAGATGATGCAATCTATCGCGAATGAGACTCTGGCATTTGCTGAAGCTAAGAATAAATTCTACAAGGAAAATCCAGATCTCCTTCCATATACTCCAGTTGTCGGCACAGTCTCACTGCAGGTATTTTCTAACAATCCAGGTAAGCCACTTATTGAGCTGATGGGTGAGGTTGAAAAGGAGACTCGAAGGATTCTAGGTCTCAAGAAATCCATCACTGCGCAAGCTGCTGGAACTAGCCCAGCGTTCGTCCGAGGTAAAAGTAAAAGGCAGCCTATGAAGGAAGCCTTGAGTGGAGCTAAAGGTGAAATGGCAGAGATGCTTAAAGCCAGACAACAATACTAGAGGAGTTTAAACTATGTACGAATCACCTCATCTGAACAAAATTGTAGGTTACGGAATTAATAAGATCGTGACTAAGACCTTTGCCGCTGGAGATGCTGAGATCCAGATGGCTGACCATGAGCGAGTTTGTTATGCGAGTGGCGCAACTATTGCTGGAACTGTCTTCCTTCCGCCAGTTGCACTTTGCGCAGGAGAGTTTGTCTACGTCAATGCTGTCTCAGTAGCAACTGGTAACGTTACAGTGAAGCCTTGGGAAGATGCATCTAATAATCCTGAATGTGCTATACAGAATGGTAGTGGCGCGCAGACTAGTCAAGCGTTGGCGAGTGCTGCTGCTTTTACTCTTCTCTACTCAACTGGCAAACAGTGGCTTGCTGTATTCTTTGACCTTAGCATTTAAGGAGTGACTAATGAGCTTCTGGGGAAATCTTCGTAGTGGTATTCAGACTGACGGAGATAGCATTAGTACTCCCTCCTTGAATACCAATATAGGTCGAGGGAAAACTATCTATCTCGATGCAGCTAATGGGTCGGCTACTGGAAATGGTAGAAGCCCAGGAACTGCAGTATCTACTCTTCCTGTCGCATTGGCAAAGTTGACAACTTCGCAGAATGATATAGTCAGACTACTCGCAGGTGCATCGTCTGTTAGCCTTGCTAGTGCATTCGACTGGAATGTCAATTGCTCTCATTTGATTGGAGATGGTTCGTTTGGTAGAATGAATATGAGGTCGAGGATTGGACATAGTGCCAACTTCTCTCCTATGTTCACCGTCTCTGGTTACGGGAATAGTTTTCATAATCTCTACTTCATGCACGGTCGTGGGAGTGCGACTAACTTGGTTGGGCTTAGTATCACCGGCGCGAGAAACTCGTTCATCAACTGTCACTTTGGTGGTCCTATGCATGCCACTGAAGGTGACACCTCAGGGTATAAGTTGGTGAGTATTGCCTCAGCGGAGAACTACTTCAAGGGCTGCGTCTTTGGTGTTGATACTATCGCCTGGGACGATGGTCATATGGTTAAGTTTGATGCTGGAGGTGATAATTCGCAGAGAGCAATCTTCGAGGATTGTATCTTCTTGATGAAAGCAGATGCGACTCCTTCGAGTTACTTTATCGGCGGGACTGCAGGATTGGGAACTGCTACTGCATTCTTCCTGAATTGTCAGTTCACCAACTGTGGTTCTACTATGAGCGTAGCAGTTGATGGGACTGGGCTAGGGAACTTCCGTCTCTTCTTCGACAATCGTTGTACTTTTGATGGCGTAACTGATGTTGTTGCTGCAGCTCAGGAAGCATATGTGAGAGTTGGCTCTGCTACCTACACTGCCGCTGCTACTTCTAACCTGCTTTCCAGCTTTGCTGATAATACCTAGCACTAGAGGAGAATGAACTATGTCAACATATGAAGTTGTTCTTGGCTTGCAGTCTACTGCCGATTGGGCATCGGATGATTATATTCCTGGAAATTGGAGGGAGATGATCCTTCGCCTATGGCCTAATGGAGATGCACCTCTCACCGCGATGCTCGCGAAGCTCCCGAGTGAGCCTACTGATAACTATATCTTCCACTGGTTCACTGAGGGACTGCCGACTCAAGGTGGGGATATTACAGATGTTTATCTGGATTCTGCTCTCTCTTCTACCTACACTGAGGGCAATGGGATCGCTGGGGAGTTGGTGTATATCAAGATGGCTGAAGCTGTAGCCAGCGAGATTCGTCCTGGGCATATAGTGATGCTCCGAGATAAATCTCAAGATGCAGCAGATGTTAACTTGAAGTGCTTGCAGAGAGTTACTAATGGGGCATCTTCCTATATCGTAGCCCGCTTCCTCGAGGCTGATGATAATGGAAGCAGCCATGAGTTCGATGCCATCTTGGTTATTGGCTCCATTAACCCTCAAGCTAGTGAATCTCCAGAGGCTATTAGCTATCAGCCTGTTGGACATTATAACTATACTCAAATTTGGAGAACTCCTCTTGAGATCGCAGGTACTGTTCTCGAGACTAAGACTCGTTTTGGTCCTTGGTATCAGCATGAGAAGGAGAATGCTCTCCGTATGCACTCCATTGAAATGGAGAAGTCTCTTCTCTGGGGTTCTCGGTACCTCGGTGTAGGTGACAATGGAAAGCCTGAATACTCCACCCAGGGTATTATCCGAGGGACTACGACTCATCGCTATGACTACAAGACTGATACTGACTATAGTGGAAAGACTTGGATTCAAGGTGGCGAGGACTGGTTCCGGAACAAGTTGGCCTCTATTTTCAAATATGGATCTGACACTCGCCTTGCCTATGGTGGTATCGGAGCAATTCTTGCTTTCAATAAACTGGCTGAGAATAATGCTATGATCACCATCACTCCAGGTCAAGCTGAGTATGGGATCAAGGTCATGATGTATGAGTTCAACTTTGGTCGAGTGCTGATGAAGCGCCATCCGCTCTTTTCGTACGAGACTACTAACCAGTATTCGATGCTCTTGCTGGAGCCGAAGAACCTCAAACTCCGCCCCTTCAAGAATCGTGACACTCACTTCCGTCCTGATCTTCAACTGAAGAAAGGTGGATGGACTGATAAGGACTCCATCAAGGAAGGCTGGTTGACTGAAGCTGGTCTTGAGATGCATCACGAAGAAACCTTTGCGTATATGAGTGGTGTTGGTCAGGATAATCCTCTCTAACCATTAACTATGTTTCACCGCCAAACATAGTTTCATTCCTGTGGGCTATGTTTGGCGCCCAAACAAAGGGTTGGCATGAATCTGCTAGATGTTAGAAAATGGTTTGTCAGAGAATCCGGTAGGTACGATTTGGTGGTAGATGCTGCTGGAGGAGACTGGACTGATAATGGAGCGAATAACTATATCAATGCTGGTATTAGGATGCTTGATAGAATGCAAGATACCAGCAAGTCTCTCGCCAGGAATTTTCAACTAACCTCTAGTGGAACTAGCGTTCTTACATTCCAATACTGTCGGGCTATTCGTGAAGTATGGTGTGCTGATACGGATAGTAGGTGGAAGCTTGATAAGAAGGATATGAAGTGGATGCGAGAGATGTATAGTGATCCTGATAGCGAGAGCTATGGAACTCCACTTTATTATACCCCAGCAGTTCTTCGAACTAGTCCTCTACAGGATTTGAAGGATGGTGATGACTATCCTTCTTATGTTGATTATTTGAAGTATCTGGACATCGCATATAGCCATAAGGGATATAATGGAGTCCTCATTGGACCTCCAGCAGATGGTGAGTATATGATTGAAGTCTGGGGAATCTTCAGACCTGAGGATTTATCTAGTGATGCTGATACTAACGAGTGGACAGTTAGATTCCCTGAGATCGTAGTAATGGCCTCCCAAGCAATGCTTGAGAAGTTTAATAGAAATACCGAGGGGCTCAGTGATTGGATGGCTGCTATTGGTCAGGAGTTGAGGACTATTGACGTTGATGAGTCTGATGAAGAGAGCGCTGAGATTATCAGAGCGGGAGATAACGTATGATCGAGAAGAGCTTTGACCGCAAGAAGATGGATGTTAAGCTTGAGGAAGTTATAGATCAAATCAACGCCTGTTGGGAGTTGAGGCAGACTGTATTGTTACCTCCTACTATTCTTCTCTCGACTGTTGCTAAAGGAGAGGATGGGGTACTCCAGATTCCTAAGTGTTACTTCCATAAACTTACATATTGGATTATATCTCCCACCAAGACTAAGCCTCAGATAACTGTAACTATCTCTGACAGAGAAACTAACTCAACGTCTACGAAGACTATGATTCTCAAAGATGACTTTGGTGAAGTTATTATTGACGCAAAGATACCTAATCAGGTGCTTATTGAATGCTCTACTCTAGATGATGTAAAGATATCACTGTGTTTGATTATCTATATTAATGACAAGAAGATGTGGATTAGAGATAGGTCATCACTTAGGAAACTTGCTGAACTTGGAGAAGAGCTATGAGGGAGTACCCACTCCTATATACGTTTAATAAGGGATTGAGAAACTATCGCTACTCTCCTCTTGGAAAGCCAGGATTGAGTGATTGTTTTAACTTGGTTCCTAGGTATGAGAAGTTAGTTGGCCATGTTCCAGTTGTAGATCCCTTCGATGGTGCAGTTTCTATTGATTGGCCTTTTCCTCAGCTCTTCCATCTAGAGAGAGGTATTTTTCTGGCTGAGCGGGATGCTATTTATACGGTAGATACTACTGATTGGACCCTCACTAAAGTAGCAGATACATCTGAGGGAGGATTGTGGAGTGTAGTTGATGCATATGACTATATCATAATCTCCAACGGCACGCAAGTATTTACTGGAACTTGTCCCTGTTCAGACTTAACCGAAGACACTGACATCCCAAAGGGTGCATCTATATGCTTCCATAAGGGCCAGGTTTATGTAGGTGCTCCTGATGACTATGGTGATTTCTTTGTAGCTATTAGTAAGATAGGTGATATTACCTTTACGCACGATAAGATGAATACTGCCAGCGCGAGACCAGTTAGCGTAAGAGGGGAGATATATTCTCTCAAGTCTTTAGGTGATCATGTGGTAGTCTATGGAAGCAACGGTATATCGTCTCTTACTCCTACAAGCGGTCCTAGTCCTGCTGCTGCATCTTATCTACAACGCTCCATTACTTCATACGGTATAATCTCGCAAGGAGCAGTAGGTGGAGATTCTAATATTCAGGTGTTTGTAGATAGTTCGCATACGTTGAGGATGATAACTTCTGATCTGAAGATTACCGAACTTGGATATCAGGAATATCTAGAGGGTTTAACCAGTGCTGATATTATAGTATCCTATGATCCAGGAAGTGGAGATTTCTATATTTCTGATGGTACTACAGGATTTATCCTCTCCCAATTTGGGCTATCGAAGATATCACAGTTGGTCACTACCTGCATTTCTGTTGATGGAGTTGCACTAGGCACATTCAGTGAGACTGCTTCGGATAATCCCTACCTCGTGACAGACTGGTTAGATATGAACTCACGCGGAAGGAAGAATATAAATGCGGTAGAGGTTGGATTAACTGCAATGAGTGGAATCCAGGGGAGGGTATCATTCTATGTAACAAATGACTATCGTCATAGTGGCTATCTCTCACCTCAATTCATCCTTAATACTAGAGGCTGCGCGATGGCTAAGACAAGTGGGAATGTATTTAAGGCCAGGTTAGATTTTGATAAGTACGAGGAACTAGAGCTCTCTTACATGATTGTAAGATGGGGGCTTTCAGAGAAGACTTTTATCAGAGGTAAGTATGCTAACGAAGCTGATGTCAGATGATGTAGCAAAGCTTTGGAATACTGTACTTAAGCTTGCACTACGGGAGACTATTCCACCTTATGTTCTACTTAAGAATGAGACTCTTAATAATGTTCTAGAGAATCTACTCTCTGGTGATCTACACTGTTGGATAGCCCATGAGAAGATAGAGAACATAGAAGATGAGCTTAAGATATATGCAGTTATATTCACAACCTTCTTCAATGATATTTGTAGTAGGACAAAGTCCTTGATGATCTATGGGATCTATGCAACAACTTTAATCCCTCCAGAGATATGGAACGATGGGATTGCTACGCTAATAACATTCGCCAAAAATAAGAAGTGCTCGCTTATTATAGGTCATTCGTCTAATCCCATCATAACTCAGAAAGCAAAAGAAATAGGTGGAAATACTGACTATCAATATATTAGTATCCCTCTCACACAGTGAAGGAGTATGAAATGGGAAGTAGTGGAGGAGGATCTTCTGGAGAAGTTAAGTATCCAGATCATGTTACTGCGTGGCAGTCGGAGGCATTAGAATATGCTTGGGATGATGTACTATCGGCTCAATATAGTAATCCATACTCAGGCAGACAAGCATTCGACCCTACAGTTCATTTAAACACTCTAGCCTCTGCTGTTCAGGATTTTGATTATCTTAACATTTCCAGTAGTGCATCTAATAACATTGGTAATATCATGACTAATGTTAAAGCACAACTATATAGAGACTATGATGGACTGTTTGCGGCAGATGACTGGACTTGGTATTGGGATCTTGTTGATGACTACATCTTGGCTGACTTCATTACAACTCTAGGATGGACGCTTGATACTCTTAATAATGAGTATACTGTTACTACAGTTGTTCCTACTCATGCGCTATCTGTCATCTTTCCTACTGAATATTATCAACTCCCTGTAGATGGCAGAAAATACACTCCATCAGTTACGTTAAATGACCCTGCTCTAGTTGCAATTGATACTGACTATATCCAAGATGAAGTAGATGCATCTGCGGATATTATAGACGATCAAATTGAATCTGATGTCCTTCCTCGCTTTGAGGCTGGAATGAGAGACTTGAACTCGGTACTCTCTAGCGAGTTCATAATTGGTAAGGCAATAATTGAAGGAATGAGAGATCGAGATGTAATGAAGCTTCAAGCCGACCTAAGGGTAAGAGCCTATGAACTCTACGAGGCCTCGAAGCAACACTATCAAACTTTGCGGATGCAGAAGAATCAGGATCTGCTTAGCTATGAGCAAATCAAATTCAGCGCTCATGATCAGAATGAGAAGAATGTACTTGGGTATAAACAAGTGGAAGCTGATTTTACTCGTACCTATGCTAATGACCAAATAGATAAATCTAAGATCAGTCTTGCTATTGACGAACTAAAGAGTGGAGTCCTCGACAAGCACGATAATATAACGAAGGATTTAATGATAGCAGAGTCGGCATTCAAGACTCAGAGAAATAAGGATATGCTTGCGCTTCTCCAGCAAAAGATAGGTGGCACTGGACTCCTCATGGAAAGGAAGCACAATGACATTATCAGAGGATATGATCTAGTCCAGCGTCAAATCATGATGAATATACAGTATCAAACATCCCTAGCTCAGCTATCAGTCGAAGCTTCTCGTATGTCTATAGTAGCCGAGAAGGAAGAATCTGACAGAAATTTGGAGATCGCAGTTGGTAACTATGGTTGGATACTTTCAACTTGGCAATCTTACGGAAACTTACTCGCTTCAGGTGCTGGGGGTACAGCAGTCTATTCGAGCGACAAGAAGTCAAGTGTAGGAAGTGCTATAGGTGGGGCGCTGAGTGGAGCAGCACTTGGAGTTGGGGCTGCTGGAGCAATGGGAGCTTTTGCTACTGGGTCAACTATGAGTGCTACTGGAGTAGGCGCTATCATTGGTGTACCTATGATGCTAGGTGCACTAGCTGGAATGTTATAAGAAGGAGAATAACATGTCAAACTTTACAGATCTAGTTCCACTTCTCGCACAGACTTTAGGAACTGCTGGAGCTGGCTTATCCGCAAAGTATGGAAATCAAGCAGGAATAACTATGGGCAACTTAGCTACTCAATTCGGCCAGAATTTAGCCTATGCCTATCCACAAGGATTGAGCAAAGCCCTCGGACAAGCACAAGCATCTCAGCCAGTAGTCCATACTCCTGGTATGAATCCCTCCGCTGCAGAGTCCCTTACTGAGCGCAAAGCACTGTCTCCTCAGAATGCTGCTGCGATGATGGGAACTGCTCCATCTTCTACCGGAGCAAACCTCTCACCTCTCGCAGCTATGATGATGTCTCCAGAGCAGCAGAACGCAATGTCCAAGATGCAAATGGAGAGAGCCTCCCAGCCTGGAGAGATTGCCTATCGAGATGCTCTAGCTGAACAAGCCAATACTCAAACTGCTGCAGTAAAACAGAGTATGTTTGGTATGTCTCCCTTGGAGAATGCTAAGTTAGATCTACAGAAAAGGTCTCTTGATCTCGAGGAGAAAGCTAGAAATGCACAGATTAACAACGATGAAGCAAGATCTGCTCTCTATAGACAAGAGTACGAGAGAAATAATCAGATCTACACGACTATCAACGCACTTCAAACTGCGCAAGATCCTAGCCAGAAAGTTAGGCTAATGGAAGAACTCCTTCTCCTCGATCCAACTCGGGCAACCGCTATGTTAAAAGATCAATCTAAAGTAGATCCAATCTTCAAAATGGTCTGGGGCATGGCTGAAGAAATCATGAAGGCAAATGAAGGAATCACTCCAGGAAAGAGTGATCCCAAAGTAGCAGCAAGCAAAGCTATCCAGACTCTTAGAGAAATAGGCTCTGCACTATCAGGCAAGCAACAACCAGCTCAGACTCAGCAACAAACTCCTAACAAGATCTACGATGAACGAAGCGGAGAGTTCGTCTCCCAATAACTTTGTTTGACCGCCAAACATAGACGCGGATTTGCTAACTGCTCCTGGTATTAGCAAGGCATAAAGTGCTGGACAATCGCAGCCACAACCACATCCGCGATATTGGGTCGAGGGTGAATAGAATGTTACAGTGGTAACATCTGCACTACCAGGGTGCACCCCTCCACTCGACCCAATTAAATAAATCTAAGAGGATTCTAAAATGCCTAACGAAATCGAAGAGCTCATCAAGGAAAGAGCACGCTATTATAACGTGCCAGAAGACATTGCACTCAGGATGGCAAAAAAAGAATCTCAGTTTAATCCTACTGCAGAAGGTCCTATGACTAAATATGGAACCGCAAAGGGTCTCTATCAATTCATAGACTCAACTGCAAAAGGAGTGGGATTAGATAATCCTTATGATCCCTATAAGAATGCAGACGCTGCATTGAAGATGCTATCAGAGAATGCAACTAAGCTTGGTGGTAGATGGGATCTAGCAGTAGCAGCTCATCATGCTGGCTTGCCAGCAGTTCAGAAGAATATGGCTATCCCTGGAGGAGGAGATGTTAACACTTCTACCGCTCAATATGTTCGTGATATTATGGGTGGAGGGCAAGGCGTTGCGCAGATGCCTCAATCCCTACCCTCTAAAGAGGCTATGCCTCAGCAACAGCAGCCTAAGTATAAGATAGTTGAAGTGAAGGGACATGGTACTATTGGATTTCCTCAGGATATGAAGGATGAGGAGATACTCGAGGTATTGAAGAAGAAGTTCCCCCCTCAGCGTGGAAGTGTGGCTAGCTATGCTCTTGCTCCTGCTGTTGGTGCTCTTGGCACAGTAGCCGCTATCCCTGAAGCAGGTGCTATTGAGGCTTATAATAAGCAGAAGAGAATTGCAGAGAGCACTCCTGGGATAGGTGAGGGAATGACAGGCTTACCAATAGGTATGACTGGTAAGCCTCTTCCTACTGCTGCAGCTCCTTGGTTATCTACTGAGTCTCAAGTGTATACTCAAGAGCAGATAGATAACGCAAAGAAGTTTATCAGTAGCCCAGTCTCAGATAACTCTATGTATAAATTGGGTCAGAGTATTAGGGGTGTTATTAACGAGGATCGTATACCAGATGAGATCAAGGGATCTACTACATACAATGTTCTTAAGGTTCTTGGCCAGATAGTTCCTCAAGCTGGAGCATTTGCAGTCTCTCCTGGACTTGCTGGCCCAGCTAGTGTATTTATAATGTCTGGCGCAGGTGAAGTAGCTGAGATGTATCAGCGAGGTAAGAGGCAAGGAATACCAGATGATCTAGCAATCCCTGCAGCTATTGAGGCTAGGAACCTAGGTCTATGGGATGTAGCTGGTATGACTGGACTATTTGGAGCCATCGCTAATGTAGGAAAGCTACCAGCGTTGAAAGGATTTGTTGGAGGGGTTATTAAGACCCTTAACAAATATCCTAGGACTGCTGCTGGAGTATTGGGAGCAGCTGAAGAAGCTTCTACTGAAATCCCTCAGACTATAGGAGAAGATAGATTAGCTAGGAAATACTATGGTGAATCTGTAAATACCTTTGCAGATGCAGTGGAATCAGGAAAGGTTGCGGGTATATCTGGATATATTCTAGGAGTAGCATTAGCTTCTGTTGGTATTAAGATGCGTAATAAGGCAGCTCTTCGTAAGCTCAATGAGACGTTACTTAAGGCTGAGAAGGATAAAGTACTTGAGCCTACTCAGCTTGAAGATGCCTATACTCAAGCGATGGAAGCTAATTATCAGGAGATGGTAAACAGGACTAGATCAACAGAGCAAATTGATTTAGACTCTCAATATGAGGAAGCTCTTAAGAGAGTAGGTATTACTCCTCAAGAACGACGAGTTCAGACTAATCAGTACGGAGTACAAGAGGAGCCTTCACCACTCCAGCAACCTCCTGCTCCTCCTTCAGGAGAAGGTGGGGCTCCTCTCACTTCACCTCCTATCCCCACTGGAGAACAGACTCAGACTACTGGAATGAAGACTGAGGTTCTTCCTCAAGCTCCAATTCAGCGAGAAGAGCCTGCTGTTACACAGCAGATAAGAGCTAATCTAGCTAACCGCGCAGCGAAAGCTGCAGGAGTTGAGAGTGAAGAATCTCTTGGCAAGGACTATGAAGAATGGCTAGATCACATTGACTCATTAGGAGAACAAGACTATGCCGAAAGCCTACGAGGAAATGAGGGACAAGTTCAAGAAGGAAGGCCTCTCGGACAAGAAGGCAAAGGAGAAGGCCGCCAAGATCTACAACAGCAAGAACCCGAGCAAGCCGGTGACAAGGAAGGGGCACAAGTAAAGAGGCCTCTTAGCGTAGTTAAGAAAACTCTCGAGTCTGCAAAGCGCACTGTACGTAGTGTTATCGAGTGGACTCCGCCCTCTGTAGAGGAGAGGTTTGCTCAAGAAGATGAAGCACGACGACAGCTAGATGCATCGAAGAGAGTCTGGGCGCACATGCTAGGAGAGGCTTCGCTCGACATTAAGAACGACGTAATAGGCAAAGCCTCTGCACGCCTTCAGGAACTCCAGGCTGAAGACACTTCGACTATGAGCAAAGCTCAATTAAAAGAACATAAGGCTGACCTCAAGGCAACTGCTGAGCTTCTCAGTGATGCGCAGAATAGTCTTGAGTGGGTTAAAGAAAGTTCTAACGAGCCTCTTTCCTTCGACTGGATCTACGATTCCTTTGGCTTCGAGGATATGGGATTCTCCAAGGAGGCGTTGCGAAATGCAGTTCTTCAAGGGAAGGTAGATACCAATGCTCTAATGGATGCCCTTGAGTCATTTAAGAGAGTGAGGACTCAGGAACAAATAGAGGCTGGGTTTGAAGAAGGTGATCTTCCTGGGAGGCAAGTTGGGAAGCCTGGTTCTACTGAGCTTTATTCCTTTGGCGGTATGTTCGGGAGGATGTTTCATGATAAGCTAAGGAAGGGTGAAGTATTTTCTGGCAAGTATGATATGATGCCTAGATATCATATCTCGGATAAAGGTGCGAAGTTAACCACAAATGTAGCTGGATCTGCACTATTAAATACTATGCAACCTCATGGGGCATTAGTTAATTCTGATGAGACGCTTAAGTTGGGTGATGTAATAGATAAAGGATGGGAAGTATTTCATAACTATCCTGATGCAAGTAAGATTAAGGTAATTAGGAAACCTGTGTTATTTGATCTATTTGGTAGTACACAAGGCTGGTTTGATCACACTACTAATACCATCAATGTAACTCCATACGCACAGGATCCTTTATCTACTATTCTTCATGAAACTCAACACTGGATTCAATCTAAAGAGGGATTTGCAAGAGGTGGAAGTCCTCAGAGTATTGATGTTAAGGATATTCCTGACAGTCTTATAATGAAGTATGCTAGGGAGTTATATGATGAATTTCAGAAGAAACTTGATGAATTAGATATTGCGTTACCAAGATTACAGGCTGTTTCAGATAGAATAAATAATCTTACTCGCGATGAAATAAATAGGTACAATGCGCTAGTTTATCAACTAGAATATCTTAATCAAGATTTGAGAGCAAATAGAGAGAGATGGGAGAATGGAGAAAGAGACTCTCTTTTAACCGAAAACAAGTATGGCTTTGGCGGAACTAAGTACTATAAGGGTATATCTGAGGCAAGTAGAAGTATAAGAGAACAACTACTTTCTATCATACCAGATTCTTACTTGTACGAAACAGTAGGCCAGGTTAAGAAGTACACCGACTACACCTTAAGAGGTCTTCTCCAGAGAAGAGATACAGCAACTGGAGCTATGGAGATTATTGAGAATGGAGATAAGGATGAAGTAACTGCTCTTGTAAAAGAAAAGAAAGCATTTGAACTTTACCAAAATATAGCTGGAGAAATTGAATCTCGTGAAGTTGAAAAGATGGCTAAGATGTCTGATGGGCAATTGAAGACATACAAGCCTTTCTCTGATACTCCAGCACCAGAGGATGTTATTACTCTATTTTCCTTCAACCCTCTCGGTGCAATGTCAGAGAAGCGTCTATGGAATAGTCGTCTAACTAACACTCTCCAATCTAAACTTCCAGGAAAGATAACTGCGGGTGAGTTTGAAGACTTGATGAATAAGTGGGGAGGGAATCAGTTCAAGAAAGAAGAGTTGGATGATATACTCCGTCTAACTGGAACAAAGGAATGGTTGGATAGTTGGGGAGGTAAGAAGATTCCTAAGGAGGATATAGTTAACCACTTTGCTGAGCAGGGGATAGAGGTTGAGGAAGTTCATAGTAGTAATCTTTATCCTATTAGGAGTGAAGAAGAGATAAATAATGATATAGAGCAGGTATACAAGGCTGTTCTAGGAGATACTGAATATAATAGACTACAAGCATTAAAGGAAACTAGAGATAAGATTATTGAAATGAGAGATAGTAAACCTATAGATAGCAATGATTGGAGACAATATGAAGCACTAAACAAAAGTATCTTTGGAGAGATTATTCAGATAGAGCAGAACTTTGAAATAGAACTAGGTTTAGATGATAATATGGATCTACGTGATAAGTTCTTTTTGTTGGAAGAAGAATTAGAAAGACTTCAGCAACTTGACACAGAGAGAACTAGGCACTTAGAATATACTCTAGGAAGAGATGAGAATGCTCCAACTACTGGAACTCCACAAGAAGGAAAGTACATTGAACTAGTTCTCTACTCCCCTCAAGCAAGTGAGATGCCTATTGATGAAACGCACTTTGTGGAAGGCAAGGGTAGGAGACAAATAGGTTGGATCAGAGCTAAGGAATATAATGACTTAAATACTGGAGAGCCTGTTTTTCTAGTTGAGGAGATTCAATCGAAGAGGCATCAGGAGGGGAAGAGAGAGGGATATTCTTTTGATCTAGGTCCAGAGTTTGTGTCACTGCGTAAAGAAAGACAGGAATTACGCACAAGTCTATCTAATATACGTGAACTGGGTTATGATCCACAGAATCCTGAAATTGCTGTAGAAAGTAGGATAACTGAACTTGAGGATCGGATAAATGAAATTAGTGATAGGATGGTCGAACTAGAACCCGACGCTTATGGTAGATCACCAAAAACTCCCGACGCCCCCTTCCGTAAGTCTTGGCCTACTCTTCTAATGAAGCGAGCTATTCGTTATGCTCTTGACAAGGGAATTAGAAGGATTGCTTGGACTACTGGAGAACAACAGGCGCAGAGATACAATCTTAGACAAGTTGCTGATGAGCTTCTCTACAGAGATGGAATACTCTATGCTTGGAAGGATGGAAATAGAGTATTTAGCAGATCTGCTACACCTGAGCAAGTTAGAGAGATGGTTCCTGGAGAGACTGGGCAGAAGTTATCTACAGAGGAAGAGATTCATAAAAGAACTCGCGTTCCCGAAGGAGTAGAACTATATTCCAAAAGCTGGCCTAAGAAATTCTACGGCTACAAAGGCGAAGAACACAAGAAGGTAATAGGCACCGCAGCAAAGGATGCTCTTCGTCCTCTTAAACCAAAAGAGACTTTCTTCGACGTAGGCTTTGGTTCTCAGCCTGGAATTGAATTGACTAAAGAACAAGCTGAGATAGTCGTAGGGAAACCTATGTATCTCTACTCCTTCTCCCTCGACGCAATGACAAAGAAGAGAATCTCCGAGGAGAAAGCCGCATTGCTAAAGGGGGTAAATAAGGATGACGTAGTCAACATGCTAGTCTCTGAGAACCTCGGCTTCTTCGGTCGTCATGCCTCTCAAGGACAGTGGGCTACTAAAGACGACCCCGCAATCGAACCAGTCTTTCGCGCTGGTATGCAAGGTAAGAACTACTTCCATGAAGGAGCATCACAGTCAACTGGTACGTTGCGTAACTATGGACGTCTCGATACCGCTGAGAAGAAGATAGTTGATAAACTCCTCTTCGATTATGATGGAGTTCCCTATGCTAATCAGGGAATAACTGAGACTCCTTACATCGAGAAGAATGGAAAGCTATCTCTCAACGAGCAATTCTATAAGCAATACCGCAAGTGGGCTTCTTCGAAGCTAAATGGCATTGATTCAATGGTAGATGCGGTAGTTGATATTCGTCGAGGTATGGATCAGGATATGGTTAACTATTGGAATACTATTCAGAATAATAGGAGAATATTTTCCTCAGAGGTTCTAGATGAACTCAATGAGCGACGTAGTATCCCTAACTATATTCCTCATACTCGCAGGGGAGACTTTGTTGTAACTGGCTACATTACCAACCAAGATGGGACTCATACGAAGGTAGTAGATAAGTCAGTCGATCTTAGCTGGATTCCTCCATTCCTTCGGAATAAGTATTTTGAGCGATATCTCCACAAGAAGATTATTGCTCAGTTAAAAGAAGACCCAGTCATTAAAGGAATGGGAGATATAACTTGGGGCCTTGAGAATCGAGAACACATTCCTTATCAAGTGATGAATCAACCTAAGCTTGCAAAGGCACTCAACGAGATAGTCGAAGCCTCTGCACTAAACATCAAAGATCCTAAGCTCGCTAACATAATCCGCAAAGTAATGCCTGCCTCAATTCTAGATGCTGTTCGCTCTACTGGAATGTGGACTCATATGGCTAAGCGACGAGGAGTATATGGGTATGAGATGGAGAATCTTGGAAAGATACTCTTTGACTACAAGATGGGAATGTATGCTAACCTCAGTAAGATGCAAGTCTCTCAGGATCTTGCAGCTGCGCTGCAGAAGATAGATACCCGTAAGAAGAACTCCATCCTATGGGCAGATCAATTTGTCACTGATATGATGGAACCTCGTACAGTTAGCGACTCAGTTGCGTCCTTCGTTAAGGCTGCTGCATTTATGAAGTACCTCGGGATGGGAGTAAAGCCTGCAGTTATAAACATAAGCAGTGCAGCTACTCATGCCCACCCTCGACTCGCTGCTGAGATTGGAGTTGGAAGAGCTTATGGATATCTAGGCTCGGCAATGAAGGACTTTACTGCTTATCAGATGGGCAAGATAAAGAGTCTTTCTCCTGATGAGATTAAGCTATTAAATGAGTTGAGGAATGATGGAACTACCCAAGCTCAACTAATCAATGAGGTAAGAAGATCAGTCGCCCGAGGGACTGCCACTTCCAAGTATGCAGGTGCATTCTTCGATGCATCCACTTTCCTAATGCGCGTAACTGAGGAAAACATCCGCGGAGGACTTGCACTTGCTGCATTCCGTGCGGCGAAGGATGGGAAGATTAGATCCAAGCGTAGCTTAGCGAAGTATCAGTTCGAACAGGGAAAGACTATCGATGCTACTGATGAGGTAAAGTATCAATACCTAAGAGACTTTACTGAAGAAATAGTCAACGATGCATTCTCTATCTTCGGCAAAGTAAACCGTCCTGGACTGATGAGGACTGGTAGAGTTGGAAAGATAACTAGCGGAGCCTATACATTTCGTCACTTCATGCAACATACTATCAGCCTCGCAGGCTGGATGGCTAAGCAAGGGAAGTTGGGGAATAAGGATGCAATAGGTGGTCTATTCATGGGCGCTCTCTCACAGATAATGTTTGCAGGTATGGCAGGGGTAGTAGGGCAGGAATTATGGCGGAGACTCTATCGTGAATATCTCCCCGAGAAAGCTAAGATCATGGGAGATGATCCTCTTATATGGACTAAGGAGCATCTTGGAGATTGGGCAGCCTACGGATTGCCTTCTATGCTAGGAGTAAATGTTGGTAGTTCCTATGGCATTGAGCTTCCTGGTGGAGTAGAGGATATCGTTGGAGTTCCTTACTCACTGGTGAAGGATATGTACTACGGGGCAAAGGCTGCAAAGAGCGGAGACTATATGAGAGCAGCTGAGATGATAGTTCCCCTAAAGCTGGCTAGGGATATTCTATCGGCTCACAGAAAAAATACTCAGGGATTTACTACCTATAGTGGTCAACCTATAACAGAGCCAGGATCACAGGAGAAGATGACTCTCACGAAGCCTGAGTTCTATCGTTCTATCTTTGGCTTCCAGCCCATTCGTCTTCAACGTGCAAGGGATGTTGCAGAGATAGTTGATAGCATGGACTCTATGCGACAGAAGAAGATGCAAGATGTTGCAGATCGCTATGGGGTAGCATACTCGAAGGGAGATACTGCTGGAATGGAAAGCGCTCTCGATGAGGTAGTAGAATGGAATGACTATTGGTTGGATAAGGGTAAATTCCAATATCTAATCAAACCGAAGGATGCTATCCAATCTCGTCTGAAACCCCAGAGAACCCGTAAGGGACTCCGAGGTACAGAGATGGAGATTGGTAGGAAGATGGGATTCTAATACTCCACTCCTAATGCCACAATGTAATCAACGAAGATTCGCTTGGTTAGTCTATCTAATCGAGCGAATTCTTCACTTAATTTCATAGCCTTGATTAATTTCTCTAGGAATTCCTCACTTGAGACTATTTTATAACTATACATAATCTCTCTAGTCTTATCCAACCAGTCAATATGCTCATCTCTAGTCCACGTACTATCCATCTGTTCCTCGACATAGTAGAGACACCCATCTGAATCGATCTCTCCTGGCTGCAGATGAGGCTTATTGCATAGAATAGAGTGGATTATATCAACTGCCTTGATTAGATGGCTATCTATTATCTGCCTCTCAATTTCTCTAATATCCTCATGAGTTATCTTCCCTGACTTAATAAGTCCTTCTAGTATCTTATCCATCTCTTCCCCTTTGTTTATCCGCCAAACATAGTTAACGATCCAAGTTCTTCAGGAAATCACCTAATGATGTGATAGCTAGTATGAAGATTAGGAATAAAACTGGAATAGCACATAGTAATACTATTCCGCAACTTATCCAAAATATAGCTTCGCTTGTTATAGTCATTGTTGCACTATCTCATCGTCAACAAAGGTAATAGTTGTAGTCTTCCTTCCACCCATTCTATTAATCTGAATATTCTCATTCATGTCCAAGGCAGCTAGGACTCTGTCAAATGTATAGGCATCTACGTCATCTGCAAGATGATTATAGAGTTCATCATAGCTCATCTTGCCCTTGGTACTTATTAGCACAAGTGCTCTTCTCACAACAGTCGCAAGAGGATTCTTTCCAACCCCACTGAAGACTTGAGTCATCTTCTTCTCTGTCTCATTTAGTATTATTCTAGCTCTCTCGAAGTCAAGTTCTGTCAGTATCATATCGTCAGATCTGGAGGCGTTCATTATCATAGTTAGTTTAAGGAGATGATTAGGTCTACGCTCTATATATCCCGCTAGTCGGTCATCATGAAAAGGTCTATTATCGTCAGACTTATTATACCAATCTACATAACGATTCAAGAAACCATCAGTGAATTTAAACTTCCCACTCATCATGTGGATCTTTTCGAGATCGTGAATTAGCTTAGGGTAGAGTTCTACTTGTCGTTCTGATAGGAATGGTGCGGCTACTCTCTTTCCTTTCTTACTCTCATATACAAAGATAATACGACTAGTCAGCCCACCACCTATTGCATCCTGAGGAAGAGTTGATTGGATGAGAGATGGAGTAGTGGCGCCAAATAAGTTAACCCATACGTTGACTATATTATCAGCCAGGCGTTCATCCTTAGTTGAATAGTGCCATCTGCTCCTACAGTCATACCAGTCAGTTAAGTCACTCATCAGCTGTTGGTTGTTGTAGCCTAGGAATACAGTTAGTTCCTGGCTATAAATAGTAAGAGAGGCATGAGCCTCCATAGTTCCATCGTATGAGTTAAGAGTATTGTCAGTTGCCTTCTTTAGTGTCCTGATAAGAGCCTCTCGAGTTGTAGCCTCAGCTGCTAGCTTTATTCCAATATCAGTCAGCATGTTGAATCCTGGTGTCATAGCAGTTCCCTTTCTGCATGCGCCACTTGGAGCTACCAGGACTATGTACATATTAGGGTAGAATGTCAAGGTTCCCCAATCTAATCTACATTTCCTCTTCAAACATGCCGAGATGCAGCTGATAGCTGTCCATAAACGAAAGGACTCTGGAGGCTCGGTATTATCAGTAAACTCAAGAAAGGCATCAATCCAATCGTCTAGTTGTCTTGATGACATACTATTGTTCCCTTTGTTTGACCGCCAAACATAGTTTGTCTGTTAATTCTTCCAGCGAATTAGCCCCCTTTATGTCATGATAGCCCCCATTTCCCTTGGCCATACTTCCGAATGAGATCTTAAGATCAGCTGGTATGACGAAAGAATGAGCTCTCCATTCTATTGGAGTCTCGAGTTTCTTTTTAATCTTCCACACAAGCTCAGCTTGCATGGTCATAGGGACGGAGAGAGGGATCTGGAATGTTATACTATCGTGAGTCTGAAGTAGGAGTTCTACATCATTGAATATACTCTTGGTGTAGTAGATAAAATTCAACCCTCTCTCGCTGATTATATCAGCCACGGTAGATTGAGGAAAGTGACCATAGGCGCTCTTGTAGAGCTCATCATCTATCCTATCGAGGAATAGTCTCTTACGTCCCATTGGATTTAAGATGGTTCTGTTTCTATTAACTTGGTCTTGAATCATTCTTTGAAATCCGTTGCGTACTCCTGGATAGGCACGATGGTAAGACTCGACGAGGTACTTGCCTTCGCGGAGTTCAATTTCGAGTAGAAGAGAAAAGCTAACAGAGCCTAAGTCGTAATTCAAACTATGGTTACAATTCCCTGTTATTGAAACTATTCCCCCCTCCCTGCACATGAAGTCACCTGATGGTACTGTTGGGCATAGAATAGGTTCATTTTCTACATATCTAATGCTTCTATTGATTGCGTGAGTTGTTATATTAGGCTTATCATGTATTACTATTTTATAGACTTCCTTATCTCCGAATGAGTTAGTTCTTCTGTTGTCTTGTATTCTAGGAGTTCCTACTTTGTTGGTTAGATGGCATACAGTTTGTACCCAGCTAGCATTATCTTTATCTGTTGTAAAGTACATATTCTTTTCTCTATACCCATCCCAATGAGGTAGCTCAGACAGAAATACGTTGAGAGATCTAGTTGATAGTTCTAATAACCAAGGACCAAATTTCTTCTCTTTCCCTAGTAGGAGTTTTAGTATTTTAGTTTCGTTATTGCTAGCAGATACAGAAAATCTAGTTTCACCATCTCCATATTCTCTCTTAGTATATTTTATGCTCCCGAGTTGTAGTATTTTTTCTAGTCTATCTGCCTTCCTCTTTTTTAAGAAAGCAAACTTAATACTATTTTTATTCCAAGTACCATCTGCTTGGAATGCTACTAGAAGTTGGATAAGATTACTTTGCAGATCTACTCCATCATTATTCAGTACTCCAGCAGAAGGTGCTGACATAGTTCCACTCTTTGGATATTTATCTATTCTCCTGTGGGTAACTCTGCCTAAATAATCAAGAACTGGCATTCGGTGCTCTGGTGTTCCCTCTTGGAAGAATCTCTCATTGTGTAGCATATGAATAGGCCCAGAATACTCTGAGATAAACCAACTACTAGGAGTTACAAACGTAACTATTCCATTATCCCACTGAGCTATTTTACAGTTAGTTATATATGCTTCCTCTATCCCTATCCATCCTTTCTCTGAGAGAACTTCACATGATCTTAATTTACACTTCTTTCCAAAGAATCGCTGAGAGTATCTACCTCCACCGAGATGAGTACTGCCAGGCTCGTCGCTGACTTGATCATAAGGAACTCCAAACATTAAGGATGCGGTTAGCCGATGGACATCTTTGTTATCTTCAAACGCCTGGATCATTTCAGGAACTGGGCCACAGTATGCGACGATCCTGTTCTCGGCCTGCGATAAGTCAATTTCATACCCAACGTAGCCCTCGTCGAAGAGCATGAATTCTTTCATCTCAGGAGGGATATTCTGAAGATTGCCACCAGTCCCGAAGATATTCTTCGAGCTTGACAAACGGCCAGTCTTTGCGCCGACTGGATTATAAGAGCATCTCATTCGATCATCTTCATCAAGAGAGACATCGAGATAAGTCCCCTTTAGCTTGCCATAGTCTCGAAGTTTCAATATCAAGTCTGCTTCTTTATAGCCCTTGATTGATAAGCGAGTCAATGCCTTCTCATCAGTCGTAGGTCTACCAGTCTTTCTATCAACGTAAGGCTTAATGCCCTTTCGATTATAAAAGTAGTCGATTAACTGAGCAGGGCTTCGAGGATTCAACTCATAGCCACACATTCCCCAGAGTTCATTTTGCAATCTGTCGATTTGTCTCTCTACTGATTCACTAGCCATCTTCAACGCAACAACGTCCATCTTGATACCTCTCGCTTGCATGAAGAGAAGAGGTTCAATCAAGTCATTTTGTCGGTGGAAAGTTGCTAAGTTATCCTGTGCTCCCAGTTGTCCCATTAGAGAGGGATAAGCTGAAGAGGTGGTGATTGTATCCTTGCAGTTGTATAGCCAATGTTGTTCCCAGCTACCAGTTATACGGTTCCACTGCTTGCCCTCTTCCTTATAATAAGGAATATCAGTGTGGATACTTGCAATGAAATCTAATCCTTTCTTAAAGTCTGGAAAGAGGATAGCCTGGGCTACCATAGTGTCGATTATGTTTGCAGTTCTTATCCCATGTCTCCGCCAGAGGAAGAACATATCGAAGAGGAAATTCTGGCCTCTCTTTATGATATTAGGATTCTCCAACACTTCCGCAATTTTCCTGAAGATCTCAACCTCTTGGTCTGGTTGCCAGTAGTCTCCGCTTTCAGCGGTGAAGGGGATAGATATGGAGGAAGAGTTGGAGTACGAGAAGGAGATACACGAGACTTCATTTCTAAGAGTCTCAATGTCCACATCGACTATTACATTCTGACTGCACTCCTCGAGGTAGGCTATAGCTTCCTCAAAGGAAGGTCTGACTTGTAGATGCATTGCAGGATGGCGGATGTCAGGGAACTCACTCTCCCTCACTGCCCTACCGAGATCGAAGGATATCAAGTGCTTCCATAGATACACTCCAGTGGGGCCTATCACTGCTCTCGGGTGGAATGTGGCTAGCATCTTTCTACCTTCGACTAACGTCGATTCAATAATAGAACCTCTCCACTTCTCCACTCCATAGTTTCCACTGAGCGCCCATAGTGCGGTATTGCCAAGGGCGACTATGATGTTGGCAGAGCATTCGGTTAGTTCTCTCTTCAGATGACTAATGTAATCCTTTGCCGCATCAGTTACGAAGTTCTTCCTCACGTTGATAAACTGAGTAATGTCGTTGTTCTTCGGTTGTTCTTTGATGACGTTAGTTATATAACATGAGGAACGAACTATTCCCACTGAGTGAAGGAGCTTATTCAACTCCATTCCAGCGGGGCCTATGAATGGGCGAAGGACTGCTTGCTCCTTGGCTCCAGGAGCTTCGCCCACAAAGGCAATCTTGCAATCTAGCGGTCCCTCGGGAGGGACTATTGCAGACGCTGAGGTATTTCTACTATCTACTTGCGCAACGAAGGTCATTTTATTATCCTTTGTTCAATGGTTGAACATAGTTATTCACTAACTAAGATAAGTCTATCCTCTTCTACTAGTCTTGGTAAGTTATCTCCTTGCACATGGACCATTTCTTGCCTATTCTTATTTGCAGTATATTACCACCTACACAAATATCTATATCATGTTGATTTAGG
>AMWB02057249.1_pt1 | contig 42817 bp, 37 predicted proteins | sample 200311 | NCBI WGS metagenome assembly AMWB02 (sample SAMN02737377, study PRJNA173069) | bioreactor metagenome | biome: anode biofilm in microbial fuel cells | place: USA: California | collected 2010-12-16
GGCCCTGGTCGGTCGCCTCCACCAGGGCCGCGCCGGCGCCGTCCGCGTATATCATGCTGTCGATATCATGGCGATCCGCGGCCCGCGACAGGATTTCCGCTCCGATCACCAGCACCTTCGCGGCATCGCCTGATTTGATATAGTAATCGGCCAGAATCATCCCATGGAGCCACCCCGGGCATCCGAAGGGGATATCGAAGGCCACCGTATAGGGATTTTTGATTTTCAGTTTGTGTTTGACCCGGGCGGCGATGGTGGGAACCATATCGGCGCGGATGACCCCCTTGTGGAGATCCCCGAAATTCTGGGCGACAATAATGTAATCGAGGCTTTCGCGATCGACGCCGTCGAGGGCTTTCTTTGCGGCGAAGAAGGCCATGTCGGAGGTGGTGATCTCATCACCGGCATACCTGCGCTCATGAATGCCCGTGATGTCCCGCAGCTTGCCGATGATATCGGCGTTGGGCTTATCAAGCTTTTTCCCGTCGGCACCATAAAAATCGTGGTCCATAAAATACGTGTTCGGAATCGTCATAGTTGGAATATAACTGCCCGTTCCCGTGATCATCGCATTTATCCTTGACACCGATAGCCTCCTTTCCCATGGTTCTTTGAATACCTGTCGGCTCCTTCAAAGTTGAAATCTATAATGGAAAAATTCTTTTCTGTACACTGGTTTAAACGCATTTTTGCGGAGAAAATGAAAAACGACGCCGCGTTTCAGCCTTCCTTTCGATAAAAAATGCCGGTCGAGTCGGTCCAAAAGCTTGATTTTTACAACGGATTGAATCAAAATGGTCCGAAAAAATCCCATGACCGGCGCCTGTCACGACTGTTTCCATGCGGACGCTTCACATGTGTCATGTTTATATTTTTACGGTAATTTTATGCAAGATATATAGGAGAACATATCATGAAAACCGTGGGCATTGTCGGATGGCGGGGGATGGTCGGTTCGGTCCTGATGGACCGGATGCTGGCGGAAAAGGACCTGGACGGTTGTGAACCCTTCTTTTTCTCGACCTCCCAGGCCGGCCGGAAGGGGCCGGACATCGGCCGCGGCGCCGTTCTGGTCGAGGATGCCTTCGATCTGAAGCGCCTGGCCGCGATGGACATCGTCATCTCCTGCCAGGGCGGAGACTACACCCAGGCATGTCATCCCAAGCTTCGGGAAGCCGGCTGGCGGGGCTTCTGGATCGATGCCGCCTCCACCCTCCGGATGGCAAAAGAGAGCGTCATTATACTCGATCCGGTCAATCGCCGCGGGATCGACGACGCGCTGGCCGGCGGCATCAAAGACTACATCGGCGGCAATTGCACCGTGTCGCTGATGCTCATGGCCCTTGGCGGGCTGTTCGAACAAAACCTGGTCGCGTGGATGACGTCCATGACCTATCAGGCGGCCTCGGGCGCCGGCGCCAAGAATATGCGGGAGCTGGTTCTGCAGATGCAGCGCATCGGAAACGAGGCCGCTCCGCTACTGTCCGATCCCGCGTCGGCGATCCTCGATCTGGACCGGCAGGTCACCGAGACCATTCGTTCAGAAGCTTTTCCGACGGGAAATTTCGGGGCCGCCCTGGCCGCGAGTCTCATCCCGTGGATCGACCGGCCCATGGAAGGCGGCCAGACCCGGGAGGAGTGGAAAGGATATGCGGAGACCAACAAGATTCTCGGGCGCGGGGGCAATCCCGTCCCCATCGACGGACAGTGCGTCCGCATCGGCGCCATGCGCTGCCACAGCCAGGCCTTTACCATCAAGATGACCCGGGATCTGCCTTTGGATGAGATCGAGAGCATCATCGCTTCGCACAATCCGTGGGTGACGGTGGTTCCCAATGAACGGGAAGCCACCCTGCGGGAGCTGACGCCCGCCAGGGTCACCGGCACCCTTTCGGTTCCGGTGGGAAGGCTCCGGAAGCTCAACATGGGGCCGGCTTACCTGACGGCGTTCTCGGTGGGGGACCAGCTCCTCTGGGGTGCGGCCGAACCCCTGCGCCGAATGCTGCGGATCCTGCTCGATTACCCGGCATAAAGATCGCCCGGCGGCGCACGCCGGGCTATTTCTCCTTATGCTTTTCCTGCTTTTCCTTCCGTTTTTCCTTGATGGATTTTGCAGGCTTCTTTTTTTCTTCCTTCTTGGTATCCCTCGATTTGGCCATGGCGGTTCTCCTTGTGTCGGTTGAAAAGAAAAGGAAGACAACGGCAGTTCCCTTCCCCCTGTTGCCGATATCATATTTCCGCGGCTCCCGCTAACAAATAAACCGAAAACCCCGCCGCCGCCGGCAGCAATGTCAGGGACCCTTGAGGATGCGCGCGCCGGAATGGCCGTGTCTTTCCCGCCAGGCAATGGCCAGGTTGCTTGCCACCACCACCGCCGTTCCCGCCACCACGGAAAGACCCGGGAGCTCATTCCAGAATATCCATCCCGTCAGCGTGGCCCAGATAATCGCGCTGTAGGTGCAGGGTGCCAGAAGAGAAGCCTCTGCGATCTGAAATGCCTTTGTTTTGGCGACCTGCTGTATGGCTGAAAAGATGCCGGCGCCGGCAACCCAGGGCAGCAGCCCCATCGTGGGCAACGTGCCCGTGAACAATGTGTAGGGGGCGGTGACCGCCACGCCGATCAGCAGAAAATAGAAGACGGTGGTCAACGGATCGTCGGTCCGGCCGAGGTTCCTTAAGGTGATATCGACGAGCGCCCCGAAAAAGGCGCCGCCGACGGCAACGAGGGAGGCCGGGTTATGGAACATGCCGGCCGTGGGTTTTGCGATCATCAGGATGCCGCCGAAACCGATGATCACCGCGGCCCACCGGTACCGGTCGATATTTTCCCCCAGAAAAAAAGGCGACAGGGCGGTGACGAACAGCGGCGCTGCGAAAAGCAGGGAGGTGGCATCGGCCATGGGCAGAAGGGCGTATGCCCAGAAAATGAGGCCGACGCCGATATTTCCCAGAACGGCGCGGTATAGATGGACACGGATCCGCCGGGTTTTGAAAACGGATGCGGAACGGGTCACGCCCATATACGGCACCAGGACGGCAAGGGCGATGACCCCCCGGTAGAAGACCATCTCGATCGGGTTGTAGACGTGGCTGACCATCTTGACGCAGGTGTTCATCATGACGATGCCGCCGGTGGCCGCCAGGAAAAGCAGGATTCCTCTGGGAGCGTTCTGGGAGACGGCCATCGTATTCAACGCCTGCGAAAGCCGGCCATCACCCAGTAGACCAGCCACCCCGCAAGAACCGGACCGGCGCCCGCAACCAGAAACAGGACCGGATCCTGCCGCCAGGGGGCCAGCCAGATGGCGGCGGCGGCAAGATAAATCACCGAAACGGCGACCCCCAGACGCATCCGTCCCGACACGAACCCGCGTGGTCCGGAAGAGGGCATGCGGCGCACCCTTGGCTTCGGCAATATCCGGGGCATGAAGATCATGCCTAATACGATGAGCAAGATGAGCAGTAATTCCTGAAATCCCGACATTCAGATCCTCTCCCTGGAGCTGCGGTATATGCAGAAATGCAATTTGTAAACTGTGCGGATATATGATAGTTTACCGAGTCTTTCCAGATAAAATCAACCAGATAAAATCAAAAGGAGCGTTCGATGCCCCTCCACCGTCTGCCAGGATGCAGATTCCTTTTTATCGTCTTTGCGGTTGCCGCCGCATCTCTTCCTGTTGCCGCGGCGCGGGCCGGTGTCGACATCAAGCATATGATGAAAATCGATCCGCCGGCCCGGATCCTCGATACAACCGCCTCCACCGACGGCAAGTTGATTTTTGTGCTGACGTCCGGTGAAATCTATATCTACACCGGCGTCGACGGAAAGATTCTGGACCGGATCTCCGTGGATAAAAAATTTGTCCGGCTGACCCCCCTCGACGAAAGCAGGGTGATCCTTTTCGGGAACGACCCCCCCATTCTGGACATTTTGAAGATCGACCGCGTCTATGACATCAACACCGCCGGCAGGGCGTTCAAAGGCGCGGAAAACGCCCCCGTGGTCCTTGCGGTATTCGACGACTACCAATGCCCCTACTGCTCACGTCTGCAGCCCGAACTCGAACGGCTCGTGCAGAAATATTCCGACCGGGTCAAACTGGTCATCAAACATTTTCCGATCCCCAGCCACCGTTTCGCATCCCTGGCGGCCCTGGCGGCGCTGGCCGCCGGTAATCAGGGAAAATTCTGGGAATTCCACGCGGCCCTATTGCAAAATTATGAAACCCTGGACGAGCAGAAAATCCGCGATATCGCCCAGAACCTGGGGCTCGACATGGTGCGTTTCGAAAAAGACCTTGATTCGCCGGAAAGTCGCGCGCTGATTCTCGAGGATCTCGAGGAAGGTCGGAATATCGACGTCCGGGGAACGCCCACGATATTCCTGAACGGAAAAAGTGTGGATAACCGCGATTTCAGGAAGCTGCCGGAAATGATTGACGAGCTCCTTTCAAAAAAGAAATAGCCGGTCAAAAAAGAAATAGCCGGCCGGGATCATGCCGGCCGGTATTTTTCCCGCAGCCTCCGGGACATCTCTTCCATCGCGTCAAGAAGCCTCATGCGCAGGCGACCAGATCTCGATCCGGTGTCCTTCGGGATCATGAAAAAAGAAGGCCCGGGCGCCCCAGTGGTTTCGGAGCTTGCCGACGTCAACCCCGCGGCTTTCGAGACGGCGGCGCCAGGAAACCGCATCGTTCACCATCAGCGAGATCGTGATCCCGGCGCCGCCGGCGCTTTTCACGGAGGCGCGGCTCTCATCGGCGACGCTCAGAAAGGCCTTGCCGGCCACGGTGAATTCCACGAACCAGTCGGTTTCATGGTGGACGTCAAGCCCCAGGACGTCCCGGTAGAACGCCACGACAGCCGCCCACCTCCGGCAATAGAGGATGGTGTTGATGCGGTTGATGGTGTCTTTGGCCATGCATTTCCCATTCATCGAACGTGAAAGGTGAGCAATGAAGATCCTGGATATCAGGCGGCCGGAAGGCGCCGCGGTTTTCGCCGTTTTCACGGCCGCGACCATATGGGTTGCCGTAACCGGATGGTTAGCCGCTCCTCTCGAGCTTCCCCGGGCGGTGCTGCTTGCCGTTCTGTTTCTTGTCATCAGGCTCCTCTTCATGAAGAACATTCCCTCGCCGACGGGGTCCGGCGCGATCATTATGGCAATCGGTATCTTCATCAACGGAGCGATCGTTCATTTTACCATTTTCACTCAAGAGATCACGCGCTCTCTTGCAGTGATCCTCTTCATTCTGTCTCTTTTTATCGCTGGTTCCTATATTGCGGATGCGGTGGAGCAAAAAATCTTCAGGATGCACTTCGCCAATCCCGTTGCGAGTTTTGCAGCCGGAACCTGGATTGCAGGGGCCTCTGTATGCGCCATTGCGCTCTCCCAGAGGCTCCCCGCCTGGAAGCCGTTGGTACAGGTGCTGGTCATCGGAAACATCGGACTCTGGCTTTATTTTGTCTATCGGGCGGTCAGAAACTTTTTCCAACTCTTCAGAGCCGAATCCGGGCGAAAAGTTCACGGCGTTCTGCTTCTATCGACGGTCAGCACACAGTCGCTCGTCATCGTATGGAGGGCTGCATTCGGCGAAAGCCCGGGCTATCGACTTATCGCACCATGGGTGATTGCTCTCGGCGTGATCTTCTACTTCGTCAGCTTCTACCTCATTATGCGGCGTTACGCCGGCGAAGGCGTGGACATCGATCTGGATAAGAGCTGGTTCAACACGAATTGCATCCTGCACGGCGCAATGTCGATCACGGGACTGGCAAGCACAGTGAGCGGCGTTGTCCCGCCCAATCTCATCCTCCTGATCTGGCTGTGGGTGATCGCCTGGTTCATCATCGTCGAAGGCATCGAAATTGCCCGCGCCGTCAAGCGCACCAAGCTCCACGGGTTCACAGACGGTCTTCTCGTCTACGATCCGACCCAGTGGTCCAGAAACTTTACCTTCGGAATGCTGTATGCATTTACCATGCATCTCGACCTTTCAAAGAGCGCAGCTGCAAACGCATTTCTTCCGCCTCTGCGCGAAGCCGTCCTCCGCTATTTTGCCTGGATAGTCCTTTTGCTGCTTCTCTTTGAAATATTTTTGTTTTTCCGCGACCGGTTGTCTCCCGAGGTCTCTGCGGCCCCATAGGGCTTCCCTTTGATATCCACCGCGTCTTATTCCACGACCTTTCGCCGGAACAGAATCCAGCCGCGGAAAAAATAGCCGATCGGAGCGCTCCAGATATGAACGAGCCGGCTGAACGGGGAAAACGCCAGGAGCGCAAAGGCGCTCAGAATATGAATCTTGTAGCTGAGCGGAACGCTCCGCATCAGCGCCGGGTCGGGCGAAAAGGTTACGATCCCCCGGATCCAGGGCGCCACCGTATCCAGAACGTAGTGGTGGCCGAAGAGCACGTTGTAGAGCCCTGCGCCGGATACGAACGCGAGGGCCGTGAGCGTGACGATGTCGTTTGTGGTCGTGGTGCGGCGGATCCGAAGATAGAAGGCCCGGCGCACCAGCAGCAGCAAGACGCCGATGAACGCCGCATGCCCCACCGCCAGTCCACTGTAGTAGGCGATGGCCGTGTGGGCGTCCCCGTCGACGCCGACGGCGTCGAAGAGGCGCTGGGAGATGAGGAGCCCTCCGGCATGCCCTGCAAACGTCAATAGAATTCCCCAGTGAAAGATCGTCGTACCGAAAAACAGAGCATCCTTTTCCAGAAATTCGCTCGATCTTGCGGTCCACCCGTACCGATCGGTCACGTACCGCCAGGCGTGTCCCAGCGTGAACATCGCCAGGGCGATATAGGGAAAAACGAGAAATGCCACTGTGTTGCTCATCTCCATGTCAGACCTCCTTTTTCCTGTCTCCGTAAATCTGGAGGATTTCGGCCGCCAGCGCCATCAGCCCGGCATAGGGATGTTGGTCCCGCGCCAGCCGCTCGGCCAAAGCGGCGACGTTGCCAAGGCAGGACCAGAGCAGTGCTGCATCCTCCGGCGCCGGGCACGCCGACAGGAATTCCAGCATCATGGGGAGATAATCCGGCAGTTCGCCGGGGACGGCGTCGTATCCCTCCCGGTGGTACGTCCACAGGAGTGACGCAAGAGTCCTGCCGCGGTCCTCGCTGTCGCCCATGAGATGATAGGTGAGATGCAGGTCGGCGGCCGGATCGAGGTCGAACGTCGCCGTGTACGTCTCCTGGAGCGCCAGCGGCGGCGTATGTTCGACATAGGCCAGAAATTGCCGCACAGGCTCCCGCCGGCCATCCTGGAGGGCGTCCACAACGCCGCCCAACTCCGCAAGAACGGAAACCCACCGCGCGTCGGGATACTCGAGCAGAAAGCCGATCAGTTTGAGCGCCATCCGATCGTTTTCAGTCATGCGCGTCTCCTTTTTCGTGTCAACGGCACTCGGGAAAGCCTGTGCAGCCCTGGACAACATGCAGCGGGCTTTTTTCCGGATCGGAGGCCGTGGGCACGACAAAGCGGTCCGCGAGTCTCGCGACGGCAAGAAGATCGTACATCCTGAGCGCGTCTTCGGAATTTAAACCCACGGTATCCAACGTCGCCGCGTCCGGCTTTTGCTCGACCCGGACCGACCGCATATAGGCGCGGACGGCGGCCAGACGCTGCAGGGCCGTCCTCACCGGCGCTTCGTCCCCGGCCGTGAGCAGATTGGCCAGATACCGTACCGGAATTCGGAGATTGTCGACCGCCGTCCGCACATCCCCGTCCACGGCAACGGCCTCGACCGGACTCAAGGGCGGGATGTACCAGACCATGGGGAGAGTCCGGTATTCGGGATGCAGCGGCAGGGCCAGACGCCACGTTTTTGCCAGCAGATAGACGGGCGATCGTCGGGCGGCCGCCATGACATGCCGGGGGATGCCCTGCGACCGGGCCGCGGCCGCCGTCTTTGGATCCGACGGGTCGAGGAACAGATCGAGATGCGCCGGATACACCGCCTGATCGCCCGCGGCCGACGCGGCCTCCCGGATGCGGTCGGCGTCATAGAGAACGACGCCGACATAGCGGATCCGTCCGACGCAGCTGTGGGCGCAGAGGGTGGTGAGGCCCGCCTCGGTCCGGGGATAGCAGAAGATGCACTTTTCCGATCGCCCGGTTTTCCAGTTGAAATAGACCTTCTTGTAGGGGCAGCCGGAGACGCAGTAGCGCCATCCCCGGCACCGCTCCTGGTCCACGAGGACGATCCCGTCCTCGTCCCGCTTGTACATCGCCCCCGACGGACACGACGCCACGCAGGCGGGGTTGAGGCAGTGCTCGCACAGACGGGGCAGATAGAACATGAACACCCGTTTGAACGTGAGATAGACGGCGTGGTCGAGTCCGGCGAAGTTTATGTCCCCCGGTCCGGTCTCGCACACCCCGGCCAGGTCGTCCTCCCAGTTGGGCCCCCACCCGATCCGCATGTTTTCTCCGGTGATCCGGGATTTGGGCCGGATGGCCGGCTGGTGTTTTTTCCGCTCGCCGGTCACCAGCGACCCGTAATCGTAGGTCCACGGCTCATAGTAATCGTCGATGACCGGCAGATCGGGGTTGTGGAAGATGCGGGCGGTTTTGTGGACGCGGCCGCCGGCCCGGAGACGGAGTCCGCCGCTCTCGTCCGGGATCCAGCCGCCGTTGTGGACCTCCTGGTTCTCCCACGCCCGCGGGTAGCCGACGCCGGGTTTGGTCTCCACGTTGTTGAACCACATGTATTCCGCCCCGTCGCGGTTGGTCCAGACATTCTTGCACGGGATGCTGCAGGTGTGGCACCCGATGCATTTGTCGAGGTTGAGCACCATGGATATCTGCGCTTTAATCTTCATACCAGTCCACCTCTCCGGCCTTGCGCACCACGACGACCTCGTCCCGCTGGGAGCCGACCGGACCGTAGTAGTTGAAGCCGTAGCTCTGCTGCGCGTATCCGCCGATCATATGGGTCGGCTTGACCATGATCCGGGTCACGCTGTTGTGGGTCCCGCCGCGCCGGCCGGACATCGGCGAGCCCGGCGTATTGATGAGCCGCTCCTGGGCGTGGTACATGAAGGCCTTGCCCGCCGGAATGCGGTGGCTGACAACGGCTTTTGCCATCACCACGCCGTTTTCGTTGAAGCATTCGAGCCAGTCGTTGTCCTTCACCTCGAGGGTTTTTGCGTCCGCGTCGCTGATCCAGACGGCCTCCCCGCCCCGGAACAGGGTGAGCATGGTAAGGACGTCGGAATAGGTGGAGTGGATCGACCATTTGGAATGGGGCGTCAGATAGTTGAGGGCCAGGGCCTTGCGCCCGTCTTCCACGGCGGCCGCCGCACCGTGCGCCATTCTGTTCACGGCATCCGACAGGCGGTGCCGGTGACGGTCCGAAGAAGGCATGTTGATCGGCGGCCGGTACAGGGGAAGACCCTCCCCGAAATCGCGCATCCATGGGTGGTCGAGATAGAACTGGGCCCGGCCGGTGAGGGTCCTGAACGGCACCTTCTCCTCGATGTTGATCACGAACGGGGAATAACGCCTGGTCTCGGATTCGATGCCGCTCCAGATCGGAGACGTGATGATCTTCCGGGGCTGTACGGTAATGTCGCTGAAGGAAAAGCGCTCGCCCCGGCGGGCTTCGCTCAGATGGGAGAGGGCCAGGCCCGTTCGCCGTTCGAGCCCGGCCCAGGCCTTGACCGCGGTTTCGCCGTTGGTCTCGGGCGCAAGCCGCAGGATCGCCTCGGCCGCCTGCCGGCTGGTCGCAAGAGACGGCATGCCGCGGCTCTTGCCGGGCGCCGCCACGGTGCCGAGCTCGGCCGCCAGCAGCCGGTACTCCTCCGCACCCGACCAGGCGACACCCTTCGATCCGACGCCCGCCTCGTGCACCAGCGGACCGAGCGCCGTCATCATTTTATGGACATTGGGAAAATCCCGGTAGACGACGGACAGATTCGGCATGCTCCTGCCGGGCACCGCCTCGGTTTCCCCCTTGCGCCAGTCGAGGACCTCCGGCTGGGCAATCTCGCCGGGACTGTCGTGGAGAAGAGGCGACGCCACCAGGTCTTTCATCCCGCCCAGATGCGTCGCCGCCAGTTCGGAGAACTTCTCGGCGACGGCCGTGAACTGATCCCAGCTGGTCCGGGCCTCCCACGGCGGATCGACGGCCGGATTGAAGGGGTGGATGAACGGGTGCATGTCGGTGGTGCTGAGGTCGTGCATTTCATACCAGCCGGCCGACGGCAGGGCGATGTCGGCGTACAGGGCGCTGGTGGACATGCGGAGCTCCAGGGTGACGAGAAGGTCGAGCTTGCCTTCCGGGGCGGGGTCGCGCCACCGGATTTCCGAGGGCCTAAGAGGGCTGTCGGTGTTGAAGACGGCGTTTTCGGTGCCCAGAAGATGCTTGAGGAAATATTCATGGCCCTTGCCGCTCGCCCCCAGAAGATTGGCCCGCCAGAGAAAGAGCACCCGGGGAAAATTGTCCGGGTGGTCCGGATCCTCGACGGCAAAACGGAGCGACCCGCGCCGGATCTCGTCCACGGCATGGGCGACGATCGCGGCATCGGATGCCGCGCCTTTTTCGGCCGCCTCCCGGCAGATGTCGAGAGGGTTGCGGTCGAACTGGGGAAACGACGGCAGCCATCCCAGCCGGACGGCGACGGCATTGTAGTCGGCCATATGCCTTGGTCTGTCCGGACCGGCCATGGGCCAGAGGATGCTTTCGGCGCTGAAATTGTCGTAGCGCCACTGGTCGGTCGCGAAATAGTAAAACGACGTGCCGTTCTGCTGGCGCGGGGGGCGCGTCCAATCGAGGCCGAAAGCGAGCTGGGACCAGGCCGCCTGGGGCCGCACCTTCTCCTGCCCCACGTAATGGGCCCATCCGCCGCCGTTGACCCCCTGACAGCCGCAGAGGGTCGTCAGGTTGATGATGGACCGGTAGATCATGTCGCTGTGATACCAGTGGTTGGTGCCGGCGCCCAGGAAAATCATGGACCGCCCGCGGGTCTTGTCGGCATTTTTCGCAAACTCCCGGGCCACCCGGATTACATCGGCCCGGGGAACGCCGGTGATCTCTTCCTGCCAGGCCGGGGTGAACGGTGTGGCGTCCTCACCATCCGCCGATACGTCCTCGCCCCGTTCGCCATCCTCCCGGCGGACGATCCCGAGGTGGGCGGCCATGAGGTCGAAGACCGTGGTCACGGTGATCCCGCCTTCCGGCGTCGCCACGGTTTTCACCGGCACCCGGCCGGTTTTCGTACCGGGGCCCCCGGCGTCGAAATAGGGCTGCGTGACCGTCCGCCATCCGTCCGCGGCCCCTGCAAAACTGAGCAGCGGGTCGACGGAAGCATCGGTCCGTGAATCCTTCAGATGAAGATTCCACCGGCCTCCCTCTTTGTCCCACCGGAAGCCGATGCTGCCGTTGGGCACCACCCACCCGTTGGTCGATCCGTCATAAAAAACGGTTTTCCACCGGGGGTTGTCGGTTTCCGCCCCCAGATCCGCGGCCCGCAGAAAACGGCCGGCAACCAGGGTGTTGTCGGCGGCGTCAAGCACGACCGCAAACGGAAGGTCCGTATAGGTTTTGGCATATTCCATGAAATAGGCCGAGGGGTGTTCGATATAGAATTCCTTGACGATCACCCGGGTCATGGCCAGGGCCAGTGCCGCGTCCGTGCCGGCCCGCGCCGGCAGCCAGGTGTCGGCGAACTTGACGTATTCGGCGTAATCCGGCGCCACCGCAGCGACCCGCGCGCCGCGGTACCGGGCCTCGGTGAAGAAGTGGGCGTCGGGGGTCCGGGTCATCGGCAGGTTGGTGCCCCATACGATCATATAGGTCGATTCGTACCAGTCGGCGCTCTCGGGCACGTCCGTCTGCTCGCCCCAGATCTGCGGCGACGCCGGAGGCAGGTCTGCGTACCAGTCGTAAAAACTGATGACGGAGCCGCCGATCAACGAGAGAAATCGCGTGCCTGCCGCATAGGCGACCATGGACATGGCGGGGATGGGGGTGAAGCCGAAGATCCGGTCGGGCCCGTACCGCTGGATGGTGTGCACCAGGGAGGCCGCGACGAGTGTTGCGGCGTCGTCCCACGTAAAGCGGACAAAGCCGCCCATACCGCGGTCGCGCTGAAACTGCCGGCGTTTTTCAGGATCCGCCACGATCTCGCGCCACGCGGCGACGGGATCGCCGTGGACGTCCAGGGCGCTGTGCCACAGCGCCAGAAGGGATCGGCGGATCAGGGGATATTTGAGCCGGACCGGACTGTAGGTGTACCAGGAAAAGGTCGCGCCCCGGGGGCAGCCCCGCGGCTCGTGGTTGGGAAACCCCTCGCCGCAGTCGGGATAGTCGGTCCGCTGGGTTTCCCAGACGATGATACCATTCTTGACATAGACGTCCCACGAGCAGGAGCCGGTGCAGTTGACGCCGTGGGTGGACCGCACTTTTTTATCGTACTGCCATCTGTCGCGATAGAAATGCTCCCATGTCCGCTGTCCGCAGCGCTGTTCCGTCCAGCCGCCGGAGAGCCTTGTTTCGGCGCAATCGTCGCGGCTGCCGCGGGGACGGAAAAAACGAAGCCGGTTCATGAAACCTTTGACAGACATCGCCACCTCCTGGAAACAGGCAAAACGGTAAGAAACGGAAACAGGGGAATATCTCGGCTATCTTTAAGAAATACGCCGGTCCGCATCACCGTTTTGCGGTTAACAACAGAGAAAGGAAGACTGTAAATGTTGGAAAGATTAATCGCTACCATAGAGATTGTCATTGATTTAAGTCAATGAATTTTTAGCTCCGACAAAACGGTACCGTCGTCCGGCGGCACTTTTTGTATTTACAGACCGTCCACCCATCAGGTAAGAAAATAAAGATGAATAACAACGATATTTCCCACCGACATGCGTCTCGGTCAGTATTGATGATCGATGTTTAATGACCGCTTAAAAACAGCTAAAATCGCAATTTTTTGAGACGATCCGTGTGACATGGATATCGCAGCTTTCAGAATCGATGATCGAAACTGCCCGGCAAACGACTCTGACGGTCCTGATCGTGACGATGATTGGCCGCTGCCTCGATATTCCCCATACCGCAACCCAAGGAGAAGCTATAATGAAGAAAACCATCACGAGAACAATCGGGACGTTTTTGATGATCATGCTGCCGGCGGCCGCTGCCTTTTCCGCGGAGCTGGGCATCGTTACGGGCGGAGAGAAAGGCACCTACTATCAGTTCGGCCTGAACCTCCAGCAATTGGCCGAGGACAAAGGCATCGAGCTGAACGTCTACAATTCAAAGGGATCGATCGAAAACATCTATGCGGTCTACAAAAGGCCGCGCACACAGCTGGGAATTGTCCAATCCGATGTTCTGGCATTCGTTTCCAAGATACCCTCCAATCCGGTCCTGGTTCGAATCTCCAAGAAGACCAAGATGGTGTTTCCACTTTACAATGAAGAAGTTCATCTGCTGGGTCGCCGGGATATCCCTGACTTCGAAGGACTGGCCGACAAACGCGTGGCAATAGACCGCGAAGGCAGCGGCACATACCTGACCGCCAAGCTTCTGTTTGAAGTCTCCGGCGTCAAGCCCGGCGAGATGCTGACCATCGGCACCGATGAAGCGCTGGAACGGCTCAAGGCGGGAAAGATTGACGCGATGTTCTATGTGGCGGGCTTACCGGTCAAATTATTCACTGAGAAAGTAACCGCCGATGACGGCCTGGCGCTCCTGCCGATTCTCAACAAGAATATCGTCGATTATTATCCAAACGTGGAAATCCCCGCCGGTACTTACGCCTGGCAGGCACAGGCAGTGCCCACCGTGGCGGTCAAGGCGGTGCTGATATCCTATGATTTTCGCAACGCCAATTGTGAGCTGGTGGGTCAATTTGCCAAGATGATCTCGGAAAATATGGAGTGGCTGACGGCCAACGGTCATCCCAAATGGCGGTCCGTGGATCTCGGATATCCCTTGAAGGACTGGGAACAGTACGACTGCGTCGGGAGATACCTGCAGAAGACGGTCGAGGCGCCGCCGCCCGAACCCTCGGAACCCAACCCCGTTGTGGATGCCGTCAAAGAGATGCTGAAGCCTTAATCAGGCCGCAGCCGGGCGTTGCCGGTCCTCCACTGCCTCTATCAATGTTTTTGTCCCAGCATCAATTGGACCAGAAATGTACGAACGCTTTTATCTCCTCGAGAGAAAGCCATTTGAAGATTTACCCGCAACGGAGTTTCCCTATCTTTCCAAGAAACATAACCACATCCTTGCCGCTCTGTCCGACGCCCTGAACAAAACGAACGGAGCGATACTTATTGCAGGAGTTTCAGGAACCGGCAAGACAACCCTGCTTCATACCCTCATCAACCGCCTGAATTCAGATATCGTCTTTTTTTATATCGACCACCCCCGTTCCGATATCGATGGAATCATGGTTCAGCTGGCACAAAAGCTCAGCATCTATTTTATTGAACAAAGCAATATCGAGGAGTTAAATTCTAAAATAACATCAAGACTGGAACAGCTGGAAAGGGGCGGAAAACAGGTCGTGCTGATCATCGAGGAGGCCCACCGTCTCGATGAGCGATGTCTTGCGGATATCAGACGGTGTTTCCGATTTGAAGTCGGCGACCGGCCGCTGCTTCAGATGGTTCTGACGGCAGACAGCGCGATCCTTCATACCCTGCAACACGATTCCCTCAAACCTTCGGGGGATTGGCTGCCGCGTGTCTTCATCCTCGAAGCGTTGAAAAGAAAAGAGGTCAAAAAATATATTGAACATCGACTTCACTCAGCGGGCCGACGAAAACCGCTGTTTAACCGAAGAGCCCTTTTTCTGATCTGGCGTAAAAGCGCAGGCATTCCGCGGGTCATCAATCAGATCTGTGAAAATGCCCTTATCTTTGGCTATGCATTGAGATGTCGAAAAATCAGCGGCAGAATTATCAGTAAGGTCGCCGCGGGAATCGACAGCGACGACACAAAGGTTTCATCCTTCCATACCCGAAAAATCAGCCTCTGGAAGGTTCTGCTCATTTTTGTGATATCGCTTTTCATTCTGCTGGCATGGACCGGTTCCCTCTCCAAACGTGGGACCATCGCATACATGCCCAAAGATAAAACCGCCTGGAAAGCGGCGGCCGCTGCACCGGTGAAGCCGGCGAACGTTCCCTCTTCCCGCCCGCTCGCCGCTCCAAAGACCCGAAACGTTCCGCGTCCGGTGCGTCCAAATCCATGCCTTGTCCACATCGCACAAAACCATTACGGCGTCGGAAATGAAACCATCATTGACCTGGTCCAGGCGGCCAATCCGACTCTCCGGAATATCGCAGGCGATTGTACGGAAAAACCCCTCGTCTTTCCGCAATTCAGAAAAACCGACCTGATCGACCGGCATCCGGACGGAACCTTTCTGATTCATTACGCGAGTTTTTACACATCGGAACCGGCCGTAAAACTGATGGAGGAATTAAAGGCGAAATACCCAAACGTCTCGACTGTCACCGCGAAGCAAGGGGAAAATGTGGTCTTTCGGGTATATCTAAACAAATACACGACACTGGAAAAAGCGCAAAGCGCTCTTGCGCGGATCGAATTCAGCCATCTGCCTTTTCTTCAACGCGCCCCCGCCATCAAGGATAAGGCGCTGCTGGATATTCTGAAAAGTATCCAGTAAACACCAATGGTGTTTTCCCATAACTAGAATTTTCAATAGATAGGGAATTTCCCTAAAGAAATAGGGCATTCCCCCTATTGACAAAAATATTTATAATAAGTAGTTAGTTATATAATTTAAAGGCATTTTTACCGTAACAGCAATTTAAATTCTATCACGTATCCTTCACGGAGACGCATTCCCATATGCACATCTTGCCCGAGTTCAGTGGCGCTAAAATCGGTCGCTAAATATAACCAACGAGAGCTGATCCATGTGTGGATAGATTAGTATTAATCCGGCAATTAAAAATCCGAACAAGAAGCGATTTAAAAGACGGCCAACACGCTGACGTATTTAAGCAAGATAAGCTTACCTCATTGATGTAGACAGGTGTCGGTTTAATATCAACACTACCGGCATCTTACACAGCATCATTCGATCATATAACATCCACATGATCAAAAAAAAACCTCGCTAAAAGCGACGCTCATAAAAAAATGTTGATGCCTACAGGGTTGATTTATCGCTTCAAGGAAGGAATGCCATTGCTCTTCTTAAAGGACGGCGCTCTGAAAACCTATAAATTTTTTGGGAAAAATTCTCACATGCAACGCCTGTTGGCTACAGCTGAACAGATTAGCCAATATGATGTAAATGTTTTTATTACCGGTGAATCCGGAACCGGAAAAAGCATGTTGGGAAGGTATATTCATGAGCGGTCTTTACGCAAGACATCTCCTCTGATTATCGTCAACTGCGGCTCACTGAATGATTCTCTGCTTGAGAGTGAACTTTTTGGCCATGTCAAAGGATCTTTTACCAATGCATTGCATACGCGAGCCGGAAAGATTGAAGCCGCCCAATCCGGCACGATGATATTGGATGACATTACCTCGTCTTCCCTGATCATGCAGACAAAATTGCTCCATGTTTTCGAAAATAAGCAAATTCAACGTGTTGGTGACAATCGCGATATAGATATTGATGTGCGCTTTATCTGCACCAGCAATAAAAACGTAAAAACCGAAGTAAGGGAAGGCCGGTTCAGAGAAGATCTCTATTACAGAGTGAATGAAATTAGCATTCAGATCCCGCCGTTGAGAGATAGAAAAGATGATATTATCCCCTTCGCGGAACATTTTATAAGAAGATTTGAAATAAAATATTCAAAAAAGATAAAAGGATTGACCAAAGAAGCCGAACGGAAGGCGCTCTCCTATGATTGGCCTGGAAATATCAGAGAGTTAAAAAACGTCATTGCAAGATCCATCGTTCTTGCGAAAAACGATGAACTTGATCTGGATTGCATATTCCCATCCGAAAAGCAACTGCGGTCCAATGCAGCAATCAAGTCTGTGGGCTGCTCATTACGAAAGGCTTTGGAGCAATACGAAAAAAGTCTAATCTGCGATGCGCTGAAAAGACATCGCTGGGATTATCAATGCGTGTGCCGGGAGATGGATATCAGCCGGAGTACCCTTTTCAATAAAATCAACAAATATAAAATCAACAAACGATTTCAAACGAAAGAATAAACCTGAAGGAATCAAAATTGGATAGCGCGCCATAGTTTTGGTTATTATCCCATATCCATACTACGGCGGCGCTCCCAAGTTTTATATGTTGCACCGCGGCTCTGATCTCATAGCCACATATTGATATGCACTTTTGCAAAGGTAACGCGCTGGCCTGCAACATAACAGCTTGCCATGGGTAATTTTCTTTTTCCCCTGTATGTTACACAGTTTTGTCCGTTTGAGCCGAGACACAATCTCTTTGTGGCAGTCACATAATTTCCACGATGATGTCCCAGACATTTCTTAATGGTAAACGCAAAGAACCCTTTTGAATTTGAATATCTGCAAATAGATCCTTTTTTAGGACGGGCCGAAAGATCGCCGTGCAGCGCAACGGTTGCCCCCGGAACAACCATGCCGCATGTTCTGGTAACCCCGGGAACTTTCACCATGCAACATGCCGCCCTGCATTTCTTTGGACATACTTTAGCTACTGCAGCTTCAGTTGCACATACGAAAACCGAAAAAAACAATATACTTATCAGCAATATCGCGATCATGAAACCCAATTTTTTCATTATGGAATCCCCTGGTATGATTTTTAAAATGCTACGTTAATTTAGTATTTTATACTTTCTCCCAGGCAGCTCGGCCACCTTTTAAAGGTCCGTAACATTCCGTCCCCGTCTCACGGCAGGTTTGGCTTTATCAAGAGAAAAAATGACCATTCTGCGATATGACGAAACTTACACCATCACAGCACATGGGTCACGGCTGTATGTCATAATATCCTCACCTCCCTTCTGTGTAGCTCTTATCCGTGTCGCTTTCATCAATATAGGAGTATGCCCCGTCGAGCGTTTTTCCATAATGCTCAAGAATGTTATCGTTGATGGCCTTGGCGTTCCCTTTGTCAGGATTAAAAACGCCGATCGGCCGCAATAGGGTATAATTTACCGGCCCCTTCACAAGCGTCGTAAAATTCCTGTCCGCTGCATCGAGGGGATACGCCACCGGCACACCGATAACAAAAACGGAACCGGTGATCGCCGAACCAATGACGCTTAAGGGCCTGACAAACATAAGATCCGACATAACCGAAAAAACATCCGGCTTCGATGCGTAATCATTATATTTATCTTCCGCTTTCAGCCCGAAGGGCATCGATGTGATCATTGCGCAGACAAAGCAGATGAACAGTTGTTTTTTCATTGCAGCACCCGTCAATCATATCTTAAAACTATTGTAGGATCCTGTTTTGATGCACGATGTGCAGGATACGTCCCGAAAAGTATTCCAAGACCACTTGAAATCGCTAGTGCAAGCAGCAGCAGCTTCATCGAAAAGACAGGTTCAAAATGGGTCCATTGACTGACAATTGTCATGCCGGCAATGCCCAGCAAGGCCCCTCCCAATGCACCAAAGATACATAGAAGAAGGGATTCACAAAGAAACTGCAACAAGATTTCTCTGCGCGTCGCGCCCAAAGCTCTTCGAATGCCGATCTCTCTCAGTCGTTCAGTGACCGAAACCAGCATAATATTCATGATCCCAATACCTCCGACAAGCAGCGAAATACTTCCAATCGCCCATAATACATATTCGAATATTGCGACATATCGCTGCTGTGTCTCCAACAATTGCTTTTGACTCGATATTTCAAATGTATGATCATCACCGTTTCGAATACTGAAAAATCGCGCCAATTCCTTCATGGCACCATCCGTATCCTGAGCGAGAGCGTAGAGCGTGCTGATACCGTGGATTTTAAAAAGTCGCTGCGCGAAACCCATAGGAATGAAAATGGCGTTTGAGGCATCCGATATGCCCATGGATATGAATTTTGGTTCATCCAGAACGCCGATGATGTGAAATCGGTAGTTGGAAATGGGAACCGATTGCGCCAGCGGATCTTTGTTGGCAAACAGTTCGCGCGCAATCTGCTGACCGATCACACATACCTGATGTTGCAGCTGCACATCAATCTCTGAAAATACCCTGCCGGTTTTGGAACTTAATTTATAAAAATCAAAATAATTGTTCAGTACGCCGAAAACACGGATCACCCGTCGTCCTCCCTGCCAGGGTATTTCCGTCTGTCCGGTTATCTCCGGAGAAATCGCCGTTATAGAAGGCGATGACGCCTGAAGATACCGCGCATCCTCCAATGACATGATGCCTGTATCGGGATCCGGATCCGCGTCACTAATTTTGAGCAGATCGGCACCTAGTTCCTTGATGACCCTGATCGTCGCCTGCCGGGCGCCCTCCCCGACCGAATACATGATCGAGAAGGATCCAATGCCAATCACGATGCCCAGAATTGAAAGCCCGGCCCGCAGCCGATGACCCCATAAACTTTGCCAGGCGGCGCCTAACAGATCTCTCAGGAACATAGTTGATCACCTGTCCTCAGGTCTTCAGTTCACTTTTTGGGCGATGCGGCCATCTTTCAGAAAGACGATCCTGTCTGCAAAAGAGACCAGCTCAGGCGCATGAGTGACCATGACAATCGTCATGCCGGTTTCATGGAGGTTCTTGATGATCTTCATGATTTCAGCCCCTGTGTTGCTGTCCAGATTGCCGGTGGGTTCGTCCGCGAGCAAAAGAGATGGATTTACGGAAAGCGCTCTTGCAATCGCCACTCTTTGTTGTTCTCCTCCTGAAAGTTCGGATGGTTTCCGATGGGATTTCCCATTAAGTCCGACTTGATCAAGCACTTTCTGAACGGTTTTTCTTCGAACGGAAGAGGGAATTCTTTGATATACCAACGGAAGCTCGACATTGCGCCATGCCGGAAAACGCGGCAGCAGATTGAATGACTGAAACACGAAGCCGATTTCCCGACCTCTCAAGCGGGACAGATCTTTGTCGGATAGAGAATCGATGGGCTTTCCATCAAAAATATAGCTTCCGGATGAAGGATGATCGAGACAGCCGATAAGATTGAGCAGCGTCGTCTTACCCGATCCCGATGCCCCCATAATCATGATAAACTCCCCCTTGTTGACCGTTAGATTTATTTTATTCAGAACGGTCTGGGCAGTTTCCAGATGGAAATAGGTTTTACAAAGGTCGATGGTTTGGATTAACGGCTCGATCTCTTGATACCCCGCTATTGGTTCGCTTCGAGAAATGCGGAAGGGATGGTTTGAAGTATCCGTTGTCCTTCGTTCAGGCCGTCCGCCACTTCAACCGAATAGCCGTTGCTGATCCCGATTTCAACAGGATGAAATCGAATCTTTTCTCCCTCGGCGAGATATACGCCGGTTTCTCCGTCCTCCTTTGCCAATGCGGATGTCGGCACCAGCAGGGCATCTGATTGAGCGTTGATAATAACGGATAAATCAGCGGACAAACCCCCGACGAGGCGCTGTTCGGTTTTATCGATCGAACATTTCAGTATAAAAAAGGTGTCGTCATTTTCCGTTGTGGGGACAACGGAGATGACGTTCCCGGTGAATGTTTCCTCTGGAATGGCCTGGAATGTTATTTCACAAGGCTGCCCAGCATTGACGCGAAAGATATCGTTTTCATCCAGACGGACTTCCACAACGAAGCGATTCTGATTTGAAATCGACATGAGGATCTCACCGGGGCTGACGGTTCTGTTTTTGGTGAGGGTTTGTTCGAGAACGGCGCCTGCGGCAGCGTCTCTTCTTTTAATCCTCACGATGCCGGATTGCGGTGCCCTGATGTCTTTATGGGCCATATCCGATTCGCTTTCCTGTAATTCTATCTCTGCGATTTTCAGCTCTGAAGCGGCCTCCCGGAGCTCATCCTTGCCGGCCTTCAATTTCATTTCGTCAAATTCAGCGCGTGAATTTCTCAGATTCGCCAGATTCCTTTGAAGATCTAGATCGGATCTATCGAGATCCTGCCTGGATATTGCCTTTGCTTTGTATAATGTCTTATTTTCCTTATGGGTTTGCAGCGCGCTTTTATATTCAATTTCGGAATTTTCCAACTGGGATTCCACCCGGATATAGGCGGGGGTCTGCGTCCAGTGTTTCAGTTCTTCCAGTTTGGTTTGGGCTTTCAGATATTTTATGCGCGCGGTTTCAAGTTTATTCAACAGGTCCTGCTCATTCAGCCGGATGAGCACCTGCCCTGATTCCACCAGGTCACCGTCTTTCACAAGGACCGCTTCGATGCGGCCGTTGATCATGCTGACGATATTCGAGGAATCCAGCGGCTGAACCTTGCCGAACAAGTCTAAAGTCTCCGCGATATCCCCTTTCTGAACCTTATAGAAAACCAAATCAGGGCCGGTTTTACTCTCGGACCCGTGTCCATTGTTGAGGATTAAAAAATAAACAACAGAACAGACGACGGCAACGCCGACAACCCATGCAATATATCTTATAATTTTGCCCATGCCCGATACCTCACAGGGTGGCTATTTGGATTTCATTGCGTCCGTGCCCGGTCGAGCCAATACAATATCGATCAGCTGCCGACCCGCGGCACGGTATAGCCTGACCTTGGCCAGACTATGCTGAATGATCGACTCCAGGAGAATGATTTCCGCATTTCGGAGATTGGTTCTGGCGTCTACCAATTCCAGATAGGTATTCAACCCCGATCGATACATCATTTCGCTGACCCGCAGGCTTTCGCGGGCAAGGCGAATACTGTTACGCGTAATGCGGACACGATCTTCCGCATTTGTATACGCCGTCAATTCATTTTTTACCTCGAGTGCGATCGATTCTTGCGTCTGCTTGATATCGGCCTCGGCCTGACGGATATCGAGAATGGCCCGCCGCTTGCTTTCCCGAATAGTTCCCCCGTCAAAAATGAACAACGGGATATTGATGCTGGTGCTCACATTCCAGCTCGGATTTTTGGGGCGGTCATCGATGGCACGTGAAGGCGACTTTCCGGACATGTTATATCCCCAACCCGAAGATACGTTCAACGTCGGACGATAGGGATCATTCGTTGCTTCATAACTAAGCTTTGCAAATTCCAGGTTCAACCGTGCCGTCTTGATTTCGAGGCGGTGAAGCAAGGCTGAAGCGATAGCGTTGTCATAATCGAACCGTTCAGGAGAATAAACGATCTCAGACGTCGGTATGACCCCCACATCCTGTTCGAGCAGAAGTGTATTTCGGAGATTCGACACGGCAATATCATATAAACCCTCATCGGTTTTCAGCGTCACCATGGCGTCACTGAGCTGAACTTCCGCGGTCAGAACGTCTACCTCGGCCACCCGGCCCGTATTCAGACGCGTTTTCGCAATTTTCAACTGTTCCCGGGCAAACTCGACTTGAACCTTGTCAATCTCGATGATCTTAAGGTAGCGCAGCACATCATAGTACTTTTCGTATACATCGATAATCAGCCCTTGGCTCGTTTGAATATAATCCGATTTTCTGATCACAAGATCGATGTAGGCCTGCTGTACGGAACGTTTGATCGACCCGGATATATCGAGGGGGAGCGTCAAGGTGACATCGATGCCCCCACTGTAGAGCTGTTCGATGGTGGTCTCTTCTTGAAGCTGGTTGAACACCGTATGCGTGCCGGTCAGTCCACCGGTGACGAGAGGATAGTATTCGGATCGAGCGGATCGATAAAAAGATTCGGATTTCTTTAAATTTCTTCTGGCGGTCTCGAGATCACGGTTGAATTTAAGCGCCATCTCCAATGCATCTGGAAGGGAAAGATGAATGATTGCTTCATCTTGTTCGGCACCCGCATATACCTGTCCTGATGTCTGAAGGATAATTATCGGAATGATGCCAACAAAGAAGACAAACGACAGCTTAATCCATACTCTCAATGGAGTTCGCAACCATAACCTCCCTATGCGAAGCAGCGCCTTAAAAAAAGAAACCAAGTCAGGATATTAACATTATAGGCGGATGGTTGGAAAGGGTTCATACAACAAGCCCTTTTGGAAACGATTACCATGGAAGGGCAAATAAATCAAATATAAATACAAGCTATTATTATCATATTAAAATACAGGGATTGCGATGGCGTGCCGCATCTTCGAGACAGGTTGATGCCTATATATGAAAACTGCAACGGGCCGCCACCGCCGGACACATTCCTGACACAAGAAATCGATCTCTCACATAATTTGTGGCAACCTCTGAAAAAAAGTGGAAGCGCTACTGCGAAAGGGCCGGTCTGGGATGGTAAGTTTGTGGAAATCCGAAAGATTCTACATCCGATTTAAAAAACTCGACCAATGTGCCGCTTTTCAGATCAAGAAAATAAATGCCCGCCTTGATCTCCTGGTTTTTGCCCGCCACCGGGGCTTGATCTTTGTGGGCAAAGAGAAGCTTCGAATCGGTCCCGTCATTATTCCATGCCGGATGTTCGTCATATGGGCCGTCCGTCACGCGCTCGAGCTTTCTGCCGTCGGCGGTGATCAACCAGATTGTTTTTACGGCGGTTTTCGGATCCAGTGCTGAAAAAGCGATTTTATCGCCGGAAGGAGACCAGGCCGGCTCGTCCACATAGTAGAAAGTGGTCAGAAGATCAGCCGTCGAACCTGCTTTCAGGTCTTTTATTTTCAGTACGGAAAGCGGAATGGTCATGGACAGCTCCTCCAGCTTGTGGAAGCTTTTATCGACATAGACAATTTTCCCGCTGTCCGGCGACCAGCTGGGATACAATTGATGACTTTGACCACCTGCAGGATTCAACAGCCGGCGGTTTTTGCCGTCATTGTCCATGATGTATATTCGCCATGGATCTTCATTGTTCTTGTCGTCGGGCAGCGCCAATTTAGAACAGAAGGCAATGGATCCGCCGTCGGGAGAACAGACCGGGTGGCTGTCGAGTTGTTTGCCGTCCGATAGTTGAACCGCCTTATTGGTCGTTAAATCGAGCTTGAAAATCTGATAGATCCTGGCCAATTCGAAATCCGCATCCTGTTCCGGTTCGATCCCCGATTTCTCCGGTTCCGGCGGCGCTGCATCAAACTCCTCTTCCAAAAATACCGACGGACCCATCCCTTCAAAATAGAGGGTGTTTCCATCCGGCGAAAAACTCGGGAAAGTGGCATAATCTCCGCCGATGATTTCAACGGCCCTGCCGTCACGACCGGACAGATAAACCCGGATACCATTGTCGGATAGACCATGAAAAGCAATTTTCAGTTCCGTTGAAGGCTCGGCGACAGCTCCCGCATAAGCATAAGCGCAAAAAAAGAGGACTAAAAAAGAGACTGCCGCTGCTGAAATGTATGTGTATTCCGTTTTCTTTCCCATAGATTTCGCTCCTCGATGTATCCATTATTGCATGCATGAAATCCTGCATTGTACTTCAAACAGCCGCCGGAATCCGAATTCCGGAAGATTACAAGATATGGGAATTAAAAAAAGAATTCCCTGCAGGGAAAGCTTCGATTGAAAGTTTTCCCTGCAGGGATCAAATCTCAAAACATATCTCTCTAGATTACCAGGAAACGCGATGAAGACCTACAGCCACATCTCGATCTTGGTTTTGCTCAGGGTGACGCGCTGTCCGGCAGCAAAACAAGAGGTGCCCGGAACCTTGGCCTTTCCATAATAGGTAACAGTGTTGCCGGGATAACCAAGGCTGACCGTTTTGATGGCTTCAACCAAGCCGCCTTCCTCATAATTGCCCAGACATTTTTTAATATTGAACACCCATGCTCCGGATGAATTGCTCGACAGGGTAACCGCCCCTTTCCGGGGATTGTCGGCATACACACCAGTCAACTTGACAGCAGCTCCCGGGACAAACATTCCGCAGGTTTCGGTCGTGCCGGGAATCTTGATGACGCAGCACAGTGTTTTGCATTTATTGGGGCAATTCACTGCAAAAGACGGAGAGACAAAAACTAACGCCAAAGCCAAGACCATAAGCACTAAACATACCTTTTTCATTTTTTTCTCCTGAGTAAGAGTGTTGGAAAAAAGTGGCGGGCGTATCCGCCTCCATTGGTATTCTTACCGCGCAATTACGTTGTGAGATTTTACTCTCCCCAGGCAGTTCGGCCGCCTCGATGAGGCCCGTAACATTCCGTCCCCACCTCGCGATGGGTTTGGCTTTATCATGGGATGACGGTTAGCTTTTTGCCTCCGGATTTTCCATTGAGCATCAATCTGATTACATCCGGAGGCTCATCCCCGCTTAGCCATGCGATTCATTGATCGTCACCTCCTTTCAGACGGCAGAAATGTTTGTCTCATGAAGCGTCCTGATGACTCCTCCTTTGCCTTGCCTTGGACAAAGCAATTTACATGCCGTTATCTATAAAGCTGATTTCACTTACAAATGTATCGATTCTAACTCCTCTAATAATCCAGAAATATAAATTCCCGCCACCTGTATATATCCATAACCATAAGATATATGTATAAGAATATGGCAAAAGTCTAAAAACTTATACACACGTCTAAATTTCTGGACTGTAATATATAAAATTTATTATATATTTCATTTCCCGGAACAGAGAGAAGCAGGAGAACAGTTTTCAGGGCTATTGTTGCGTACCTTGGTGCTGATCAGCGATACAACTCCGCCAATCCTCAGGATTCCCCCGCCATAACTCGCTGCTTTATTTTTTAAAAGATCACAATTGGTGATAACCAGTTTTCCCTTTGAAAGGACAACGCCGCCGCCGATCAAGGCTTCGTTAAGAAGAACTTTACTTTCTTCCATTGCGTTATCCCGGCCATTTTTGTCGCCGACAATGAAAATACCGCCGCCGGCCAAGGACCGGTTCGAACGGATGTTACTTTTCCTGATGAGAAGCGACCCTCCTTCGCTGAACACGCTTCCGAATGCCGCTGAATAATTCTTCATGACCAGGCTGTCGAATATTTTCATCGTACCGTTATTGTTATATATCGCACCTCCGTTGCCTGCCGCGGCATTGTCTGAAAAAAGGGTATCCCTGATAATGACCGTGCCTTCATCGTTGTAAATACCGCCGCCGCCCATCCCATCCTTCGTTCCGTCCGAGGTATTGTCGGTGAGGGCGCAATGTTCCAGGATAATCTTTGCGCCGTCATTGTGGACCCCCGCCCCATAATTTGCATAGCCTTTCGTAATCTTGACATATCGAACTGTTAGAGCAATATCTTTGTCAATCTGGCGTGTTGCCAGAAAGATGTTGCCGGCCCCTTTTCCGGCGATGATCGTATTCTCCAGGCCTTGTCCTTCGATGACCAGGGTATCCGTAACGGAGAGTTCATACTTCGCCTCGAATTGTCCGTGCCCCAGGCGGATCGTATCCTGACCCGGTAGATAATTCGTCTGTTCGATGGCGGCCCTCAGGGTGCAATCCCCTTGCGCGGTGCGGCATTTACCGTCCTTGGGGTTCGCGTCCGACATGTCTTTCGTGCTGTTCACCGTAAATGTCGCACCCCAGCATGGTGAAACAGACATATGGTTCGGAAAAACGGAACATATCAACGAAAAAACAAAGAACATGATAAACAGGGCGTGTTTCAAGTACCACATTTTCTCGCTCCTTTGAAAAAGGGTTTCGGTAAACATACCGTTTCCAAGACAATGATACTGATAAAGTATTTATTTCTTTTCTAATTTTTAAGACGATATGACAGATTGCCTGCTTGTTTGGGACCGGAGAATTATTCACTCCCTCTTGAAGCGGAGTTCTTCTTCCGAACATAACCATAGGAAGATTGCCGGTTAGAAATGCAAGCATTATACCAAAACTGATTTGGATCGTTTCTCCTCTCCGATAAATCGGTCGGGCCGATTGAAATACATGCCTTGAAATGCGTTTTTATTTTTTTCGCGACGATTGTTTTATTTCGACATGACGTTGCTGCAAGTCCAGAGAATTGGACGAAGATGGATAATTGGTTCGGGAAGCGGGAAGTTTTAGGGTCTGTATCGATGAAGATGAAATGGATGGTTAAAAGAGACCTGTCGCATATATCGCGCCAAGCCTCTTCCGTATGAATTGATCTATTGTCGCATCGTCCGGTGCCGCATTGTCGGGCCGTCTTGCCCGCGATGCGCTTTTGTTTGAGACAGCGGCGGAGAGGAGCGGTTGGATGACGTCAGAACTGCTCTTCTTCCGTTGAGCCTGTCAGCGCCGCGACGGAGCTCTCTCCCTGAGTGATGCTGCTGATGAGACGATCGAAATAGCCGGCGCCGACGAATTTCTGGTGACTGGTCGCCATGTACCCTTCGGCGCGCTCGTGCCTGAACTCCTCCTGTTGGAACTGAGAGTAGGCCGCCATGCCGTTTTTCCTGTAGCTCTGCGCCAGGTCGAACATGCCGAGGTTGAGGGTGTGGAAACCCGCCAGGGTGACGAACTGGAATTTGTATCCCATGGCAGACAGCTCCCGCTGGAATTTGGCGATGGTGGCGTCGTCGAGGTTGGCCTTCCAGTTGAACGAGGGGGAGCAGTTGTAGCTGAGAAGCTTCCCGGGAAATTCCTTGTGGATGCCTTCGGCGAACCGTTTCGCCTGTTCCAGATCGGGGCGGGAGGTTTCGCACCAGACCATGTCGGCGTAAGGCGCGTAGCTGAGGCCCCGGGCGATGGCCGCCTCCACGCCGCCCTTGACCCAATGGAACCCTTCGGACGACCGTTCGTTGCCGATGATGAAGGGGTGGTCGCGTTCGTCGATGTCGCTCGTGAGAAGCTTGGCCGCGTCCGCGTCGGTCCGGGCGATGAGGATGGTCGGCACGTCACAGACGTCCGCCGCCATCCGGGCGGCGACGAGCTTGATGATAAACTCACGGGTGGGCACCAGCACCTTGCCGCCCATGTGGCCGCATTTCTTGGCCGACGAGAGCTGATCTTCGAAATGGACCCCGGCCGCGCCGGCGTCGATCATGTCTTTCATCAGTTCATAGGCGTTGAGCGGGCCGCCGAATCCGGCCTCGGCGTCGGCGACGATCGGAGCGAACCAGTAGGGCCCGTCCTTGCGGCAGTCGAGGACCTGGATCTGGTCGGCCCGGCGCAGGGCGTTGTTGATTCTTCGGACGACCGCGGGAACGCTGTTGGCGGGATAGAGGCTCTGGTCGGGATACATCTCTCCGGCCAGATTGTTGTCGGCGGCGACCTGCCATCCGCTCAGGTAGATGGCCTTGAGCCCGGCCTCGACCTGCTGAACCGCCTGGTTGCCGGTCAGGGCGCCCAGTGCCGCCACATAGGGTTCGGTCTGAAGAAGACGCCACAGGCGCTCCGCGCCGATCCTGGCAAAGGTATACTCTACCTTGAGCGTGCCGCGCAGGTTGAGAACCTCGGCCGCCTTGTAGGGCCGGACGATGCCCGCCCAGCGGGGATCGTTTTTCCAGCGGTTTTCCAGGGCGTCGATTTCCGCGAAATCGATCTCGTGGCAGGAGTGTCTTTTTTCCAGTTCAATGGCCTTCTCTTCGATGGTCTGCATCGGTCATTCCTTTCTTGGTACGGTTTAAAAATGAATCGGGTTCGTATTCGAGACATCCTTACGCCAGATCATCATAGGCACGCAGGGTCAGAAAATCCTCCAGTTCGGGGTTGGCGACAATATCGTCGTAGATGGCGGCGGCCCGCTCGTAATTCCCCGTTTCAAAGGCCTCGGCGCCGACGGCCTTCCGGATGCTGTCCATCTCCTCGTCCTTGATCTTCCGGAAAAGGGCCAGGTCGATGTTTCGCCCGTCGTCCAGCACCCCATCGGGATGATGGACCCACTGCCACACCTGGGTCCGGGATATCTCGGCCGTCGCCGCGTCCTCCATGAGGTTGTACAGCGGCACGCAGCCGTTGCCCGACAGCCATGCCGCCATATACTCGATCCCCACACGGATGTTGGTGCGCAGCCCGGTTTCGGTGATCGTCCCGGCCGGCAGTTTCAGCAGGTCGTCGCGGGTTACCACGACGTCTTCCCGCAGACGGCCGATCTGATTGGGCTCGGGCATGAGCCGGTCGAACTCCTCCGCGGCAAGGGCCACCAGACCCGGATGGGCGACCCACGTGCCGTCATGGCCGTCTTCCGCCTCCCGCGTCTTGTCTTCGCGCACCTTTTTGAGCGCCATGGCATTGGCCTCGGCATTGCCCTTGATCGGAATCTGGGCCGCCATGCCGCCGATGGCATGGGCGCCCCGTCGGTGGCAGGTCTTGACGGCCAGGAGGGAATAGGCGCGCATGCAGTGCCGGGTCATCGTGATCTGAATCCGGTCGGGGAAGATATAGCCGGGAACGTTCTTGAAGCGCTTGATGAAGCTGAAGATGTAGTCCCACCGGCCGCAATTGAGCCCGGCCATGTGGTCTTTCAGCTCGTAGAGGATTTCATCCATCTGGAAGGCGGCTAAAATGGTCTCGATGAGGACCGTGGCCTTGATGGTTCCGGCAGGGATCTCCAGGAGCGATTCGGCCTTCACGAAGATGTCGTTCCAGAGGCGCGCCTCGTGATAGCTCTCCATCTTGGGCAGATAGAAATAGGGGCCGGAGCCGCGCTCGATCAGCGCCTTGGCGTTATGAAAAAAGTAGAGGGCGAAATCAAAGATGCTGGCGGATACCGGCCGGCCCCCGATCGTGACATGCTTTTCCACGAGGTGCCAGCCCCGGGGGCGGACGATCAGGGTGGCGATGTCGGGATTGAGACGGTATTCCTTGCCGTCGGGGCTCGTGAAGGAGATGGTTCGGCGGACGGCGTCCATCAGGTTGATCTGACCGGCGATCGTCCCCTCCCAGGTCGGTGCGTGGGAATCCTCGAAATCGGCCATGAAGGTTTTGGCGCCGGAATTGAGGGCGTTGATGATCATTTTTCGCTCGACGGGACCGGTGATTTCGACGCGCCGGTCGGCCAGATCCGCCGGGATCGGTGCAATCCGCCAGGCGCCTTCCCGTACCTCCCGGGTTTCCGGCAGAAAATCGGGCAGCTTGCCGGCGTCGATTTCGGCCTGGACCTTCTTCCGGCGTTCGAGAAGCGCCACGCGGGTCTCTTCGAATTCGCGGGCCAGGGCCGCCGTGAATTCAAGGGCCTCCGGCGTGAGAATACGTTCAAACGCCGGGGGCACCGGAGCGTCGATACGAATACCGCTGGTTTGGCTGGGGGCATTCATGATAGATTCCTCCTTTCAGGTGTTAGGCGTCAGGATAAATATTCAAGATAAAACTATAGACGGATTGAAAAATAATATCTTGACGGACATACGCTGCTTGATCATCATACCGGAACGGCGCGACGAAATGCATGGATCATATTGTGTATATGATGGTTGTCGCGTCTGTATAGCGCATTTCAAAACGCCGGCATCGAAAAATCGGGAAGTGCGGATGTAATTTATTTGGAAAAATCTAATAACTTATTGCCGGAATGTCAATGCAACCCCTGCGGCCCGCCGGCACTTACCTGGCCGGAATCGGAAGGCTTATGAACCCACATGACCGCCCCAGCGACCTGGCGCCTTATGCCGCTGCGTTTATCGAACGCGCATACGACGACTATCAGGAACGCTTCATCGCCATCACGAAACGGTCCGGCGGCCGATTCAACCGCCGGGACTGGAAGGGCATCTACCAGGATGCCCTGGAGCGCCTCGACCTCTACACCCGCACGGTCCGACGTACGGTGAACACCTTGCGCGGCCGACTGGGAAAACGCCTGAACGAGGCGCCCGTGGCGGCCGGCATGAAAACCGCCTACGCGGCAATCATCCGGCCCAGAGACGACATCGAACTGGCCGAAACCTTTTTCAATTCGGTCGTCCGCAGAATTTTTGCCATCGAGGGCGTCGCCCCCCACCTCGAATTTATCGCGTCCGAATTCAAGATCCCGCGCATCGAAGACCGCGCCTGTCCGGTCTGCAGCGTCTATACGCCATATTCCGGAGGCGAGGGGCTGACCGGCATGTTCCGGCAGATGCTGGCCGCCTACGGCGCCGAGCTCGACTTGTCAGATCCCGCGGCCGATGCCGCGCGCATCGCCCGGCGCGTCGCGGCCCATCTGCTTCAGACGGCCGACGGACGCCTTCCCCACATGGTGGAAATGATCACCTCGGTCTTTTATCGGGACAAAGCCGCATACATCGTCGGCCGGATGCGCATCGGAGGCCGCATCGAACCTCTGGTCATCGCCTTTTTGAGCGGACCGTCGGGGGTGGCGGCGGACGCGGTGCTCATGGCCGAAAGCGACGTCAGCATCCTCTTCAGCTTTACCAGGTCGTACTTTCACGTGGCGGTCGACCGGCCGATGGAGCTGATCAATTTCCTGAAGACACTCATGCCGCTGAAGCGGATATCGGAAATCTACACCTCCATAGGCTTTCACAAACACGGCAAGTCGGAGCTGTACCGGGAGCTGACGCGGAGCCTCGACACCTCGTCGGATCCTTTCGACATCGCCCGGGGCGAAAAAGGCATGGTCATGCTGGTGTTCACCCTTCCATCGTTCGAGGTCGTGTTCAAGATCATCAAAGACCGGTTTGAATACCCCAAGAGCACCAATCCCCGGGAGGTCCGCAACCGTTACAAACTGGTGTTCCGGCACGACCGGGCGGGACGGCTCGTCGATGCCCAGGAATTTCAGAACCTGACGTTTGATGCCTCGCGGTTCTCGGCGCCGCTCCTGAAAGAGTTTCGCGACCTCGCCGCCAATACCGTCGTCGTCGGAAAAGACCGCCTGAGGATCCGCCACCTGTATACCGAGCGGCGGCTGACCCCTTTGGACCTCTTTCTCAAGGAGGCCCCTGGCGACGCTGCCCGGGAGGCCGTCATCGACTACGGCCGGGCGGTCAAGGAGCTCGCCGCGACGAACATCTTTCCCGGGGACCTCTTTTTGAAGAATTTCGGCGTCACCAGCCACGGACGGGTCGTCTTCTACGATTACGACGAGCTGTGCCTCCTCACGGACTGCAACTTCCGGACGATGCCGCCCGCCCGGGGATACGACGACGAACTGTCCGAGGAGCCGTGGTTCTTCGTCGACGACAACGATATTTTTCCGGAAGAATTCAAGACATTCCTGAGGTTTCCCGACCATCTGAAGACCGCCTTCGACTCCGCCCACGCCGACCTGTTCGATGCGGCATACTGGCGCGGTGTTCAAGAGCGCCTCGAGTCCGGGGCGGTCATCCACATCTTCCCCTACCGGGACGCCCTCCGGTTCCAAGGCGGGGGAAAGGAATAGGCCGCCTGAAATCCGCCCTTGATAATCCAACGGAAATAGGGTTTAAGGAAATATCGTCACAATACGCGTCGTCGTGTCCGGTATCCGCGCCTCTGTCCGGTATCCGCGCAACAGCATCATCAACAGCCAAAGGAGGAATCCTCATGAAACGTTTCTGGGCCATTTCCGCCGCCGTCATCGCGATCGCGGCGCTCTTTTCCCCGGCCGTGGCCGCGACCCTCACCGTCGCCACCGACACCAATTTCCCCCCGTTCGAATACAAAGACGCCTCCGGAAAGCATACGGGCTTCGACGTGGAGCTCTGGGATGCCGTCGCCAGGGAAATGGGTGTGGCGTACAAGCTTCAGCCCATGGACTTCAACGGCATCATCCCCGGCCTCCAGACCGGTCAGCTGGATGTCGGCATCGCGGGCATGACCATCAAGCCCGAACGGGCCAAGGTCATCGATTTTTCCGATCCCTACTACAACGCGGGGCTTCTGATCATGGTCCGGGCCGACAACAACGAGATCAACGGCATCAAAGATCTGAAAGGCAAAACGGTCTCGACCAAGCTCGGCACCACCAGCGAGGATTTCGTGAAGAAAAACGCCCAGGCGGGAGATGTCAAGCTTTTCCCGAACAACGACGCCATGATCCTCGAACTGCTGTCGGGCGGCGCCGATGCCGTCGTCTTCGATTCCCCGGTGCTCTCCAACTTCATGCAAAGCGACGCCGGCAAAGGCAAGGTGAAGGTGGTCGGCCCCCTCTACATGGGCCAGTCCTATGGGATCGGCTTTCCGAAGGGCAGTCCCCTGGTGCCGAAGGTCAATGAAGCCCTCAAAAAGCTTCGGGCCAACGGCGCCTACGATGCCCTCTATAGGAAATGGTTCGGAACCGCGCCGAAATAATGCCCGGTAAGAAAGCCGTCCACGGACCGCGGTTCGAGGACGGATAAACCCGAGAAGCGGCGGATGAAGGATGCCCGGCACCCGCCGCCGGGACCGTTTGCACAAGGGAAAACACATGGGATTTACATTTGAATGGAAGGTGATGATCGACACCTTTCCGCTGCTGCTTTCCGGCGTGAAGCTCACCATCCTCATCACCCTGATCGGGCTTTTTTTCGGCTTCATCATCGGCGCCTTCACGGGCCTGATGAAACTGTCGAAACATCTGTTCATCCGCACGCCGGCCGGCGTGTATGTCGAATCCGTCCGCGGCACGCCGCTCATCGTCCAGGTCATGTTCCTTTATTTCGGCATCCCCATGGCGGCAGGTCTCAGGATCGCCCCGATCGCAGCCGGCATCATCGCCATTGCGGTCAACTCCGGCGCCTATATCGCCGAGATCGTGCGGGGGGCGGTAAGATCGATCGATCCCGGCCAGATGGAGGCCGGCCGGTCCATCGGCATGAGCCGGACCCAGGCCATGCTCTACATCATCTGGCCCCAAGCCTTCAGGCGGATGATCCCGCCGCTCGGCAACCAGTTCATCATCAGCCTGAAAGACACCTCTCTGCTCGTGGTGATCGGCGTGGCGGAGCTGACCCGGGTGGGACAGGAGATCATCGCCGTCAATTTCAGGGCCTTCGAGGTCTGGCTCACGGTCGGTCTCGTCTACCTGATGATGACCCTTTCGATCGCCAAGGTGCTGAAAATGACCGAGATGCGTTTGGAAAAACGTTCGGCGGGATAGACGAATCCCGCTGGTCTGCCTTCAACATGGTTCATGGGTCGCCGGCACCCTCATCCCGGTGGCCGCCTTCCGCATTGCCGGATTGTCGAACCGTTTTGGATCCATCGCAGGTTGACGCCGCGCCGCAACCCGCACATCCGCCCGCGCAGACGTCTTCGGGCGGCACCGTCATGGTGCGCCATATGCGCCGGACGAGATATAAAATTGACAGACCGATTATCAAGCCAATAATTATTTTTTCCATGTCGGTTTCCCGCGTTAAAAATTTAGAGTCATCCGAACATGTTTGATAAGACAAACTTTTCTTCAGGTCAACAATAAACCCTCCTGCAATATGAACGGCAGGTTTATCATTCCACCAGGCAGGTGTAAAAATCCATATCCGGTCTTGCGGCGCCGTCGTGCGCCATCGCCGCATCCGCTGCCCCTCAGCCGTCTCTCAGCCGGCGCAGCGCGTGCTTGACCAGCGGATAGACCCATACGGTTTTCACCGCGGTCCCTTGGCGCTGATGGTCGCGGTCCATCCGCCCCCGTCCGGTGGTTTCCCCCAGTTCGATCCAATTGGCCGCGCGGTAGCATCCCCCGTTAAACCGCCGCCGGTCGACGAGCGTCTCCGCCAGCAGCGGCGCAAGCCCGTATTCGCGCTCCCAGTCACGCGGCAGGCGCCGCAGAACACAGGAGAGAACCGTGCTTGCCAGGTTATGGATCCTCGGTAGGATCAACAGCCGGCTGTTGTTGACGATCAGCTGCAGCCGCCGTGTCCGCGTCGCTTCGTCCCAGCCGATATATCGATCCCGGGCCTTCATCCGCCAGGCCGGACTTGAAAACTGGATGCACCCGACCACCTCGCGCCGGGGCCGGTTCACGTAAGCCAGATACTGAAGTCTTGCCCCGTACGGCATCTTATACCCCAGGTAGTGGTACCTGCTGACCAGGTTCCGGAACAAAAGACGCTGCGCCGCGTCGGTCACCCGTTCGATATCCACCGGCCCAAACGCCTCCACACTCCCGGTGTAGTGGATGCAGGCCGGCACGTTTTCGGCGGAGACGGCATCGTTTCGGGCGCTGTCTGTTTCAGTTTTTTCAGATCCGGTTTTCTCAGATCCGGCTTTTTCCGGCTTGGCTTTTTTCGGCTTGGTCGACTTTTTCTCCGGAAGACGCAGCACGCCCTGATCCTCGAGCTGTTCAAGCAAGTCCTTGCATTCCCGGGCCTTCAAGCGTCTGTTCACCCGCTTCCATTCGAGCAGTTCACACACCGTGTGAGCCAGCTCCGACCGGCTGATTCCCGAACATGTCTGCACCACCTCCCGGATCAGCGCCACTTCCTTTCCGGTAAACTCCCGCCCGCAAAATTTCAGGTTCTTTTTATCCGTATCCATATGCTTCCTCCATCGCCATTATTCTATAGCAAAGAGGTACCCGTTTGTCCAGAAAAAAGATGCATATCCCGGGAAGTGTTTATTGGTATCGCATATGTTCTGTATTATTGTTTTTGTTGAAGCCGGGCCCTAACATTTTCTGAAACGGCGGATGGAGCCGACGTTTTTTCGAAACCCGCCGCAGGCCGGCTGAATCCCATACGAAGAGGCAAACGCGAGGAGGCACTGAAATGAACATCGCATCAGGATCGAAACCGCCCCAATTCCCTCCGTTTATCTACGGCACGGCCTGGAAGGAAGATGCCACCGCAACGCTCGTGCGGATGGCCGTCGATGCGGGATTTACGGGCATCGACACCGCCAATCAGCGGCGTCATTACGTTGAATCCGGCGTGGGGGATGCCCTGCGGGGCGTGATGAAAGCCGGCGGACGGCGGGAAGATTTTTTCATCCAGACCAAGTTCACCTACGTCGAAGCGCAGGACCACCGCCTCCCCTACGACCCCGAGGCAGCGAGCGCCGACCAGGTCCGGCAGTCCTTTAAAAGCTCCCTGGCGCATCTCCAAACGGATTATGTCGATGCCTATATTCTCCACGGCCCATCGAGCCGCCACGATCTGACGGAACGGGACCGGGAGGTTTGGCAGGCCATGGAAGAGATTCACAAGAACGGCGGCGCCAGACACCTGGGGGTGAGCAACGTCAGCCTGGATCAGCTCGAAACGTTGTTCGACACCGCCGCGGTCAAACCCGCCGTCGTGCAGAACCGATGCTTCGCCCAACGCGAATGGGACCGTCCCATACGGGAGTTCTGCCGGGACCACCGGATTGTTTATGAGGGATTTTCCCTGCTGACGGCCAATGCCTTCATCCTCTCCCATCCCCGCATGAAACAGATCGCCGCCCGGTTGGGCATCACCCCGGCGCAGGTGGTGTTTCGCTTCGCGGTGCAGGCGGGCATCCTTCCGCTGACCGGAACGACCAACCCGTTCCACATGCGGCAGGATCTCGACGCTCTATCCGTTGCCCTCACCAACGAGGAAATTCGGTTCATCGAGGGAATGGCCGTGCGGCCGACGTGACAAAAAATCGGACCTGCCCGACAAATTTTGAATCCTTCCCAGCGGATTCCAAAACAGCCCGCCGACGCGCGTCGTCGGTCATTCCAGGCAAACGCGGGCGGGGGCCGCCGTCCGGTAAGTCGCGACATTCACGATCGCTCGCGACGATCTCGCTGTAAAAAAATGAAGAGCACGCCGGATTTAACTATCCAATTGTTTTTTCTATCTAATTTGCCTTCATTATTCTTGTGGAAAAGGCATATAGGGAATCAATCCGAACAAAAACTTCCAATAGGCATGAATATTGCGCTTCTCCTATTTCATCATACGACATGCGGCAGAAAAACGGCCGGCGGCATTTTAAAAAGCGCACGTCACAAGCGAAACTTGCCGAAGCTTCGATAGAAGATCATTGCCGAGATGTTGAAGGACATCCACTTTCCAAAAGGTATTCCCATGAGTGAAAAACGCACGATTCTGGTGGTCGACGACAATCCGCTGGTCCGGCAAAATGTCATCCTGATGGTTCGAAAATCGTTTCCGGAGCTGGAAGTTCTGGAAGCGGAACGTGTTGACGCGGCGCTCGAGACGGTCAGCACCTACCGCCCCCTCATCATGATCACCGAAACCCACGTCAAAGATAAAAGCGGCCTGCTGCTGACCGAGATTGTCGCCTCCCGATATCCCGATACCGTTGTCGCCGTTTTCACCATTTGCGACAGCCCGGAATACAAAGCGGAAGCCATGAAAAGAGGCGCGGATTTTTTTATTTCCAAAACAGAGCCAGACGGCGCAACGCTGTTAAAGATGATTGCGACCTGTCTGTCGGAAGATAAAAAACGGTAAGCGATGTGAAGTTCTGGTGCCGGGGGCGGGAATCGAACCCGCATGGGCTCGCGCTGACACTACTGATTTATGCCGGAGCGCATTTTGTCCACATGCATGGTATGGAGCAAAGGCTCATCGTAGCCGGTTCGGTTGGCTTCATTAAATTGTTCAGGGCGTTGAATCCGGAGCTGGGGACGGTCCCTATACTCGAACGGCAGGTTTGGGCGAGTCTTCAATCATTCTCGGCTTCTTGAATTATAAATTGAGCTTTCTGAACAAAACTACGAGCCGCGTCAATTGCCTTCTCTGCTTCTTGTTGCGGGACATGAACAATAACCCCGTAGTCCCCGATACTGCGTAATTCAAACAGCCAATTCAGGTCTTTGCCAAATTGCTTTCCCAATTTTCCGCTTTTGATGAATCCTTTATGTATTGCCGCTATTACGCTGCTATGTTTGCTGAATTCCATCCCATCTTTCAACAGCAGGGCCGTTGCAGCATAAAATGCAGCGTAATAAGCTCTTGAAGCAGCAAAGTCGCTATAGCCCTCAGATAACAGCTTCTCAGCTGCTTGAATCGCTTGCCCTGCCCTTTCAAGATTGGCCTGAATCTCAATAGCATAGTTTTTATCACTCATGCGACTATCCCGTCACGCTTGGCTGTTCGGTAGAGATGAATTGCGCCGGATTCGAAATCGTCCTCAGCAACCGGTTTTGCTGAAATGAGATGGTCCGAGTTGAGTTGAACCGGATAAAGCAGCTCAATAATTTTCCGCAACTCATCAAAATAATTGAACGGTTTCGATAAAAGCACGAGCAGATCTATGTCACTTGATTTATCCCTATGGCCCCGCGCCATGGAACCATATAGAAACAGGCCACGAAATTGGGAAGCATAGTGATTTTCCAACACCTTTTTACAGTCTTCAACTATTTGTTTTATATCCATTTAATTTCACCTATCACATTATACGCTCAACCGTTTATCCACAGGGACATTTGCCCCGATATTACGATATTTGAGCGCTTTCCGGACTCTTTTGCTCTGCTGATCCCATTTTTCGAACGATCGGAAAAAGTAAGAGTATAGATTGGTTGGCGTATAAATAATCTCAATTAACCTATTGGTAAACACTTCGTCAACAACCAAAAGATAATCATCTGCTTATTTTTACGCTTGGATCAGGATAACCATAAAATTATCTTCAGGGCCTTGGCAAACCCTTGCAAATCTTGACTGCGGCGGGCAATATAGGTGAGTGCATTTTGGGTGCAAAGCGCGTCGTTTTGGGGGGATTTGCGGGGAAAATTAAAAGGGGCTGCAATCTTTATTTTGACTGCAACTCCTTGATTTTTTTTGGTGCCGGGGGCGGGAATCGAACCCGCATGACCTTGCGGTCGGAGGATTTTGAGCCCCTTGCGCTGAAAACAAGATTAGAGTGTATTTCTAAAATCTTGTATTCACATAAGTTTAAGTCAGTGCTTTAGGTTCTGTCTTGTTTTTTACCCAAGATTTTGATTACGGCGGACACATAATAGCCACATTTTTGCCACAGAAGCCACAGCATTCAATCGTCTATCTTTTTAACATAAACCCACCTTCATCCAATCCCCAACTCAATCATAAACCACCACAGCATCAACCGCATCCTTGACGGTCATAGGTTTGGCATTTAGCATATCGCTCAATGCTTCAAATGGCAAATCCAAGCCTTTGGTCTCCAAGATGAACCCACCGCTAATCGTGTCAGTTATTTTCCTGCGTTATATCTCATCTTCCGCAAACCCCAATCGTCAACAGATAAATAAGTCCTGTTTAAAACGGTATTCTTTATATCATAATCTGTGTGAAAATCCCATAAGGAAGTTATTTTTCTATCTATACAACAACTCGATAATAATCTAAAAAGATAATAATGAAATAACTTTTTTTATTGACATTTTAAACGGCAAAATATAAGAATACTCCAAAAAGAGAAGAAAAAATCATATAAGGTTTGCTCAAGGTTCCAACGAAAGACAAGGCGGGGGAGCGTAAGAGAACTGTTTCTTCAAAGGCTCCCTATCATTGAGATAGCGGGGCTTTTTTGTTTGGTAAAAAAGAGATTTGCTTTTGCGGATTGACAGCGGATAAGAAGGGTAGCGTAGGGTTGGTAGGCATAAAAACCGCATCATAACCTCAAACTCAAACGCGGATAAAACAGGAGCCGATATGGGGAAAAAAATCAATCTGATGAAACGCCTAATAGTCTTTATCATTATGATTTCAATACTTTTCTCTGGAATAGTATATGCCTCAACCTGCCAGTTCAGATGTGCTCACTGTGGACAAGAGATATTTGCTGGTTGTCAGATGCCACCTCCCAATAATGGCTATTGTGCTCAATCTCCCAATGGGCAACACACATATGTTCTTATCAAAAAACTATAACTTCATAATAAATGGAGGCTAAATGAACTACATTTCTGCTGATGATTTTAGGGTCAAAGGTGAAAAAGCGATACTTTACACGACCCTCCTCTCAGTTTCCATTCTCTGTATGTTTTTGATAGGTATAAGTCTTGGTGCTATATTTTGGCTTATTGTTATTTCAGTAATCTGGGTAAAGTTTCGACAAGGTCATTTGTTGGGGCAAAGCATCAAGGTTTCTGAAAATCAGTTGCCTGATGTCTATGAAATCGCAAAGATCGCTGCATCAAGACTGCGTATGTCGATGCCTGATATTTTCATTACTCAAAACCCCGTAATAAATGCTTATGCCATAGGTTTTTTGAGTAAAAATAGCATCGTCCTAAACTCCGCAACTGTTGAATCAATGACCAAGGATGAACTTCTTGCTATTATCGGGCACGAGTTTACACACATCAAGGCTGGGCATACAAACTGGTTGGTGATTACCAACTCTACAAATGGCATTCAAATCCCTATTCTTTCTCAAGCGTTAGGCTTTATTTTCTTATTTTGGTCAAGAAAAGCAGAATATACTTCGGACCGTGGGGCGCTTCTTGCCTGTCGCGAACAGAAATCAATCGTCAGTGCTTTGGCTAAAGTTGCCGTGGGAAAAGGATTGTTCGAAAAACTAAATCTTGACAGCCTATCTAATCAAAAAATGGACCTTGATGAAAATCAACTTGCCAAACTTTCTGAAACATTATCAACACATCCTTTCTTCATCAACCGTATTCGTGAGATCCATAAGTTTTCTATGTCTCCAGAATATGCTAACTTAGTCACACTCTCTCAAACTTTTGCCTGAAAGTATTCACCAAACTGGACAAATCCAATGATTTCGAACCCAATGGTATAAAACATTTAAAGATTTCATCCAAACGGATGTCCATATTGAACAAACTTCATAATACTATAAAAATACAAGCAGTCATTGATGAATGAAAGAAGTTACAGCAAATTCTTAAGGGATGAGTTTTATATTTATTGTAATGGGCTTTCTGATTTGGCTCGTTTTCTTCTTTTCCTGTTCCTTATTTTCACAGGCTTTTTTGGATATTATTCGATTGCCTCTTTCATCATCGCCCGAAACGCAGCATTAACATTCTAACACTTTTAAAAAGTAGGAAAAAATGAATATAACGCCAGACAATCTGATGAAAATCGCGAAGGCACAAAAAGGCATCCTATGGTGTATTCTTGGAAACTTAGTATCATTTTTCTTTCCTTTACTCTTCCTTTTAGTGTTGCCATTTCAGATTTATTATATCTATAAGTTAGCTCAAGCGCTTGAATGCGGTCCGCCAATATTATGGGGTATTGGAATGTTCATTCCGCCTCTAAACTTCATTTTATTTTTGATTTTATTCAACAAGGCTACGAAACGATTACAAAGCGCTGGATACAAAGTGGGTCTTATGGGAGCCAACCTAAATCAGTTCCAAACCAGAACACAGACGGCTCAATAAAAGGGGTCATATAAGTCGATTGTGTGGAGAGGAAAATCATCACCAGCCCCTCTTTCAAGCATCGAGGTCACGACTTTTCCAATCGACTCGTTTACAAAGAGGAAGGCATTAGTTCGATTTTCAGCTTTTACCCCAGAGTGGACAAGGGTGCCGGTCGAGATGCCGGCATCCGAGCATAACATCTATTCCCCTCCAAAAAAGTTTTTCTGGGCAAAATAAGATTAGCCGAAATGGGGCATCCATTTTCTTCCCACCCCATTCAACAACCCAATGAAATCACCCATTGTCCCTAAACCCATCCCTATCGTTTTCCATACAACCGCCCAACAACAACAGCCAGTTTACCCTCCCCGTGCCTTCACGGACCACGCTATTCCTTTTGATATTGACCATCTGAGAGAATGGGAATAAGGTTTTCCACCAATAGTAATAAATAATAACAGATACGGTTCGCTCAAGGTCCGTGCGATGGACAAGTTGGGGCACCTTCCCGGAACCACCTGGAGCGCCATAGAACGCTGACCATCACTGAGGTTAATCTGGCAAGGAATAAAATGTTCGAACAAACCTTCAAGAATATTGACGACGTCCTCTGGAAAGAGGCAGGTTGCTCATCGGAGCTCGATTACACGGAACAAACCTCTTGGCTACTCTTCCTTAAATATCTGGATGACCTTGAGAAAGAAAAGGCGATGGAGGCAGAACTCAAAGGAAAAAGCCACGAGTTCATCATCGATGAAAAATATCACTGGTCTCGCTGGGCTACTCCAAAGAAACCGGATGGCAGTTTAGACCACGATACCGCCCTGTCAGGTGATGACCTGATTGCCTTTGTTGATGAAAAACTCTTCCCTTACCTGAGAGGCTTCAAACAGCGTGCCGGCTCACCTGATACCATTGAATACAAGATTGGTGAGATTTTCAGTGAAATAAAAAATAAGTTTCAGAGTGGCTATTCCTTGCGTGATGCGCTGGAACTGATGGACCAGCTTCATTTCCGGTCGCAGGAACAAAAGCACGAACTTTCCCACCTTTACGAAACCAAAATCAAAAATATGGGCAATGCCGGGCGTAACGGCGGGGAATATTACACCCCCAGACCGCTCATCCGCGCGATGGTTCAGGTTATCAAACCCTGTATTGGCGAGACCATCTATGATGGCGCTTGCGGGTCGGCAGGCTTTCTCTGCGAGGCTTACGACTATCTGCGCTATGGTTCAAACGGCAAACGACCCAATCTGACAACCACGGACCTCAACCGTCTTCAAAACGCAACCTTCTATGGCAAAGAGAAAAAAAGTTTAGCCTATGTGATTGCGATTATGAATATGATTTTACACGGTATCGATGCGCCGAACGTTCTTCACACCAACACATTGGCGGAGAACCTTGCCGATGTTCAGGAGAAAGACCGATATGACATCATCCTTGCCAATCCCCCCTTCGGCGGTAAAGAACGAAAGGAGGTTCAACAGAACTTCCCTATCAAAACAGGGGAGACAGCCTTTCTCTTTCTTCAGCACTTCATCAAATATCTGAAAGCCGGTGGAAGGGCTGCCGTGGTCATCAAGAACACCTTTCTTTCAAACTCAGACAACGCTTCCAAGGCACTGCGTCAGGAACTTATGGAGGTAACGATTCACACCCCCCAAGCAAAACCGATAGAATTAAGCAATTGCCGGCGGGGCTAATCCCTTGCGCCCTCGGGCGATTGTCAAAGCG
>AMWB02154863.1_pt4 | contig 42760 bp, 38 predicted proteins | sample 200311 | NCBI WGS metagenome assembly AMWB02 (sample SAMN02737377, study PRJNA173069) | bioreactor metagenome | biome: anode biofilm in microbial fuel cells | place: USA: California | collected 2010-12-16
ACCACCATGTCACTGTTTTCGCTTATCGCAACTGTTGACCCGGCCGTCGCATCCAGGCTGCCGAAATTGACGCTGTCGGTTGCCGTATCACCCAAGGTGATTGACCCGCCGGCATGCAAAATGCCCTGACCGCTGACGTCTACCACCGCACTCGCGCTGTCCCTGATCGCGCCGGTTGAAGCCAGGCTGACGCTTACCGCACTCAAACGATCGATAACCGTATGACTGTCTTCGCTTATCGCAATCGTTGACCCGGCCGTCGCGTCCAGGCTGCCGAAATTGACGCTGTCCGTTGCCGTATCACCCAGGGTGATTGAACCCCCGGCATGCAGAACCCCCTGACCATCGAGAGTTATCACCGCACTGGCGTTGTCCGTGATTGAGCCGGTTGAAGCCAGGCTGGTGCTTGCCGCGACCAAACGGTCCACCACCATGTCACTGTCTTCGCTTATCGCAATTATTGACGCGGCCGTCGCGTCCAGGCTGCCGAAATGCACGCTGTCCGTTGCCGTATCACCCAAGGTGATCGCGCCGCCGGCATCCAGAATGCCCTGACCGGTGACGGATATCACCGCACTGGCGCTGTCCGTGATGGAACCCGCTGAATCGATCACCAGGTTATTGTCCGTGCTGACCGTTCCGACAACAACATTACCGCTGTCGTTGTTGGTCAAGTTTACGTCATAGCTACCGGTCGCGCCGGAATCCACCGCACGCACCAAAGTTGCGATCATCCCGCCGCTTGACAACAGTGTCACCGAGCCGTCCGTCGACGCAACATCCGTTGCCGTCATCGACCCGACGGAGGTAATAGAGATAGACCCGTTCGCGGTGTTGACATCGCCTAAGGTCACGTGATCTAATTCTTTGACAAAAATTGACCCGGCTCCCGTTACATTGATTGCCAAATCACCAACCCGCGTCTCCAGCGCCGCACCTGTTTCGCCGACGCCACCGGCAGCAGTGAGGATAGCGTTTGTTGCCCTGATTTCCGCTGCTGCATCATCGCCCGACTCAAGAATCGCACCATGAGTCGAGGTCACGACAACTGTCGCAGCATCACCAGGCCAAATCATTCCTATCGCTATATCCTCATCCCCCTGAAAGGAAAAATCCATGCCGTCCCCGGATGCTTCCCTCACGTCGGTCAGCAGATAGCGTGTGCCGTCATCCGTCACGTTAAAAGTAAGGTCATCCGCCGCTATCTCGTATTCATTGTTTTCGCCCGCCTGCGTGCTGAACAGGTGCAACGCGTCAAAATCCGTATGATTCTCCACATAAATACTGGTTCCGAATTCGGCAGTCAGCTCACTGGTCTCCAGATCAAGATCATCTGCTCCCTCGCCGATGGCCCCGGCGGCAATCAGATGAACAGTGTCAGCGACTATTCTCTTGTTTTCAGTGGTTGACCCGTCACGGATCGAACCTGCCGAGGTAATCGTTACATTATCTCCTGTAATACTTCCAACATCCACGTTCCCCCCGGCGGTCACAGTGAGACTTGCGGCACCTGCCACTGACTCAACATGAAGGGCGCCCGTCACCGTGATCGCAGCAGTCCGACCGGTGAAATCCGATGCCCCGAGATTTGCCACCGTGTTTGCCAGATCCAGGGTCGTGTCGCCTCCGGTGTTGGTTACACTCAGGGTGTCGGCCGTAATAATGCCGCTCCCGCTTTGAGTCACCGCGCCGTCGGCGGTTATATCGAGAGTCCCGCCGTTTAAACTGACGGCATCGTTAATCGCGACATTATCCGTCCCATCCGCGGCATTACCATTGCGCGCGACAAGGGAAACATTCAACGGCTGCACGGTTGCGGAAATAGCGGCATTGACAAAGATGTCGTCATCAGCATCCAAGGTCAGCGTCGCCCCGCCGGCACTGGTTAGCGCGATCGAATCAGCTACGGTGATATCGCCATCCTGCCCCCCTGCGCCAGTCGTCGTTATTTTTACATCTGTGCCGGAATTTAATGAATTTTGAATCGTGGTGACATCGGCAACGGCGTCGTTGGCGCCGGGAGTGAAAAGATTTTCAGGGGAACCGCCATCAAAAGCGCCATTTGCCGGTCCTGCATCGGCGATGGTTATGTCGGCCGGATCAATGAGCCAGTTTCCAGCTTTTCCCCGTGGAGAGGAAGCGTTGACGCCGCCGCGTACCTCAACAAAATTTTTCCCCGAAGTTTCGACAAACCCGCCGTCACCCGCGACACTGCCGCCCCGGGCACTGATCTCGCCGTTAAAACGGGTAGTGCCGTCGGCCCAGACAATGACCTTGCCGCCATTGCCCGCGGTCACGGCATCGGCGGTAATTGCCGCAGCCCTATCCACACAGGTGGCGGTCGCATTGGCGATATCGGCATTTGCGCCCTGGAAATCACCGCCCACCAGCACCTCGCCGCCGCCGGCAGATCCCGAGGCATCAATGACCGCCCCGGCAAAAAGACCGACCTTGTCGCCCAGCACCTTGACCACCCCGCCCTGTTGGCCCGCATCTTTTCCAGAAACATCAAGGGTGCCGGAGACACTGACGATACCGGCATCACCGCCATGAAGAATAATTTCCCCTCCCCGGCCGACTTCAACCGCTCTTGCCTCAATGATGCCGTCCATGTTGACGATCCTGTCGACAGCGCGCCCGGCGGCTGAAGCGGTGAGAAGAACCGTGCCGCCGTCGGCGGCGATGAGACCGCTGTTGGTGACCAGGGCATCGACGCCAACCGCCTGATCCTCCCCCACGCTGGAGCCGACCTCGAATTGGAGAAGATTGTCGCCATGGAAATCAAGGGTAAAGGTATTACCGGCAGCGAGCGCCACCTTGCCGAGCCGTGCCTGGATAATGCCGGTATTTGCCGCCACCGGGGCCACCAGCGCCGCAAGCCCTGCATCGCGCACGGTGATGGTGCCCTGATTGATAACAGCGGCATCCGCTACGGTCGAAGGAACAATGAAACGAAGATTGCCCGTCATGAAATCCGTATCCGCGATGTCGGCGGTGGTGGCGACCAGGCCGCCCACGTCCACCCGGGAGCCGGGTCCGAAGAAGACACCGTTGGGGTTGACCAGCACCACGTGGCCGTTGGCGGTCATGGTGCCGAGAATACGTGACGGGTCACCGGCGGTTACCCGGTTCAAGGTCATGGATGAGGTGGAAGGCTGGTTGAAACGGGTGACTTCACCAGCCGCGATATTGAAGCCGCGCCAGTCAATAACCGCTTTATCGGTCGCCTGATTGACATCAAGACGGGAAGGCGAGTAAGCCAGGGAAGCGGAGCCCGCTGCCACATTGCCGTCCCGGGGCAGGGCCGAAAGGCTTGCCGGTGCCACCAGGGAACCGAGGCAGACCGAGGCGCCGAGGCATGCGGATAAGGTGGAGACACATCGGCCGCTGCCCTGATTCCTCGTGTCCGGCAAACCTTTTTTGGTCGACTGCGCCGCAATTTTCCTGGCGGTTAAACGGTTGACAAACGCCCTGATTTTTTTGTTAATCACTTGTCCTTTCATGACGATTCTCCGCCGGGAAACCGATGTTTCCTTTCTTCAGTTGACTGCATCTCGTTTATCATTTTTTGCAACCGGGAATACATTCCAGTATCCGGGCAATCTCAGCGCAAACCGTCAAAAAGTGAAAATCACAGCAAAGGAATACCAGGGATCCCGATCATTCTGCCGGGAAGGGATCCGGGAAAGCGGCTTTGCCACTTCCCAGTGCAGGGTAACGCTTTCCCGCCAGAACACTCGAATCCCCAGACCGGCCGACTCCAGATCCGGGTTTTCATTGTCCGTGTTTTCATCAATATCATCAACATTCCACACCTTGCCCGTATCGTAGAAGGCATAGGGCTGGAAGGAAAAGTCGCGGTAGATCGGCGTGAGGTACTGCAGTTCGGCGGAAAACCCGATGCCCTTGTCCCCCAGTATTTCGCCGTCATCATAGCCGCGGCCAATTGCTCTGCCGCCGATACCGAACTCCTCCGAGGAAAAAAGCGGTTCGTCGCTGTACTGCCACAAAAATCGAGTCAGCAGGCTAAGCCCGGGGGTAAGAAGGTCAAGGTACTGCATCCTCCGCAATTCCCCATTGAAGCTGGTGAATTGCGGGCTTGCCTCGACACGGGTTGAGTAGAGGGAGCCCTTTTGGGTTGCCGACCAGTCAAGTCCTTGATTGGCGGTCAGGATAATGGTGTTTGCCCCGGCAAACTGATCAAGAAAATCAAGAGTTGCGGAGGCATAATATTTCGGAATGCGGTCTTCAAAAAACTTTTCATCCAGCACATGCACCAGATATTTCAGGTGGGTATAGCCCGCCTCGATCCTGAGGCTGGTATTGCGGGTGCGAATCCAGGGATATGCCAAAGCGACGGTCTTGATATAGGTGCGGCCCTCTGTGTCCAGCTGCCGCAGGTCGTCATCGGGCCGGGAAGGCCCCTCGGACATACTCATGTCCAAAGTGAGTCCTTCGGTATTGAGCGGCAGGCTGACGTCAGCCTCAATGTACTTCAGCTCAGTGGTGGGATTGGTGATCAGGCCGATAACGGAAAATCTTTCGCCCAGCCGAAAGGGCGAATTGAGATTAAGACCGAGGGCGGCGCGCTCCGGCCCGAGATAATAGCTGCCGTAGTTGTCATAGGACAGGTAGCCGTCCAGCAGTTGCCGCTCGGCCGCCACCACCAGCTCGGACGCGCCCGGCGTATCTTCGGAAGGCCGGATGATATTGCTGGTTGTCACACCGGCCATTTCGTTGACCAAGAGGAGTGAGCGTTCAAGATCCTGAATCTTCAGCGGTTTCTTGCCGACGATTTTTTTCAGCATGGCGAGAATCCTGGGCTGCACGGGTTCCGCCCCTTCAATGTGAATCCGGTCAATAAAACCTTCAACAACATAAATCTTGGCAACACCGTCGCGGATGCGCTGCTGAGGCACGATGGCCCGGGACAGCACATACCCGTCCCGCCGGTATTTCAGGGTAATTTTTTCCTCAACATCATAGATTCGCGCCAGGGCGATCTCCTTCCCCAGCAGATCCTGATAAAATGCCCGAATCTCTTCCTCCGGATAAATGGTCACCCCTTCAATCTCGATCTTTTCAAGAAACAAGGTGATTTTTTCCAGCTCTGCACGAAAAGCCCTGCCTCCCTCGGGGATCTGCATATCGATTTTCATTTTGGGACGAACCGATTCCGGCGGGACGAGCTCTTGCCGTCCGGGACGAAAACCAGGGGCCTCTTGCGCGGAAACCGTATCCGCCATGACGGGGAGCAACAGCAGGAAAAAAATGATTAAAAACCGGGCACCCTCGGTTATGTGCAATAAAAAGACGCTCATCATTTTCTCTTTCATTTTTTTTGCGTATTCACTTTTTTATGATCTTTGTCATTTCATTTCCCGCGAAATCGAGGACCAGCCCATGGTTTGCCAGGATTTCCCTCTCCATTTCCATCGCAAAAACCGTTCCGACAGCGGAAATTAACTTATTGTATTTTGGATCCTTTACAAAATCAACTCATTAGCGCGCCTGCAGGACAATCATTCGATCATTGAGGGGTTCACCCCTCGACGAGAAATTCCGCATTCACGAAATCAAATGTCGGCGATCCTGGAAATTTCATACCGAAAAGGCAAAAAAAATCCCCCGCTGCGTATCAAAGCGGGGGATTTTTTATCTGCCGGCGACAAAAGGGCGGAACCCTGTTATTTCGCGACGTTCATGGAAATCGTTTTTACCACCATGTCAACCACCGGCAGGGTGGGAACCGCGGTCAGGCCATAGGTCGCGGCCAGATCGATATCCTTGGGAACCGCGGCGAGCAGAGCCTCGGCGATTTTCTGTTCCGCCTGGCGGTAGCGCAGTTTCACCTCCACCGACAGCGGGCCCTTGGCGTGGGCCCCGGAAACACCGTAATAGACATCCTTATAGCCTTTGGCCGGGATCGTGTCATGCCGGGAAAAGGCAACCACCTCCCAGGGATCAATCTGCAGGTGCAGGTTTTCGCCCATGCCGTCGGAATTGAACAGCCGCACCTCCTCCGGCAGGGTTCCGTCAGCCCCGACGGTGCCGGTGGTCATGACTATCTTGCCGTCCTGGTCCTTGACCGTCATCTCCAGCCAGATCTGGCGAATATTGGTCAGGGAGGTGGGCAGATTGTGGCCGGCCCGCCGGTTATGAACCCGAACCTTTATTTCGGCAAGTTTGCCGTCCCGGTAAATCGGCGTCACATCCAGATCAGCCGCAGCCTTCAAGCGGTTCACCGCAAGCTCGTACTTGCTTTTGGCGTTGGCGGCCAGGGCCTGGTCTCCGCCCTTGATGGCCGCCTGCTCCAGCAGGTAATAAAGAAGAAAGTTGGCGCCGTTGAAGTAATGGCGGAACTCTCCGCGCTGCGGCTTGGTGAAGGCATCGGCTGAACGGAGAAAGGTGTCATACTCCACCATGTGGCAATCCTGGCAACCGATGTTTTTTACCGAATAGGGGCTGTCTTTCCACTCCCGGTAAGTCGATTCCAGGGGAGTATGGTTTTTATAATGATGCACCTGGTGACAGCCGGCGCAGATTTCCGTTGTTTTGTGCAGCGGCTGCTCAACACATTCATGAAACCCTTCGCCGCATCCGTCGGCGGCGGCGTAGGGTCCGTATTTGGTCAGAACCGGACCATCCGCCCCGTCCCTGCCGGGCGACATGACAAAAGAACCGTTTTCCGGCTGATGGTAGGGCGTCTGCCAACCGGTATGGGATTTCATGGAATGGCAGACATCACAGGAAACACCGTTTATGGCGACAGGACTTAAACCAGCCAGACCCGCCCCCTTCACTTCCCCGGTGACAACGCCCATGGGCGAATGGCATCCTTCACACTGCCGGGAAATATCATGCCCCATCGCCTTGACCGCCTTATTCAGCTCTCCCTGATACACAGGATCCTTTAAGGCAAGGGCATGCAAGGATCCGGTCCATTCCTCAAACTGTTGCGGATGACATTCTCCACAGGTTTCCGGGGCAGTAAACTGAGCCGACGACTTTTCCCAGTTGACCAGCGAGGGTTCATAGGGAAAAAGATTTTTATCCACAGGGTCCATCGCCAGGCAGACATTCACGGAAAACAGCGCGACTGATACCGCGCCCAGGGAGTAAAATACGTTTTTTGCCAGCCTCTTCTTCATAAAATCCTCCTTTTTATTATTCACTTGACCCACCGGTTCCTGATAGTAAAAATTACTTTTTTTATAGCAAGTTATCTGAGGTTTGCAAACATGGAAAAAATTTTTTCCATGTTTGGTCTTCCGGTATCAAGAACTAACTTCAGGACATTTTCATCATAATACCGGCTCATTACAACGCAATTCCCTGAAATGCATTTTCCCGCGCACCAGCTGCGCGACAATTTGCCGCACAATCTGTGCGGCCATGATCGCAAAAATTCTCCCAAGCCACAGCATCAATTCGTTGTGTGCCGGCCATGACATTGGCTTCAGTCAATTGGCCGTTCGTCTTTTATGTTTTTGGCGATTCATTCCCATCGCCCGCAAGCTCCGCGCAACACATTTTGCCGTGCCGCATCACATTCACTCACCACACCTCTGTCGCATTGCCCTGCCACACATAGTGTGGCACCACACTTTCTGCAACACCACCAGCCAGCCGAATAACTGTTGCGCACAAAGGAATAAAAAAAATTTTTATATTAGATCCAAATACTTAAATAACATTACCAACTGTAGCACAATCCTTTGGCACGGCCGATGCTTTTATGAGGAATCAAAGAGAAAAAAAACACGAACCCAACAGAAGGAGGGGCATCATGAAGACAACATCCACCACATCAACAACAGTCGCAACCCACGCCCAGGAATCAGCAGCCAACAGCGCCGCCCAAGTCGGTATCGGCATCATCGCCCTGCTTTCCGCCATGATCGGTACCTGGGGAGCCGTCTGTTTGATCAGCGGCCTGTCCCAGTACGGCGTTACCGGCATGATCCAGGGATGGTTTTCCGCAGTATTCGGCGGTTGATACAACAAACCGGTAAAGATTTCCGACCACGACACCATATCCAAGGAGGCACACCATGAAAGCGACCAGTAAAGCAGCAACAGAAACCGTTGCCACCACCAGCCAGCAAGCAATTGATCAGCAGGCAGCGCAAGTCGGCATGGGAGTCATCCTCGCCTTCACCGCCCTCAGTGGAATATGGGGTGCCGTATGCCTGATCAGCGCACTTTCCCAATACGGTGTTACCGGTGTTATCAAAGGATGGTTGTCCGCGGTTTTCGGCGGGTGATTCGGTCGACCCGTCAAATGACGGAAAATTGCTTCAACGAGAAAAAACGACAAAAGAATAATAGAAGGAAGGAGAAAGGAATGAGCACACAACAAACTTCAAACAAGGGAACAGGCGTCTTTTTCGGCATCATGGCCGCAGTCGGCGGAATCATCGGCATCTGGGCCTTCGCAACAATGATGACCGGTCTTGCCTCGGTCAACTGGCAGCCCACGGAAATGATCCGCCAATTTCTGGTTGCCACCGGCAATCTGGGCGAATACGAGACCCTGGTTGATTATTACACCCATATCAAGGGCGTTGAATATCTCATTGCCGCTTCCTTCTTTGTCGCCTTTCCGGTTTTCTACAAATACCTGAATGCAAAAGAAGCAACCGTATCCGTCAAATAAAACGCCCCATACCACGCACGCAAAAAAACGGCGCATGACACCCGGTCATGCGCCGTTTTTTTGTATGTGATCAAGGCCGAAAATCCTGCCTGATCGTAACGAAAGCAATTCACCCACCCCTCGCCGCATCTCCTGTTGAAAGCCGCAAGGCCTGCATAAAAACGACGCTTGACCCACCACACCTCTGTAGCATGACTCCGCCACAAAGGTGTAGCGGCAACACAACCTGCGACACAGCAAAACCTGCCCCTGCCGCCAGCCAACCCTTCATGAAAAAATTTTATCCTCACAATATCAAATAGTTAAACAAAATGAACGACTGTAGCACAACCCATTGGCACGACTGCTGCTCTACTAACTAAGCAAAGAGAAAAGTTACCAAGGCAAAAGGAGGAACGCCATGAAATCAACGACAAAGACCGAAACAACCGCAACCAGAACGCAGGAATCAGTATCCAACAGCGCCGCCCAAGTCGGCGTCGGCATCATTGGCCTGCTCAGCGCCCTGATCGGAATATGGGCAACCGCCTGCTTGATCGGTGGTCTCTCGCAATACGGCGTTATCGGCATGATCCGCGGCTGGATGGCAGCGGTTTTCGGATAAAACGACATAAGACGAACAACGGTTTTTTATTATTCATTAACGGATTACGGAAAAATCAAACAAAGGGGAGAACGACCATGAAAGAAACAACGAACAAGGGAACAGGCGTCTTTTTTGGTATCATGGCAGCAATCGGCGGAATCATCGGCATCTGGGCCTTCGCAACAATGATGACCGGTCTCGCCTCGGTCAACTGGCAGCCCACGGAAATGATCCGCCAGTTTTTGGTTGCCACCGGCAACTTGGGCGAATACGAGACCCTGGTTGATTATTACACCCATATCAAGGGCGTTGAATATCTTATTGCCGTTTCCTTCTTTGTCGCCTTTCCGGTTTTCTACAAATACCTGAATGCGAAAGAGGCAACCGTTTCAACAAAGTAACAGCCGGCTAGCAGCTTCACCCTCCTCTGACGGCGCATGGTCATTAGCCATGCGCCGTTTCTTTTTCCCGCGGCATACTTCATGCTCTTCATAACCGGCACGGCTTTGCCGCGTCCGGCATGGGCTGCGAATTGATTCCAGCTCTCTGCAAATTCGGCGGCGGCGGAAGCCCTGGTCGTCGGCTCCCGTTTTTTGCGACGGTTGATCTCGCCTGAATCTACCTGTCCATGGCAAACTCGAAGATCTCCCAAAGCCCGCTAATCCCGGCTGCCAACAGAAAGATGAAGAAGGCGACAAAGCCCGGCTGCGCAGATGATGGAGTTTGTCAATGACCTGAGCGAACTGGTTGAAGGCGGGGCAAAACAGCCGCAACGGGGCCGGGCCGGACTCACCGCCCCGGACAGGGAGAAAGAACACGGCAATGAACGAAGCAGAAAATTTTGAAGAATTTGAAAGAAAGGCGATACGCTGCGCCCCGCGAGAGAACGCGGGGCATCTCAGCATTGATGCTTGATGAGAAAATCCTCAACCATTTCCTGCATGATATCAAGCTGATCACGGCCGGTTTCATGGATCAGAATCCAGCTGCAGCGATGGAAAGCGCGGTACAGATCCGGTCGCACCTTGAGAACCAGGGTGGCCAATTCCTCGTCCGACCATCCGCAACCGACGTCCTCGGCCGGACCGGCGCTTTCTTCTTCGCCCTTTTTCATGCCAGCGATTCCCGGATGCGGATAAAATCTTCTTTCCGCGAAAAAAAGGCATCCACCACCCGCGGATCAAAGTGACGGCCTCTTTCCTCCAAGATGATGCTTTCCGCCTTGGCCAGGGGAAAAGCCTCCTTGTAAACCCGCTTGGTGGTCAGGGCATCAAAGACATCGGCCAGGGCCACCAGCCTGGCCTCCAGGGGAATGTCTTCGCCCCGCAGGCCACTGATATAGCCGCTGCCGTTCCATTTCTCATGGTGAAAGAAAGCGATATTGCGGGCCATGGGATCAATCTCCGCATTATCGAGCATGCGATGACCGATGAGCACATGCTGCTTCATGGCATCAAACTCCTCCGGGGTATAGCGGCCCGGCTTCTTTAAAATGGCGTCGGCAATGCCGACCTTTCCCACGTCATGCAGCGAGGAATAGAGCTTGATGCGTTTGATGAAATCCCGTCCCGCGCCATATGCTTCGGCCAGCAGGGCGGCATATTCGCTCACCCGCCTGATGTGGTTGCCGGTTTCATCGTCATTGGCCAGATTGGCGTCTTCCAGCACCGTCACCAGCCCCATGGTCATCTTCTCGATGATTGCCGTTTTTTCATCCACCAGATGGGAAAGGTGCTCTTCCCGGTCAGCCAGCAATCGATTCTTGCGGCGCAATTCGTCCTGCAGATTTTTCAAGCGGAGCTGCGCCTGGACCCGGGCCAGCAACTCATCACGATTAAACGGCTTGGTCACATAATCCACCCCGCCGTTACGAAAGGCTTCCACCTTGCTCTCCACCTCGGTCTTGGCGGTGATGAAAATGATCGGAATCTCACGAGCCAGCGGTTTTTCCTGTAACAAACGCGCCACCTGAAACCCGTCCAACCCCGGCATCATGATATCGAGCAGGATAAGATCCGGCAGGTCATGCTCAATCATTTCAAGCACCGCCGCCCCATCGCCCGCCATGCGAATCTGACATTCCAGCACCTGGACCAGCATCTCCGCCAGCAGCCTTCGGTTCTCGGCAATGTCATCGACAATAAGGATTTTCTTTCTTTCTCTTTGGTCCATCACTGGTTGCTCCAAGCCTCGATTTTTCCAATAATCCGCGGTAATGCCTCGTCGTCAAAGGTGGCGGCAATCCACTGCAGCTCATCCTGCAAATGCAGGATTTCCTCCTGATCGTCGAAATCGGCAAACGAGGCGGCGAGTCCGCGAATCTGATCGGGATTAAAAATTTTCCGGTTGTTATGCAGCACATCCAACGCCTGCAGAAGGCGATATCGTAATTCCCGACTCATGCGCAGCAACGCGCCCTTCACCTCAGACCTTTTTGCCGTCGGCAAGGCCGCTTTCTCTTCCGTGTCCAGGGAAAATCGCCGGACGAGCAAAGCATAAATCTTTCCGTAAAAAATTTCCAGCTCAACAGGCTTCGCCAGATAATCATCGCAGCCCGCGGCCAAAAACTTCTCAGCGTCCTGGGGCATGGGTTCACCGGTCAGGGCAACGACGTGCAGGTTCCGCCACTCGCCGCGGCGGCGAATCTCGGCAATGGTAGCCATGCCGTCAAGTACCGGCATATTCATATCAAGAAAAAGCAGATCAAAATCCTTTTCCCCTAATCTGTCAAGTGCTTCCCTGCCGTTCGCCGCCACTTCCGCCTCCAGCCCGACCTGGCGCAGAAGGGCCTTGAGCAATCCCTGATTCACCTCGTCATCCTCGGCAACCAGCACCCGTAAATTCACCCCGGTCGAAGTCAGGGCGGCACGAAGCGTCTCAACCCCTGCCATCTCATCCTTCTTTGTTTCCGGCGCGGCCGCTTCGGCCTCCACCACCGGGACAGGCAAGCGGATGGTGAAACATGACCCGCGTCCGGGTTCACTTTCAAGCAGGACATCTCCGCCCATCAAGGTAACCAGCCGTTTGGTAATACTGAGCCCCAGTCCCGCTCCCCCGTATTTACGGCTGTCGGCCGTGTCGCCCTGCTGAAATTCGGCGAAAATAATCCGCTGCTGCTCGGCGGAAATGCCTATCCCGGTATCAACGACCCGGCCGATAAACGCACCCTCCTCGTAGCCGCAGGAAAGGGTGACGGAGCCTTTTTCCGTAAATTTAAAGGCATTGCTGAGCAGGCTGACAAGAATCTGCTTGATCCGCTTGGTGTCGCCGATCAACCGTTCCGGCATGCTGTCCGCGACGATGACGTGAAAATCGAGTCGTTTTGTTTCGGCATGACGGAAAAAATTCAGGGTGATCGCGTCGACAAGCTGATGCGGATCAAACTCCTCCTTGACCAAAGGCAGCCGGCCCGCCTCGATCTTGGAGAAATCGAGAATATCATTGATAAGCCGCAAGAGATTATTCCCCGCCTGGTTGACGATGGCAAGCCGCTTTCTGTCCTTGTCCTCCCGGCAATCCATCAGCAGAAGCTCGGTGTAGCCGATGATGGCGTTCAAGGGGGTCCTGATTTCGTGTCCCATGTTGGCCAGAAAGGCACTTTTCAGCCGGACCACCTCCTCCGTCTGTTTCCTGGCCTCCAGCAAATCCCGTTCTCCCTTTTTCAAATCGGTGATCTCAACGGCATAGACCCGCAGCAGCCCGTTTTCCGGCACATACCGCAGACGCCGCTCATAGACCGAGCCTGCAATTTCCAGCTCATCATGATACGCAGCCTCGGTCCCGCCCGGCAAATCATCCAACTTGTCCGGCACCCCCCGCAGAAGGGGATGGAGACCGCCATTGGGCGGATGTGCGAAACGCCGGCGGCAGGCACGGTTGGCAAAGGTGATGGCGCCCTGGGTATCGACCTCAAGGATCATATTGGGATTGTCTTCCGGGATGGCGGCCAGGCGCCGCAGAGCAACCGTTTCCCGGGCTTCGCGCACCGCCTTGGCAAGGACGATGCAATACCAGCTTGCCGAAGGGAGGACGAAGCCCAACCCATAGAAAAAAAAATATTTCGTTTCTATGCCGGCAGCGAAAAATCCCGTCAGGCCCGCTGCCGCAAGCAACAGAAAAAAAGAGGGGAGCAGCGCGGAAAATGTTTTGTTGCGGCATGCCATCTGACACGTTTCCTTCAGGGGTTCAGTTGCGCGACAAACGACACTGCAAGCCAAAAAACGGTGTTGCGTTTTTCAATGGGCATCATCTGTTGTCCTGGGGTTGCGCTGTCGTGTTTCCTTCAGTTTCATTATACGCAGAAAAAAAACGCGTACTCAATATTTTCGGACCACGCATATTATCTATTTCACCTTCTTCCGCCAGGTAGCAAGCCGGATGCCGGTAACGGCCAGGGCAATCCCGGCCATCTGCACCCGCGACAGGGTCTGACCCAAAAAAAGATGCCCCCAGAGACTGGTGAGGATGGGTTGCAGGAGCAGCAGCGTCGAGGCGATGGCCACCTCTATATGGGGAAAGGCATGAATGATCAGCCACCAGCCCACCACAGAGGAAACAAAGGCATGAAGCAGAAGCCAGGCAAAGGGTATTTTGCCGGGCAGGACAAACCCGCCCTCCGCAGCCAGAACCGGAAAAAGAAATGCCGCGGAAAAAAATGCCACCCAGAAGAGAATCTGCTGGCTGGTAATTCGGTACGAGCCGAGAAACCGCAGGATGATGAGGAAAAAAGAATAGGTTACGGCGGTGATCAACCCGTAAACGACGCCGCGCGCCACGTCATGGCCAATCCCGTTTGTCAGGGTGAGCAGCCCGATACCTGCCAGGGCAAGCCCGCAACCGGGCCAGAACCACCTCTGCAGCTTTTCACGGAAAAAATAAACAGCCAGCAACGAAACAATCAGCACCTGCAAGTTGCCCATCAGGGTTGCCGGGCCTGCTCCGAGAAAAAGAATGGCGCGATGCCAGCACCAGAGATCAGCGGCAAAAAAGGCGCCAAGAACAAGCAAAGGTCCGATGGCGGTGGCGGATTTCAAAAAAAATGCGCATCGGTGATTTTCGCCTGCAACGCCGGCGGCATCGCCTGAGCGTAACGGCATGGAAGCAAAAGGGCGAACAAACGGATACAGCAGCAGCCAGATCAGAGCGGCAAGGAAATTGCGATAAAAGGCGGAAACGGTCGGCTCAACGCCGGACAAGGTGACAAAAACAGCGGAGGTGCTGATACAGGTGATGCCGGCGAGAAGCTGAAGGTACCATCGCATCATAACTGATCACAGGGTAAGGAGCACAACAGGTGCGTGCACCCTCGCGGGCAAGCGATTTCAGGGGTTGTAGCGGCGATGAAAAGCCACTGCCTCGGCGTACGTCATGGTGGAGCCGCCGAAGATATCAAGGGCGCTGCCGATGGTGGCATCAAGCCTGCCCCGGCCGAGCTCGGCAAGCCTTTCCATATCGGCGATATTTTTGACTCCGCCGGCGTAGGTTGTGGGAAGAGGGGCCCATTCCCCCAGTTTTTCCGCCAGCTCCTCTTCGATACCGGCACACCTTCCCTCGACATCCACCGCATGAACCAGAAATTCATGGCAGAATGAAGCGAAATAGGCAAGCGTCTCCGGGCTGATAACCACCGAGGTGAACTTCTGCCAGCGATCGGTGACGATATAATACTCGCCGTCCCGCTTGCGGCAACTCAGATCAAGGACAAGCCGGTCAGCCCCCACCGCATCTTTTATTTCGTGCAGGCGCTCTTCATGAATGCGTCCGTCCTGAAAGACGTAGGAGGTGACGATGACGGCGGCGGCGCCCCGATCGAGCCAGGCCGGGGCATTTGCGGCAGTAATGCCGCCGCCGATCTGCAAACCGCCCGGCCAGGCGGCCAGCGCCTCGGCCGCGGCTGCATCATTGCCCGGACCAAGCATAATGACATGGCCGCCGGTCAAGCGGTCGGCCTTATACATTGTCGCGTAATAGGACGAGGGATGCGGCGAAGAAAAATTCGTCTCCAGGGTGGAGGCGGAGATATCGGAAAGGGTGGAGCCAACGATTTGCTTGACGCAGCCGTTATGCAGGTCAATACAGGGGCGAAATTTCATGATGTTGTGCGAAAAATCCGCCTGAATTCGATTTATTCCATCGAATTCAGGCGGAAAAAAGAATCTCAGCCTTCCATGATGAGCAGGGTGGCGGGATCAAGATTGAGACATTTCGTGCCGTCCAACTGCCCATCTTTCTTGATGATCTTCAGGGCGATGGAGTTCTTCGCGGCATCGGGCTGCAGGAGAATGATGGTATCAAACAGCTCATCCGCGGTGTGACAGGGGGCCGGCACACCGGCGGAACTGACCCGTTCATCATCGCGGTGGCAAACGGCGGAAAACCAGATGTTCAGATTGAGCCCCTGCACCAGGTCACGCATTTCACCGAGAACCTTCTCCGGGGAGGAGGAGCAATCAAAGCCGTCCACCAGCAGACAGTCCGGCTGAAATATATTCTGATCAATGAGATCCTTCAGGCGCTCACGCAGTTTGGCCACGCTGAAGCTCTCCTCGTTAAAGGTCATGATCATGCGCCGGCTCATCAGCTCATCATGGACGCCGGCGGCGTGCTGCAGCTTGCTTGCCTGCGCGATATCCTTGAAAATATCATCATACCAGAGTTTGGTCTTTTCCAGACTCTGGCCGATGCTGACATGCAGCACCTTGTTGCCGCGCAACATGCTGTCCAGGGCAATCTGCACCAGGATGGCGGTTTTTCCCAACCCAGCCCTGGCCATAACCAGCCCCATCTGCGGGGCAGCGTCCTTACCCTGATCCGCCGGGCTGAGAAGGCGAAGCGGATTCTTTTGAATCAGATCCTCTTTCAACATAGTCGTGTTCCCCCTTATTTACCCTGCTCTTTCTTTTTCTTGCGCAACTCTTCAATCAGACTTTCCGCAACATTTCTGGGCACCTGCTTGTAATCGGCAAATTCCATGGTGAATTCCGCCTTGCCCTGGGTCAGGGAGCGAAGAACGGTGGAATAACCGAACATCTCGGACAACGGCACTTCCGCCTCGACAACGGTATAGTCACCTTCTTCCAGGGTTCCGATGATGATGCCGCGACGCTGGTTCAGGCTTCCCATGATCGAGCCTTGAAACTCGGTCGGGCCTTCCACGGCAACCTTCATGATCGGCTCCAGCAGAACCGGTTTCGCCTTCTGATATCCTTCCTTGAATGCGCCGATGGCGGCAAGCTGGAAGGCGACGTCAGAGGAGTCAACCGCATGATACCCGCCGTCGTTGATGACACAGCGCACGCCGTTGACCGGGAATTCCGCCAGCGCCCCTTTTTCCAGGCTCTTCTTAAAGCCCTTGTCGCAGGAACTGATAAACTCGCGGGGAATAACACCGCCGACGATGCTGTCGACAAATTCGTATTCACCCTCTTCCAGGGGTTCCATGTATCCGGCAACGCGGCCGAACTGACCGGAACCGCCGGTTTGTTTTTTGTGGGTGTAGTTGAATTCGGCACGCTGGGTAATGGTCTCGCGGTAGGCAACCTGGGGAGCGCCCACCTGCACCTCGGCCTTGTACTCCCGCTTCATGCGTTCGATGTACACCTCAAGGTGCAGCTCGCCCATGCCGGAGATAATGGTTTCATTGGTTTCATGGTCGACAAAGGTCCTGAAGGTCGGATCTTCCTTGGTGAACCGGTTGAGGGCCTTGGACATGTTGACCTGGGCCTTGTTGTCCACCGGAATGATGGCCAGCGAGATAACCGGGCTGGGCACATGCATGGAACTCATGGAATAACTGATGTCGCTGGAGGTGAAGGTATCGCCGGAGGCGCAATCGACACCGAACAGGGCGACGATATCACCGGCGCCGGACTCTTCGATTTCCTCCATCTCGTCCGAATGCATGCGGCACAGACGGCCGACCTTGACCTTCTTGCCGGTACGGCTGTTGACGATGGAGTCACCTTTTTTCATGGTGCCCTGGTAAATGCGGAGATAGGTCAGCTGACCATAACGTCCGTCCTCCAGTTTAAACGCCAGGCAGACCAGGGGATCTTCCGGCTTGCAGGAAAGAATCAGCTCCTGCTCGTCTTTTTCAAGATCAAGCGCGGTATTTTCAATGTCCATGGGGTTGGGCATGTACAGGTTGACCGCATTGAGCAGACACTGAACGCCCTTGTTCTTGTAGGCGGAACCGATAAAAACCGGGGCAAATTCCAAAGCCAGGGTGCCCTTGCGGACCGCCGCGTGGATCATCTCCTCGGAGGGTTCGCCTTCCAGCACGGCTTCCATCAACTCATCGGAGAACATGGAAACCGCGTCAAGCATTTCTTCGCGTTTTTCCTTGGCCTCGTCGAGGAGACTCGCGGGGATATCCGCTTCCCGCATCTTTTCGCCGTTATCACCTTCAAAGTAAATGGCCTTCATCTTCACCAGGTCGACAATTCCTTCCATGTCGCCTTCAAGACCAATGGGAATCTGCATCATGACCGCGTTCAAGCCCAGCTTGTCCCGGACCTGCTTGGTTACCCTGGCCGGATTTGCGCCGGTGCGATCGCACTTGTTGATGAAAACAACGCGAGGAACCTTGTAGCGGCTCATCTGGCGGTTTACCGTGATACTCTGGGACTGCACGCCGCCGACGGAACAGAGGATGAGCACCGCGCCGTCAAGCACCCGCAGGGCGCGCTCGACTTCAATGGTGAAGTCAACATGGCCGGGGGTGTCAATGATGTTGATGGAATGGCCTTGCCAACTGCAGTAGGTCGCCGCGGACTGGATGGTGATGCCCCTTTCCTTCTCCAGCTCCATGGAGTCCATCTTGGCGCCGACGCCATCCTTGCCCCTTACTTCATGTATGGCATGGATCCGGTTCGTATAAAAAAGAATCCGCTCGGTAAGGGTCGTCTTACCGGAATCGATGTGAGCGCTGATTCCGATATTACGCATTTTCGTTAAATCTTTTTGCATCTCTTTTTCCTCAAACGTTGTTGCTTGTTGCTGACCGGCCCCGCCGAGGGGGAGGGGAAATTGACGGTCCCGCGAAATCGCTTCCGCCGGCTGTCGCGTCGGAAGTCATTGATTTCACAGGACAACTCCGAACATGCGGAGTGCTGCCACAAGTCCATCAGAATTCAGGGTGGATAAACACGATTAAAAAAAACGGCCCTCAAATCAGGGCCGTTTGCGAATCTCCGGATAGAAACCGGAATTAATAAATCAGATCATGTCTCTTTGTCAAGCAAATTTCACATCGATGCCGCACCGAAGGAACGCTCGAAAAGCTCCTCAATGGCTTTTTTGCCGTCATCATTGAGATTTCTTGTTCCCGAGCCGGTAATGGAATCATACGCGATACAGGGGGTATCGACTTTCCAGGCACCCTCTTTCCAGGTGAACCACTCTTTTTTCTCCTGGTCGTAGACGCTGACCGGTCGGTTGAAAAGCCGCGCCAGCTCAACAGCCCAGCCGGTTCCGCCTTTTACCGTGTTGTCCGCCATGATCTTACCCACGGCAAAAACCTGGTATCCCTTATTGACCATATGGAAAATCGACTGCAGCACCTTGCGGATTTTCTTTTTTTCATAGTAGGTGCGGTTCATCATCTTTGAAGCGAGTTCCATGCTGATGTCGCCCCGGACCAGTTCCTCTTCGGAAAGCATCACCACATTTTTATCCCTGGTCGGCACATTCCCTTCATAGGACAGGGTCACTTCCTGCAGTCCCCACTTTTCCGCCGCCTCGCCAAAGGCCGTTTCAGCGCCTTTCAGGCCGCCGCTGTATAAAGTACATTTCGCTCTATCCACCATAACGTCCTCACTCCTTTTGAATCGGCTTTCACCTCGCAGGCGTTAAAAGGAGACCGAATCTCCTTCTTTACTTCCCTCTGACAATGACAATCAATTCTAAAAAAAATCGCGCCGACAAATCAAGCAGTTTCGCAAATCCGTGATTCCAGCGCGCTCTCATGAAAAACTTTTTCCCAATTTATCCTGATTTATTACTTTGAAATATGCACCATAAACAAGTTTTTTCTTTGATCCATGATATTTTATTTCGATTATTCTTCCCGGAAAAACAGCGGGGCACGGCCGAAACAAAAAAAAGGGGTTTACAGCAAAAATGCTGCAAACCCCTTAATATCTTGGTGCCGGGACCAGGAATCGAACCAGGGACACACGGATTTTCAGTCCGTTGCTCTACCGACTGAGCTATCCCGGCGAAAGCGCTGAAAATACCGAACGGTCCCTTCCTTGTCAAGATTTTTTTCTTGTTCAGAAAGAGACGACCCGACTACCGGCCAGCCTGTCATGCCAGGAGGCATGGTCCTTATCCAGCACCGCCCAAAAAAAACCCGCGCCAAAAGGAATCGCGGAAAGCAGATAACCGACGAGACGGAGAAAAGAGGAGCCCGGTGACAGCGCGCTGCCGGAGACCGACACCACCTGAATGCCCATGAAAATCTTGCCCAGCGTCTGGCCTCCGCAACTGTGCAGCACGACAAAATAGGATCCGGCAAAAAAAAGCAGCCATGCGGGCCAGAAAAGCGCATACATGACCACCAGGGAAATCAAAGCGGACAACGACACCACGGAAATCCCCTCGGTGCCGCGCAGCATGAATGCCAACGACAAAAGAACCAGGCACCCCAGCAGCAGAAGGTCAATCAACAGGGCCATGAATCGCGCCCCGAAACCGGCTGTCTCAAAAACGGTGTCCCCGGCCTGCTCCGGCACGGCACCCGCCGCACCGGCCATTATCCTTTCTTCTCCATTGCCGGCTTGCAATATCTTATCACTCCCTCGCCGGATTGTTGCCGGCCTTGGCATCCGCACCATCTTGGTCGCCGGATTCTTTTCCCTCATTGAGAAAATCTTCGAGATCAAGCGCCGTATCTTCCGGGCGCCCTTTCTTGCCGGCGCCATTGGCGGGAATGAGCAGATCGTCCATATCGATGTCTTCGAGGTTGAAAACCAGATCATTGCCTTCCGGTTCATCTTCAAGGTCAACATCAAGATCAAGCTTTAAAGAAGAATCGGATTTGCCGGCAGGAGGTGTTTGCGCTTCGTCCTCATCGGAGGCGGCCTCTTCCATCTCTATTTCCGGCATGAGGCCTAAATCAAAGTCAATGCCGCCCGCCTGCTCTTCCGCCTCTTCGAGATCCAGCTCCCCCCGGCCGGGTTCTTCCTCTTCCGCAAACGAAACCGCCGCCTGAGCCTCTGCAACCGGCTCCTCCTCTTCCAGTTGAAATTCAATACCGCCCTGCAACTCCTCCCCGGACGGCGACTCGGGGGCAACGGTCTTTGCCGCCGGAGTTTTGTCGCGATCAAGGAGCAGATCGACATTCAGCCCCGCCATTTCCTCTTCGCCCATGGAAAACTCAATGCCGCCGGATTCTTCTTGCCCGCCCAAAACATCTTCCTCTTCCTCCGCCGCGGCTTCGACTTCTTCCTCGTCTTCGCCCGGCAGGGTCAAGCTGATTTCTTCCTCTTCCTCCCCGGCCGACCCGGCCGCTGCAAACGGGGCAAGGTTCACCACCGGCACCTCCTCGCTTTCCGCCGGTTCCGGCCCGAGAAGTTCAACTTCCTCGTCAACCGCCATGTCGGAGAGGTCATACTCCCGTTCTTCCGCCTCTGCCGCTCCCTCCAGCAGGGAAGCGAGAAAAAAAATCTCCTGGGCCTTCAGTCCGGTGCCGGGCAGGGAAGCCGAAATCGCCGTAAGATCGGCGGAACACTTTTTACAGGATGGTTGTTGATCGAAAGAGATGTATCCACATTTTGGGCAGCGCATTCGTATCGTCCCTCATAAAATTTATTAAGCCCGTACAAAACCAAAAATATCCGGCAAAATAAAGCACATCAACGGTTTTTCAAAATTGCCGACCGCTTTGTCTTCAGGTTTGCCGCAAAATCCGCTGATTTCTCAAAAAAATATATAATAAATTAGTACAATCCGCCGGGCAAGGTCAAGTCATTCCCGTGCTCCTTCTTGATTTCTCCGAGTTTTTTTAGCTGATTGCCGTCAAACAACAGCGGAAAACTTGCAAAAATCGATCCCAGGGTATATTTATAGATAATTTTAAAGATTGTCGGAAAATCGCAATCCCCCCTTAACCTCAAAAAGAAATTTCAAAAACAGAAATGATCCGGAAACTCTTCACCACAGCTGTCTGTCTTCTCTGCCTGCAGTTGCTTGCCGGCTGTTTTTTTCGTAGCCCGGTGCGTCATCTCGCCTCGGATGTCTGCCTGCTGACCCAGGGGACAACCCGCGAGGAGGTGCTGACCTACATGGGCCCTCCGGACGACCAGCAGGTCGATCAGTATGGTGAAATGTGGATTTACTATCAGGTCAACAAGACCCTGTTGCGGAAAACGCCATATATCGGCGAAAAACTGGGGAATGAAGATGTTGACGTGGTCACCATCCGCTTTGCCGGAGAAAAAGTGACCACCTGCGCTTACCGCTCCTTGACTCCGGAAGAGTTCAAAAAAAGCGGAATTTCCCGGAACGATGAGCTCCCCGCCGAATAATTACGCGCTCGCCAGGGCACGAATGGTGCGGGAACAACTGGTTCCCCGGGGTATCCACGATGAGCGCGTCCTTGACGCCATGGGCACGGTGCCGCGCAACCTCTTTGTCCAGGATGCCCTGCAGAGTCAGGCCTACGGCGACTTTCCCCTGCCCATCGGCGAAGGGCAGACGATCTCCCAACCCTATATCGTCGCGCTGATGACCCAGGCCCTGCGTCTCCGGGGCCATGAAAAAGTGCTGGAAATCGGCACCGGCTGCGGCTATCAGACCGCCGTTCTCGCCCGGCTGTGCGAACGGGTTTATACGGTTGAACGGATCAAATCCCTGCACATCATGGCCCGCCGCACTTTCGACCGGCTGGCACTGCTGAACATTGTCTGCAAAATCGATGACGGCACCCTGGGCTGGCCGGAACACGGCCCGTATGACGCCATCATGGTCACCGCCGCAGGACCGCACATCCCTCCGGCCCTGCTCGACCAACTGGCTGATCCGGGACGGCTGATCATCCCGGTGGGGGATCGGATGAGCCAGGAATTGATCGTGGTCGACAAAGTTGAGGGAAGCATCTCCCGGCAATGCATTGAAAGCGTGCGCTTTGTCAGCCTGATCGGCAGCCAGGGATGGAACGAATAATTACGCGGGCGATCAGAGAACAAACTTCAGTACGGCGAATCCGCCGACGAGCAGCAGGACAAAGGCAACGCAAAGCAGGTTGAAGTAACGGTCGATAAATGCCTTGGCCGGTGTGCCCCACTTCTTCAGCATCCAGGCCACCACGAAAAAACGGGTTGCCCTGGCGGCGATGGAGGTGAGGACAAAGATCGGGAAATTGATCTTGGCCACCCCGGCGGTTATGGTGATCAGTTTATAGGGCAGCGGCGTGAGGCCGAAGATATAGACGATCCAGGCATTCCAGCGGTCATACACCTGAAAGAGATGATCCCCGCCCAAGGACGGACCAAAGGCAGTGACAATATAGGCGGGCAGGGCGATGTCCGCCCGGCCGTTCACCGGCACAAGCCGGACGTGGGCGATATTTTCCACGATCCAGCGGCCCGCCGTCTCCCAGGCAAATACGCCGATACCGTAGCCGAAGATGCCGCCCAGCACCGAGGCCACGGTACACCAGAGGGCAAAACGCCACCAGCGGCTCAAGGCGCCCATCACCAGGGGAATAAGCAGAATATCCGGCGGGATGGGGAAAAAACTGCTTTCCACGAAGGAAATCGCCATCAGGGCGGGCAGCCCGTAAGGGGTGTCGGCCCAGTGCAGCACCCAGTCATACAGCCTGCGATGCAGGGGGCCATGCAGGGTGCCGTTTATTGCCGGTTCTTTTGTCATGGATGATTCCGTTTCCTGAATTTTGCCGAACGCCTGAAAAATCTTTCCGCCGTCCGCTTCATTTTTTTTTCACTTCCCCTGCCAGCCTGTTGACCCTTTCCATAGCCTCGGCCACGTCAAAAGTCAAGATTCTCCTTTCGTCCATGACCAGCCGACCGTTGATGACAACGCTTTGCACCGCATCGCCCCGGGCTGCGTACACCAGCGTATCAACCGAATACAACGGGGTGAGACTGGGCCGATGAATGTCCACCACGATGAGATCGGCATCCCTGCCGGGGGCAAGCCGGCCGGTGTCGGCCGCACCCAGCGCATGCGCGCCCTCGGTAGTGGCCATGGCCAGGATATCCCGGGCCGGGCAGAGGGTGGCGTCCCGGCCGCTCACCTTGTGCAGCTTGGCGCAGGCATCCATTTCGCCGAAAAGATCCAGATCATTGTTGCCGGCGCAGCCGTCCGTGCCCAGACCCACCCGCACCCCGGCCGCCCGCAGGGCAGGAAGGGGTGCAATGCCCGAGGCGAGCTTCATATTGCTTTCCGGGCAGGTCACCACCGAGGCGCCGCTCGCCGCAAGCAGGGTAATATCCTTCTCGTCGAGCCACACCGCATGGACGCAGACCGTTTTTTCATCGAGCAGATGGAGGGAATGCAGATAGGCCAGGGGGGAACCCAAAAACTTTGCCCGGATCATTTCTCTTTCCCCCCGCGTTTCGGCCAGGTGAATGAAAAAGGGGACGTCATGAGTCCGGGCCAGCTTCTTGGCCGCGATCAGCGTTTCATCCGAACAGGTATAGGGGGAATGGGCGAACACCGCGGGCGTCACCCGCTCGTGCCCTCGGCATGAGCGGATAAACGCATCGCAGGCCGCCACATTGTCCGTTGGATCGGCCACCCCCGGCGCGGGATAATCGATCACTCCCTGGGCCGCCACCGCCCGCATGCCTGCCTCGGCAAGGGCCTCGGCCGCCTTGTCCTCGTAAAAATAGGCATCGGCCACGCAGGTGGTGCCGGAGAGAATCATCTCGGCCGCGGCGAGCTTGGTGGCCCAATAGACCATCTCCGGGCTGACGAAACGGGATTCCGCCGGAAAGATATGCTGCGTGAGCCAGCTCATGAGGGGCAGGTCGTCGGCCAGGCCGCGAAACAGGGTCATGGCCGCGTGATTATGGCCGTTGACCAGGCCGGGCATGACGAGATTTCCCCGCACGTCCATGACCCGTCCTGTTGCGGACGAATTCCAGGCAGCCATGGGGCCGACGGCCCGGATCCGCTTGCCGCTGATTTCGACAAAACAGTCCGGAGTCAGGCCGCTGGGGGTCTCCGGGGTGAAAAGCAGGGCATTGATCAGGGTGATGTCGGCGGTCATGGCGGAATCGGCTTATAAATCGTACTTGTTGTGGTAGCCCCGCGGCGTGATCATCCATTCCTGCCAGGTGACGGTGGCGGAATTGCCGATGATGACGGTGGACTGCATGCCGATGTCCTGCTCCAGCATCTTCGAGAGCGTGGTGAGCACCACGGTTTCGTTGTCCCGGGTGGCGGCGGTGACGATACCCACCGGCGTGGCCGGGGCGCGGTGCGCGGCGATGATCTCGCGGGCCCGGACAATCTGCGCGGTCCGCCGTTTCGATTTCGGATTATAGATGACGATGACGAAATCAGCGGACGCCGCTGCCTCCAGCCGCTTTTCAATCAACGGCCAGGGGGTGAGCAGATCGGACAAACTGATCGCGGCAAAATCATGCATGAGAGGGGCACCCAGCCGCGCGGCGCAACTGTTTAAGGCGGCGATGCCCGGCACCACCTCAATATCGATGTCCATCTCCCTTTCCCGGGCGACCTCAAAGGCAAGCCCGGCCAGGGCGTAAATGCCGGGATCACCGCCACAGACCAGGGCCACCGCTTCCCCGGCCGCTGCCCGCTCCAGGGCCTGGCGGGTGCGATCCACCTCCTTCATCATCTCCGAGGAAACCACCTCCTTGTCCGCCAGCAGTTCCGGGATGAGATCAAGATAGGTGCGGTATCCGACAACAAGCGACGAACAGGCAATGGCCGCGCGGGCGGCCGGGGTTATGTGGGCAACCCCGCCGGGGCCGGTGCCGACAACATATAATTTTCCTTTTTTCACAAATATTTCTCCACTATTGCGATGGTGACATCACGATATTTTATCTTGGGGACGATCAGCCGACCCCGCCTTGCGGCAAGCAGGGCGGCCGGTTCGGCCACGCCATGGGCGCCGGTGGCCTGAAAAACCGCGGCGGAACGGGTAATACCCTCCACCCTGTTCAACGCCTCACTGGGGAAAAACAAAATGGCAAGTCCGCGCAGGCGGGCATAGGCCAGCAGCCCCTCCTCGTCGGCCTTCAGATCAATGCTGGCCAGGCTGTGCAGAGAAAGCAGCGACAGATGGCTGCTTTCCAGGGTCGAGACAACCGCCGCTTCAATCAGTTCACGCGCGGTTCCCCGGTTGCAGCCGATGCCGATGACCAGGTTTTTCGGCCGCAAAAACAGCGCATCAGGCTGATTCCAGTTCGTGCGGCTGGAAACGATGCAGTCCGCCTCGGCCATATTCGCCACCGGCTCAAGATCAGGCGGCAGTTCCGGCAAAACGGTGTCGGAAAAAACGCGCAGTCTGCCCCGGTTGACCAGGATACCGCTCAAGCGCGTGACATCGGCATCCCTTTCCGCCGCAAGCCCCTTGTCCCGCATCCAGAGATCCAGGGCGGTAAGCCCCAGGGTGTCCGAGGCGGTGGTGATCACCGGTTGCCCGCCGGTGACCTCGGCCACCCGGCGCGCCAGTTCATTGCCGCCGCCCAGATGGCCGGACAGGAGGCTGACGGCAAAGCGGCCCAGCTCATCGCAGACCACCACGCAGGGATCGCGGCGCTTGTCGGTCATGAGCGGGGCAATGGTGCGGACCACGATGCCCGCGGCCATGACAAAGATGAAGCCGTCATATTCAGGCCACGCCTTTTGTACGACCTGGGCCACGCCTCCCCGGCAGTCGAGCAGCTCCGCCCCCGCCAGTTTGCCGGCAAGAACCCGGGCAAGGAGACCGCCTCCCGCCGTAACGGCGCAGACGGCAACCCGCTTGGTCGCGGACTCAGCCTGCTCCATCACGGCACCCGTGGGTAAAAGCAGGGTCATAGAGCCTTGACACCGCCCGCAGGCCATTTTGGTCAAAGACCTCGCCGACGCAGATGATGGCGGTTTTGCGGATCGCGGCTGCGCGCACCTTGTCGCCGATGTCGACCAGGGTGGCGCGGATAATCCGCTGCTCCGGCCAACTCGCCTTTTCCACCACCGCCGCCGGGGTCGAGGGCGGGTATCCGCCGTTCACAAGTTCCTCCACCACCTCGTCGATCATGGCCACGCTGAGAAAAATCAGCATGGTGGCCCGGTGGGCGGCGAGACTTGCCAGCTCCTGGCCGGCCGGCACCGGGGTGCGGCCCGCCCGGCGGGTGATGATAACGGTCTGGGAGACCTCGGGCAGGGTCAACTCCGCCTGCAGGGCGGCAGCGGCGGCAAAGGCCGAACTGACCCCCGGCACGACGGCGTAGGGAATGGCCAGCCGGTCCAGCTCCGCCATCTGCTCGCGGATCGCGCCGTAAATGGACGGGTCGCCGGTATGCAGGCGCACCACCTTGGCGCCTTTTTCCCAGGCTGACGCCATGGTGTCGATGATGGCCGCCAGATCAAGGGAGGCGGAATTAACCGTCTCGGCCCGCAGGTTCTCGACCAGGGCCTGCGGCACCAGGCTGCCCGCATAGACGACCAGATCGGCCTCGACAAGCAGCCTGCGACCCTTGACCGTTATCAGGTCAGGATCGCCGGGACCGGCGCCGACGAAATGGATCATGTTTTCAACGCCCATTTTTTCTCACAATAATGGTGGAAAAATAATGCTGCTTCTCCTTCATCGCCCCATACAGATCGCGGCTGATCCGCTGCCCCTGCTGGCTTGACCGTTCAACCAGCACGGCCCGGTCAAGGAGTTTCATCTCGTCAAGCAGGGGCACGATGCGATCCATCACCCGATGCACCTTCATCAGCACCACTGAATCGAATTTTTCCAGGGTTTCCCGCAGCTCGCCGTTTTCAAAGGTGGCGGGCAGCACCACCAGCCGGTCGTCGCCCAGACAAAGCGGCTGCCCGGCGGCCGCGGCCGAGGCGCCGATGGAGGACACCCCGGGGATGATCTCAACGGCAAGCCGGGGCTCCGCCGCCAGCAGGGTCTCGCAGATGTAAAACCCGGTGCTGTAGATGGCCGGGTCGCCCAGGGTGGGGAAAACCACGTCCCGGCCGGCGCGCAGCCGCGCAAGAATCAGGGCGCAGGCCTCGTCCCAGGCCTTTTGCACCTCCTGGTCCGGTGTTTTGCCGCGATGAATCTTCTTCATCGGGAAATAATGGGTGATCACTTCCTTGCCGGTGCGCGCCACCACCGCGCCGGCGATATTCAAGGCCACGCTTTCCCCATCCGGGCTGCCCGCCGGGGCAAACCACACCCCGCATCGTTCCAGCAGCCGCATGGCTTTGAGCGTCATCAGCTCCGGATCCCCCGGCCCGACGCCTACCACATACAATGTTCCGTTCATTTTATTCCCGTTGCAATGGATATTGGATTAAAAATCCTGCTCGACTCCGCCGTGTCCGGCAAGTCGCTTCTTTCACACGTGATCCTGCTGATGCTGACACGCAGGCCGCACTCCGCCATGAGTTGCGGGGCAAGACTGACGGTTTGCGGGGTGACGCCGTTTACCACAAGCCTGCCGCCCGCGGCAAGGCGCGCCGCCGCTTCGCGGATAATCAAGGCAAGCTGCCCACCGCTGCCGCCGACAAAGACCCGGTCAGGGTCGGGCAGGGCAAACAGCGCCGTCGGGGCCTCTCCCTCCACCGGCACGACATTGCAACAGCCGTAACAACGGATATTTTCCCGGATATTGGCAAGCTCGCCTTCATTTTTTTCCACCGCGTAAACGGTGAGCCCCGGACAGATTCGCGCCGCCTCGATGGATACCGAACCGCTGCCCGCGCCGATGTCCCATAACACCCCCTGTTCCGGCAGGGCAAGCCGGTGCAGGGTCACGGCCCGCACCTCGTCCTTGGTGATCAGTCCGCGGCTGTGGCTGATTGCCGCCTCGGTCAGGCCGAATCGCGGCTGGGACTGCGACACCCGCGGCCGTTGCAGAAGCAGCACGTTAAACTCGCGATAGCGGCGGGAAGCGGTTTCCATCAGATTCCCCGTCGTGATCCTCTCATCCGCCATGCCCAGATTTTCCGCCACCCAGACCCGGCAACCCGCCAGGGTTCCCGCATCCTCAATCACCCCGAGATAGTCGAGGAGCTGGTCGGCAATGACATCCGGGCTGTTTTTTTTGTCGGTAAAGACAAAGGTCTTTTCCCGGCGCAGCAAGAGACCGGGCAGATGATGCGCCGTGCGGCCATGCAGGCTGACGACAAAGGCATCATCCCAGGGAATCCTGAAACGGGCGCAGGCCTCCTGCATGGAGGAAAGGGCGGGCAGCACCGTGAGCTTTTCCCGCCCGAATTCATCCAGCAGTCGGCGGCCGATCCCGAAAAAAAGCGGGTCACCGCCGGCCAGCACCGCCACCTTGCCTCCTGCCGCCAGTTGCCGTTTGATGACGGCCAGCACCTCCGGCAACGGGGTGATGGCAATTTTTTCCGCCGGCCATTGCCCGACACACTCCAGATGCCGTTCCGAACCGACGATCAAGGCACAGCCCGGCAAACAGGAGCGCTGCTCGGCGGTCAGCCCGTGACTCCCCACCCCCAGCAAAAAAATTTCAGACATGTTCCACCACCCTCGCCCGGCTGTCCACCAGATACACACTGACCGCGCGGCCCGTCACCTTTTCGCCGTAGCGACGCGCCGCCACGCACACCGCCCGGATCAGGTCGCCCCGTCCCTCCCCGGCCAGCACCTCATACATCTCCCGCGCCGTGTTGGCCCCGCGCAATCGCGCCACCAGCCCCGGCTCGGCCCCAAGACGGCCCAGCAGCGCGGCGCCGTCAGCCACCTCCAGCGCCCCGTGCCGCACATGGGTCTGGGGAATTTCAAGGGCGGCCTTCATGATCTTGGCCCACATGCCGGCAAGATGGATGCGGGCAAAACCCCGGCCGCTCGCCTCACGCAGGGAAAATTCCAGATAATCCCCCATCATGGCACAGGCCTCTTCCGGCAGGCCGAGCAGTTCCTGCGCCCCCTTTTCCGAGGTACGGCCGGTGGAAAGCACCACGTCTGTCAATCCGGCTTCCCGGGCCACATCAAGAGAGGCCTTGATGGTGGCGGTCCAGGCATCGGCCGATACCGGCCGGACAATACCGGTGGTGCCGAGGATGGACAGGCCGTCGACAATGCCCAGACGCCGGTTGAGGGTCTTGACCGCAAGCTCGCGGCCCCTGGGCACGCTGATGATGACCTGCACCTTTTGCGCCGTCGCCTGCCCCAGTCCCTCCAGCACCGCCGCACCGATCATCTGCCTGGGCACCGGATTGATGGCGGGCTCGCCGACCCGCACGGCAAGCCCCGGCTTGGTGGCCCGGCCCACCCCTTCCCCGCCGCAGAGCAGCATGGCGCCCTGCTCCAGGATGACACAGTTGTCGGCACCCTGCGTCTCGGCAAAAAAGCGAACCATGGCAACGATCTCGGCGCCGTTTGTCACATCCGGATCATCACCGGCATCCTTGACCACCGAAGCGGCACAAAAACCGTCCTGGTCCTCCTCGCAGCGATGCACCACAAACCCATGCCTGCTGCCGTCGGGAAAAGGGATATCAACGGACCGTGGCGCGGTTTTTTCCACCAGCAGCAGGCACGCCGCCTTGGCCGCCGCCGCCGCGCAGGCCCCGGTGGTATAGCCGCTGCGCAATCGCCGCGCCATGCTAATCCTCCCGGGCAAGGCGGATCAGGGCGTTGACAATGGCCGCCGCCACCGGGCTGCCGCCTTTGCGCCCCAGACTGGTGATAAAGGGGTAATCCTTTTCAGCCAGCAGTTGCTTGGATTCGACGGCATTGACAAAGCCCACCGGTACGCCGATGACCAGCGCCGGTCGGGCGTTTTCCGCCATCTGCCCCATGAGTTCCATGACCTTGACCAGGGCGGTTGGCGCATTACCCACCGCCACGATGCCGATATTGCCGTCAAGAAGCCCCATCTCCATGGCCACTCCGGAGCGGGTTGCCCCTATTGCCTTGGACCGGGCGGCAACTTCCGCTTCCCCCACCCGGCAAATCACCTGTCCCCCCCATTGTGCCGCCAAGCCCCGGCTCACCCCGGCCGCCGCCATGGTGACATCGGTGAGAATATTACGGCCTTCCCGGATGGCGGCAATTCCCGCGCTGATTGCCCGGGGATGAAAACGCATATTGTCGGCAAAGGAAAAATCGCCGGTGGCATGGATCACCCGCCGCACCACCGTGAAGGTAGCCGGATCAAAGCTGGTGGGGCCAAGCTCCTCGGCAATGATGCGAAAGCTTTCCGCCTCGATTTCCTCCGGCGCAATGTCCCGGATCAGCGTTTTCATGTTATTTCCCTCATAATGACTCCTGTCCCCTGACTTCCGACTTCTTTGCTCCCCCTGCGCAGGCGGCGACAAAGGACGCAGCCGCCTGCGGACAAAAGCCAAAGTGCAGGTGCATGTAGCCGCCCAGCACATTTTTATAGCCGTATCCCTCGCCGGCACAGTTCTCCACCGCATAACAACGGAAAATTTCTCCGGGCATTTCCTCGATCTCGGAATAATGAAACTCATGGCCGCGCAGAATGGTGCCGGCCGGTCCCAGCAGGGTGTCCCGCACCAGCCTGATCTCGCGATAGCCCAGGGCGGCGCGTTGGCCGCGCATGCGGGACGCAACCGGAAAAACGCCGACCATTTCCTTTTTCTCGCCGCTGTCCGTGGTAATGCTCCGGCACAGGTACATGAAGCCGCCGCATTCGGCGTAGATGGGGCGTCCCGCCTCGGCCCAGCTCCGTATCGCCCGCCGCATGGGGCCGTTGGCGGCAAGCTCGGCGGCAAAGAGCTCCGGGTAGCCGCCGCCCAGATAAATGCCGCCGATGTCTTCCGGCAGTTCGCTGTCCGCCATGGGGCTGAAAAAAACCAGTTCCGCCCCGGCCGCCCGCAACAGATCGAGGTTGTCCTCATAGTAAAAACAAAAGGCCCGGTCCCGCGCCACCGCAATCCGCGCCCGGCTCGCGGCAAGTGGTTTTTCGCCCCCCGGTGCCGGGTCGCACCCCGCCCCTTCACCGGCAAGAAAAAGCAGCCGGTCAAGATCAATGTGCCCGGTCACGGTGCGGGCAAGCGCGGCCAGCGCCATCGGCGCAAGGGCCTCGTTCCCCATGTGCAGCCCCAGATGACGGGAGGGCATGGCAAAGTCAAGGGAGCGGGGCAGAAAACCGATCACCTCGGCCCGGCAATGCTGCGCGATGGCCCCACGCACCAGGGCAAGATGGCGCTCGCTGCCGATTCTGTTTAAAATCACCGCGCGGGGGGCCGCTGCCGGATCAAGCGTCTCAAAGCCCTTGACCATTGCGGCCGCGCTCTCGGCAGCGGAACGGACATCCAGCACCAGCACGACCGGCACCCCAAGGGTTCGCGCCAGGGCGGCGGAAGAGGAAAGGCCCCCGTCAAACATGCCCATCACCCCTTCAATAACGCCGATGTCCGCTCCCTCCATGCGGCGCCGGAAGGTCTGCCGGGTGAAGGATTCGCCCGCCATCCACAGGTCAAGATTTCTGGAAATCCGCCCGCCGGCCAATTGGTGCAGGGTCGGATCGATAAAATCCGGCCCGCACTTGAAGGGTTGCACCGCAAGTCCCTTGCGCGCCAGGGCCGCCATCAACCCCAGGGCAACCGTGGTCTTGCCGCAGCCGCTGTGGGTGCCTGCCACCAGAAAAGCCGGGCTGCCTTCAGCGCTCACGGTCCTCTCCCCGCAGCCCAAGGCCGGGATAGAGAATGGCGTTGATCTGCCGCACCCCGTCAAGGATGCGCATGGTGGGGCGGGAAACAAGCCGCTCATCCACGACATACACCTTGCCCTGCCGCACTGCCTTCAATGCCTGAAAACCTGGCTCCTGCATGATCGTTTCCCGGCTGACCGGGTTCATCCGCCCCTGCTGGGCGAGAAAGACCTCGATCGTCTCCGCCTTTGCCAGAATACGCTCCTTGCCGTAATCGGCAATATTGGTTTCCCGCACCTGGAATGCATCCGCAGCAACGTTCACCCCGCCCGCCTGCTCCAGGGCATAAATAGCAATGCTCTGCGGGGCAAAGGTTTTCATTTTTTTATGAATCGCCTCAAAATAAACCCGCACCCGCGCCTCCCGGGGGATGGCTTCAACCCTGGCTTTAATCGTTGCCATGCCCTGCTGAAAATCGGCCACCATTTTTTCCGCGGCCCCGTTTCTGCCGGTGAGTCCCCCCAGGGCGCGCCAGTAGTCGGCGATCTCCCCCACCGTGTTGGGTTGCAGGGAAACCACGGTAATACCGCTCTGCCGCAGTTTGTCAATGAGCTGCGGATAGGAGCGCTCGATCATGGGGCGAACCAGCACCAGATCGGGCCGGGCGGCAATAAACTTCTCCGGATCCTCCTTGTAGCTGAACCGTTTTTTCCCCAGCACCCGAGACGGATAATCATCGCTGTCGCCAATGCCGATCAGTTCACGGTCAAGGCCGAGGGCGGCGAGATTTTCCGTGTGCGCCGCATACAGGGAGATAATACGCTCAAAGGGGCGCGTTACCTCGACCTTTTGCCCGGCGCTGTCCACCACGGTCGCGGCCTTGGCGGCAACGGACAGCAGCAGCGACACAAAAAAAACAGTAACTATCCAGCAGCACCGCATCTGCTTTGTCATCGGCTTGGCCGCATACCCCATGTATAGCGGCCAGGCCTCTTTCGCGCATCTGCGGCACTGCTGAATAGTTACAGCACCGGGGCGAATCGGACGTTTTTCATCCCAAGCTGGATAGTTACAAAAAACAAGCCCCAAAAGCTTATGGCAGATAAAACCCTTCATTCCCCTCACTCCTCACCCCTCACTCCAATAGCGGTACGACACCTGCCGGACGTTATTAAAGGGATCAAGCCGCACCTCGCTTTCCACCCCGAAGACCTCTTTGATGATGCCGGGTTCCATGATCCGCTCCGTTGCGCCGCTGTGCACCATCCGACCATCCTTCATGAACAGGATCTCATCACAGTATGCCGCCGCCAGATTGAGATTATGGATGACGGCAATGACGGTACGCTGCTCCCGTCGCACCAGCAGGCGAGCCACATTAAAAATCTGCAGGGTATGCTGCACGTCAAGACTGGAGGTGGCTTCGTCCAGCAGCAGCACCGGCGTATCCTGGGCCAGGGCGCGGGCCAGCACCACCCGCTGTTTCTCCCCGCCGGAAAGCTCGTTGACCTGCCGATACCGGCAATGATCGATGCCGATGGTTTGCATCGCCTCGTCCACCAGCCGCCAGTCCTGTGCCGTCGGACCGGCAAAGCGCCGGATATGGGGATGACGGCCCATCATCACCACCTCTTCCACGGTAAAGGCAAAATCAACGGCAAAATCCTGCGGCACCAGGGCAATCTGCCGGGCCAGCTCCCGGCGCCGATATGCAGCCACCGGCTGTCCCAGGTAGGAGACCTGCCCGGCAGAGGGGCGTTTGCAACCGGCCAGCAGGTCGAGCAGGGTGGTCTTGCCGCTGCCGTTTGGCCCCACCACCCCGTAAAACAGGCCCGGCCGGAGGGAAAAATCAAGCCCCGCCAGCACCAGGGCGCTGTCATAGGCAAAGCCTGCTCCGGCAAGGGCAAATATCTCGGCCTCATTCATATCTGGCCCTCCGCTGTCTGCTGCGGAAAATAAGGCAGAAAAAGGGGCCGCCGATCAGCGCGGTCAACACGCCGATGGGCACCTCGGCCGGCAGAACCGCCCGGGTGACGGTATCAGCCAGCAGCAGCAGGATGGCGCCGGCCAGGGCCGAGACCGGCAGCAGCTTGCGGTTGTCCGGGCCGACGAAATAGCGCATCAGGTGCGGCACGATCAGGCCGATAAAGCCGATGATACCGGAAACCGAGACGCAGACCGCGGTGACCAGCGAGGCGGACAGCAGCAACACCCTGCGCACCCGCCCGTTTTCCACGCCGAGCGACCCGGACGCCCTGGCGCCGAGACTCATGATGTTGAGATCCCGGGCATAAAACAGGGCAACAACAAGGCCCAGACAGACAGCCGCTCCCACACTCACCACATCAGTCCAGGTGCGGGAGGCGAAGCTGCCCATCAGCCAGAAAATGATAACCCCCACCTGTTCATCGGCCAGGTATTTGAGAAAACTGATGCCCGCGGCAAGAATCGCCCCGACGATGACGCCGGAAAGAATCAGGGTGTTCGCCGACATCTGCCCGTGAAAGGTGGAAAGCGACAAAACAATGGCCAGTGTCGCCATGGCGCCGACAAAGGCGAAAAGCGGCACCGAAAATTGTCCGAGCAGGGCCAGGTTGGCAACCAGGGCCACGGCCGCGCCGAATGCCGCGCCGGACGATATGCCCAGGGTATAGGGATCGGCCAGGGGATTCAGCAGAATACCCTGATAGATCACGCCGCTCATGGACAGTCCCGCCCCCACCAGGGTGGCGGTGAGAATGCGGGGCAGCCGCACATCCATGACGACAAAGGGCGCCACCTGATCGATGCCGGCCGCCAGGGCGGCGTCACCCGTTATCCCGGCCAGCACGATGCGGACGATATCCCTCCAGCCCACCTCGACATAGCCGAGGCCGGTGGAAAAAAGGATGCAGCAGACAGTGGCCGCGGCCAGAGTCGGGAGCAGCAGCCAGAATTTTTTGTTGTCCGTTTTTTTCATCGCCGGCAACCCTTTCACCCCCGAGACCACAGAGCGCACCGAAAAAAAATTGCGCGCTTCGGCCCATCAATCGCCTCTCCTCTTTCAGAAAGGCACCCCGGCATCCGTTGCCGCATCCTTGATATGCTGGGCAAAAAGCAGGGCAAAATCACTCTTTTCGCCAAGCCCCTCCAGGACCACCGCCACGTCAATGCCGTGTGCCGCCAGCACGCTTTTCAGCGAATCAGGTTCGGGTCCGGCCATGTCGTTCTTGGCATGGTCGCCGGCCACGGTCATGAACGGCTTGACCAGCACCTTTTTCGTTCCATCGCGTTTGAGTTTTTCCAGCAGCACATCAGCGCCGGGAAACCCCTCCACCATGGTGACATAGGTCATGACCTCCGGGTAGCGGGTGCGCATGACATGCTCAAATTCCATGTAGGCGCCGGTGGAATAATGTTCGTTGCCGTGGGCGAAATAAACCACCGCCCGGCCCTCCTTTGCGGCCCGCTCGACATCCGGGGCAAGAATCGCCGCCACCTGCTCGATGTCATGCCGGTACTCATGCTCGATGCCTGCGGTACCGAGAGCGGGACGCCCCAGGATGATTTGCTGAAACGGCATGTTACGGGCTTTGATCGTCCGGATGGAGTTCAGCCCGGCAACATAGGCAGCCAGGTCGCTGAATTCCTCACTGCTTGAGATATGGGTGGGCTGCACAATGATGACGCCATACCCTTCGTCCTGCAGATCGGCGATGGCGGCCAGCGGCCCCTTGACATGCAGGATTTCGGCCGGCACATCGGGGTGGCTCGTCGCGTACCCCGGATCAGCCCGTCGCTCCTGCCATATCTTCCGGATGATATTCGAGGTAAAGGCAAGGCGCACCGGCACATCCTGCGGCAGGGACTGTTCGATCCGCCGGCGGATATTGAGAATACCGGGCAGGGCGTCCTCATGGCTGGTGCCGAACACCGCCAGCACCACCGCCTTTTTTTCAGACGGCGCGGCATGAACGGAACCAGCACCGAGCAGGACGGCAAGGCAACAGACAAACAGCAGGGCAATTTCTCTTTTCGCTCGAAATCGCATGGTTTTCACCTCTTTCCATTTCATATTTTTGTAACTCTTCAGTTGCCGGCGGCAAAATAGTAGCCGAGTCCGACAATGACGATACAGATGATTCGTGCCGCCTGGCTCACCCCCACCAGCTCCAGGGCCAGCCGGGGCGAAAAAATCCCCACGTAATAGGGGAACTGGTGCCGCGCCGCCCGGATGGGCGCGGCAAGAATATTGCCGACCAGCAGCGCCGTCACCACCTCCCGGGAGGTAAGGCTGTTATCGGCCAGCAGGGCCCCGGCGGCGGCAAGGCCTGCGGAAAATTCGGCGGTCACGTGCAGAACGACGATGCTGACGCTTTTCGGGTTGAGCCAACTCAGAAACCAGGCCTTTTCGGCAACCAGTTCCTCCAGCCGGGCAAAAAATCCCAAGCGGCCGAGAAGAAAAAAAAGCACGTAAACCGGCACCATGAACAGCAGAATACGTTTTATTCGTTTGCGAAACCGGGTGATGCTCTTTTCCAGCGCACCGCGGAAGGTTGTCCCGGCAAAACGAAAAGGCGGCATCTCTTCCTGCGGAGGCCGCGATTGCAGCAGCACCCTGCCCCCTATCACCACCAGCAGCGTCAGCAGCAGGGAGGCGGCAAAGGTGATGGCCACGTAAAGAACGGCCGCGCCCTTGATCAAGGGCACGGTCAGAAAAAAAACCGTGGGCAGATGAAGAAAAAAGCGGGGCAGACTGTTGAGCAGATTGGAAAGCACCAGCTCCGTTTTCGTCATCTGCCCCTTGTCAAAGGCCTCGGCCAGCATGGTATTGGCCGACACACCGGAAAAAAAACCAACGGCAAAACTTGCGCCGGTGATAGCGGAAAATCGGCCGAAGCGGATGAGGGGGCGGGCAAGCGCGGCCAGATGCTCCGCCCAGTTCAGCGCCTCGATAAAATTTGCAATCACCAGCCCGACGGAGACCTGGAAGATAATCCGCAGCAAGGGCCAGATCAGGTCGGACCATAAGCCGGCCGGCAAATGTGCTTCCATGGGCGCGTCCATCGCAACAGACATTCATTAAAAAAAAATCCCCCGGCTCGAGTTAAAACTCGATCCGGGGGATTTCCCATAAGTATCCTCTAGACCATAATGCTGAAACTTCCGTCCACGAAGAGTCAGCGTTTTCCAGGTAGGTCTTCTGACTCTCGGATCATCCTTCTCTCGCGCCTTCCCATCCTGATTTCCGGACAGTGGCTTTCACCTGAGAGTCGTCACCGATCACAGCGGCGGGCCCGTCCCTGATTTTCACAGGGTTCCCTTTTATGCTCCGTGGAGCACCTGAAAAAAAAGACATTACCCTACTTTTTCCGAAAATTCAAGGCTCCATGTTGAAAGTTGCCGTCCGGCTCCGAGCCGCCTGCGGGCCGGAAACCGTGCGTTCACAAACGGAAAGTCATGGCAGGATTTTTGCTGTTTCTTTTGCCGTGCCATGTTGTATACATGATGTATTGAGGGGCAGATGCGGTGTGATCAATCCCGATTGCACAGGAGTACCGCATTGAAAGACACCAACAAAAAAAGCAGAGGTGAAACGGCATGAAAAAAACAGGAGCAAAATGTTTGGTAATGGCGACAGTCGGCGGCGTGATGTTCGCGGCCGGGGGAACCGGCGGCGCCGCGACTCAGCCCCTTGCCGCCGAGATGTACCGGCCGGGCGAGGTTGTCATGGCCGGCAGCGTCGACCAGGTACCGGCCGGTTATCGGGTGAAAAAAGTGCTGCCGAACGCGGGACTTGTTGTCCTGACAGTGGAAAAGGGCAAGGAACAACAGCATCTGGGCAAACTTGCCGCCAAAGGGAAAAAATGCGGCCTGAACCTGAAATATCATGCCTTTTTCCAGCCAAACGATCCATATTATTCCTTCCAGTGGAATCTGCCCATGGTGCAAAGTGAACAGGCCTGGGACATCACTGCCGGTTCAGGCGTCATTGTGGCGGTGCTTGACACCGGGTTGAAAACAGGCGGCGCGCCGGACGGCATCGGCTGCGTTTCGCAGGGATGGGATGTGGTCAACAACGACAGCGATCCGGTTGACGGCGACGGACACGGCACCCATGTTTCCGGCACCGTGGCGCAGAACACCGACAACGGCACCGGCGTCGCGGGCCTGGCCCATGATGCCTGCGTCATGCCGGTCAAGGTGCTTGACGACAGCGGCTCCGGCACCTCGGCCGATCTGGCCGATGGCGTCGCCTATGCCGTGGCCAACGGCGCTTCGGTGATCAACATGAGCCTGGGCTGGAAAGCGCAGCTCAATGTCACCTCGGACCCGATTCTCGACCCCCGGCTTGCCGCGGCCCACGCAGCCGGGGTGACCATTGTCTGCGCCTCGGGCAACGACTCCTATCGCAAGAATGTCAGCTATCCCGCCATTTCACCATACACCATCGCGGTGGGCGCGGTTGACATCAACGGCACCGTCGCCTCCTATTCCAACGGCGGCACCGGTCTTGACCTGGTGGCCCCGGGCGGCGGCGGATCGGTCAGCGGAGACGCAATCCTGCAGGAAACATTCGACGACAGCGGCTGGCATTATTTCTACTACACGGGCACCTCCATGGCCACCCCCCATGTGACGGCAGCCGCGGCCCTGCTCTACGCCCGCAATCCCGCCATCACCCCGGAGGAAGTACGCGCGGCTCTCACCTCAACCGCGCTTGACGGCGGCATCGGCGGATGGGACAGCGATTACGGCTACGGCCTGCTGCAAACCTATGCGGCGCTTAATCCTTATGATAATTGCCTTGACCGGGACGGAGACGGCTGGACCACCTGCGAGAGCGACTGCAATGATGCCGACCCTGCCGTCAATCCGGGCGCCGCGGAGATCTGCGATGACACCATTGACAACAACTGCGACGGGGTGATCAACGAAGGGTGCGAGGTGTGTTTTGATAACGACGGAGACGGCTGGACCACCTGTGACAACGACTGCGACGACGCGAACCGCTTCATCAATCCGGGACGCACCGACACATCCGGGCGCTGGGGCAGGGACGGGGTCGACAATGACTGCGACGGTGTTATCGACCGGTAACAGCTCTTCGGTCTTCAGGGGTGGAGCCGCATGCGCCACCCCTGACCCGCACTTTTCGACATGGGGCGGCCGGCTGCAGCCGGTTACTCATCCTTGGTGGTGTGACAGACAAAGCAGCCCGAATTACTTGCACCGCCGGCCGCGACCATTTCACTGTAATCCCAGCGCAGCAAATCATCGTAATCCGTTGCATGCACGCCGTGACAGGAAAGGCACATCACCACATCCGTTCCGGAAGCAGGGTCCACCGAGGCACTGACGGCATCCGGCACCACTCCGGCCCGGGCAATCGGGGCCTCGATGCTGTAACTGTTGTCGCCGTTATAGTCGGCGTATTCACCGCTGTTCGGCAAGGCAAGGTCGGTGGGGTGACGGATAAACGGTTTGGTGCCGGTGCCGATGCCGCTGGAACTTGTCGTGGTCAGGGTGTGAAAGTTGCCGTGGCAGGTGGCACAGAACTCGCTGATGGTATGATTCGGCGGCCCGACTCCGCCGACGATGTGGCAGCTTATGCCGTCGGCGCACCCGAGCTTTTTCGGCATTGCCTGGCCGTAATATTCATTATGGTTGGATGCCGAGACATTCTGCCATTTGCCGGTGGGATTCTGATTTTCCAGACCCCGAACACTGAAGAGAAAACGGTAACTGTTGGCCGGGGTATCGGCAACATCGCATTTGCCGTCGACATTGGCGTGGTGCGCGCCACCCAGGGCGGTGATGCCGCTGGGGGAAGCGCCGTTATACCGGTATCCGTGGCAGCCGTTGGTGCCGGCACAGGTCAGATTGGTGTCGTTGACGGTGCCGCCGTCATTGTGAAAAAACTGAACGATGCCGCCCGGTGGTCCATACAGCTGCCCGTCGTCTTCGCCGGCGAAATCGATGACGTTATGCCCTTTGGCATCCGAGGCGCCGCTGCCTTTCATGCCCAGCATGTAGGCAAAATTACCGCCGGCCAGGTCGCCGGTGTTGTCGGTATGCATCACCTGGGGAATCATCGTGGTGCCGATGGACTTAATCTTGCTGTTTTCACCCATGGCGTGACAGCCGGTACAGCTGGCCCGGGTCAGGTAGGGGTTGGGACTGGCGCCGGACTCGCCGCCCAGGGTGGCCATCGCCTCGCCGTCCTGGCTGTTGTGCATGGTATGACAGTTGGAGCAGGGCCCGGTAATCAAGGCATTGAGTGTTCCGGCGCCGCCGAACAGGCAACAGTGAAATACGCTGAAAACAAGAAGGGTTTTTGCGGGAGAAAGACGGTTGCGCAAGGACAGGCTTTTTTGATGCACGACAAATGACGTTTCGTTCAGATTCATCCCACCCCCCTTACAGGTGCGACAATTTGCCGCAGCAACGTTTCCTTGAAAAATCCGCACCGGAGCAAAGACAAAGAAATTTTATGGCAATCGCCAAACTGCCCGGAATGCCGTGCCGGCGGGCTGCGGTAACGATTTTGAAATGCCGCCCCATCCTGAAACAGGGTCAACAAACGCAACGGATTGGGCTATTTCACCCAGCACTTCACTCCTACATAACAATGCGCCAAACACTTGTCAACGATTTTCAAGGATCACGATTTTTCACCAACCACTATCGGCGAACCAGCTCCACCCGCCGATTCCGAGCCCGGCCCAGCTCCGTGGCATTGTCGGCCACGGGGTGCGATTCACCCAATCCCGCTGTCGCAAGCCGGGCGGCGTCGACACCGCCCGTCACCAGCCAGGCTTTCACCGCATCCGCCCGTTGCTGGGAAAGGGTCAGGTTGCGCTCATCGGAACCAACGGCGTCGGTGTGCCCCTCGATGGTCAACTGCCAGTCCGGTTCACTGCGCAGCAGGGCAAGCACCTCGTCCAGCACGGGTTTTGATTCGGGGCGGATGGCGGCGGAGTTGAAATCAAAGAGAATGCCGTAGAGCCTGGCTCGTTTGGCGGAATCGAGGTGTTTTTTCAGCTCTCCGCCCACCGAGCCGGTCCAGTGCGGGCAACCGCCCACCGCCGCGCCGATTTTTTTGCCGTCCCATTCCCCGTCCGGTTCGCCCGAACCCGCGCCCTGCCGCCACCAGAAGCCCCGGAATGATTTCCCGTCAGGGGCAAAAACCATCACCGCCGGGCCGAGGTTGTCCTCTCCCGCCTCCTGCCAGGTGATCTTCATGACCCGGCCCTCGACGGCGCCGCTCAGCAGTCCTTCATTGTACTCGTAGCAGCCGACCAAAGCGGTTCCCTGCTGCCGGACATGAAAAAGGGAGTAGCTTGTTTCATAGGTGCCGGAGATATTGCCCGGCGTTGTCATGGCAGGTTTTTCAGCAAATCCCCTGAAGGAAAAAAGTTCGGTCCATTCGGGGCTGCCCTGGTTGTTTTTGATGGTGAGCCGCACCCAGCGCGCCGCTTTCTTGACGGACGCGGGAAAGCTCTGGTTATCCGTTCTGTCGGCCAGCCCGGCCGCAAGCACGGGCGTAAAGCCGTCGCTTGCCGAAACGGCGGAGACCTCCACCAGGATATCCCTGGCTCCTGCCCCTTCCGCATCCACCGCGGTGTTATCGAACTCAAAACGCTCAAGGACGGCCGGTTCCACCAGCTCAAAGACAAAGACGTTGTCGGCAATGTTGCCGGTCTCGCAGGCCCAGCCAGACCGGGGGCTGTCATCGAGCAGATTCTGGGCGTTCCAGCCGCCGTAGGTGGGAGGAACCGCTACCGGCAGCGCCCCTTCCTGCAGGGACAGCATGTTGATCGGCTCACCGTGGGCAGCGGCGGAAAAAGAAAAAAACGTGCAAACAAACAGAATAACGGAATAACGGAATTTTTGTCGGCATCTCATAATGGAACCCTCCTTTTGCACCAGCGTATCATTTTTCCGGCAACTTTGTACAGGGAGGAAAAAACTTAAGCGGAACCAAATGCCGGCCGCGAGTTGGGCGGGAGGCGGATTTACCGCTCAACTCCGCAGGTAAGAGCCAAGAGCAGACTTGCCCCCATCCGACCCCTCATTCTTGAAATGAAGTTTTTTATCTTGTCAGAAGCCGATTTTTCTTTGATGTAGTTTCCTGGCTTGCCTGAATATCGTATATAAGTTATATTTTATACATGGAATGGACCATTATTTTCACTGATGCGTATGAAGCCTGGTTTGATCACCTTCTTGAAAAGGAGAAAATAGCCATCGCTACGGATCTTCAAGTATTGGCCCAAATGGGTCCATCACTTGGCCGTCCCTATGTTGATCAGGTGAAAGGGTCACGGTTTTCCAATATGAAGGAATTGCGAACCAAAGTCTCCGGCCATGTCTACAGGAGCCTTTTTGTCTTCGACATCCATCGCCAGGCCGTGATCCTCAATGGTGGCGACAAAAAAGGGAAGGATCAAGCAAGATTTTACAAACGGTTAGTCGCTGAAGCTGATGAGCTTTTTGCGGAGTATCTTCAGAGTATTGAGAAAAAATAAGGAGGTCGTCATGAAAACGCTCGACCAAATCATGCAGGAAAAATTTTCTCCAGAACAAAGGGATAAAGTACGCCGGAAGGCACAGGAAAAAGTTGCCGCGCTCCGCCTGCAGCAGGTACGTAAAGCCCATAATATCACCCAGAAAGAGCTTGCCGCTTCAATGGGACTGTCACAATCAGCTCTTTCTGAGCTTGAACGGCGCCCTAATATAACG
>AMWB02070303.1_pt1 | contig 42726 bp, 32 predicted proteins | sample 200311 | NCBI WGS metagenome assembly AMWB02 (sample SAMN02737377, study PRJNA173069) | bioreactor metagenome | biome: anode biofilm in microbial fuel cells | place: USA: California | collected 2010-12-16
GACCATATTCTGACTGCAGAATTCATGAAGCATTTGGAATGGGAGGATAATGTTCAATTTATTTATCTATCTTAGCACAATCCATTGCATATTTCCAATGAAAAAGACAGGCTTTATCCTTTTCCTTTTTTTTATTATGTTGAAATTAACGGGTCAGCCTTATTGCGAGATCCAGATCCATAGCCGGGATACTGCGATTTGTTACGGGGAGAAAGTATGGCTTTACACCGCTTTCTCAGATACGTTGAACTATTATTGGGAACCGGGCGGTGAGACAAATGTAATCATAGGAGTGACAGTCATTGAACCGGTCACCTGTATTCTTCACACGTTCAACCATGATAGCTCGTTCTACTGCATCGACAGTTTGCGGCTCAGTCCCCTGCCATATCCGGAACTCAGGATTCATTACTCTCCAGAACCAATTCCAATTCTTACGCCAATAAACTTTAACTTTGAATGCATCTCAGGAGATCCCGGGCTGCTTACCTACTGGGAATGGGACATCTATGATACGGTCTTCACCAATGTTTCCAATCCTGTATACGTTTTCCAGGAAGCCGGCTCTTATTTTATCAGGCTTAAATACCTGACAACCGATGGCTGCTGGTTCTATATCCAGGAATATATTGAAGCAAGTTATGCTTCGATAGATGAACCTGTCCTTCACGATTTCAGCATCTTTCCAAATCCCGCTGACGGACACCTTACGTTTTCCTTCTTCCTGAAAGATCATGCAACTGTGGAACTTTCGATTTATAACTCTATCGGAGAAGTTGTCAGGATAATCATCCCCTATTCCAATTTATGCGGACAACAAAACGTGACCTGGGATGCAGGAGAAACGCCACCCGGTCTTTATTTTGCGCAGCTGATCATCGACAATAAGTCTTACACGTCAAAGATCGTAATGCGGTAGAATACAGCTAACTATTTCAATGGGGATTACTTAAGCTTAGTTCATTCCGGATTCCGGATAAATTCCGGATTACGGATTCCGGATTCCGGATTCCAGATTCCAAATCATCATTATGGCTACTCTATGACTACCATAATGTCGTTCCTGACGGAACTTTATTTGTATGCACTGCTTGTTATTCTACAAATATGCTTCTCCTACGGAGAAATTCTCTTACGCCAACCACTTTCTGACCACTTTCTGACCACTTTCTGACAACTTAATGACCACCTAATATCCACTTTCGTTACCTGATGTAAATTTTCCCAATCCCGGAAATGGCACCTTTATCTGTATTGATCACGCCTCTGATGTAGACAAATCCATGGTAACTGGTATCCTGCACCCAGTATTCTGTCATCGCCTCGCCATTGCTATTGGATAACGTGGTGTTGAGAAAGGAGCCCACTGGTTGGCCGGTAGCGGTTGAGTCATAAAAATTTACTACTTGCCCTGCTGTAACTGTCCCATTGATTTTGATTAACTGTGCTACAACATTGGTCATGGCGTAAAATGATGGCTTAAGGCTGCTTGAATCGGGGTCAATAATCAACTGATCTGGCCAGGAGGTGGTAAAATTGACGACAATTTCCTCCGTAAATGAATTGTTTAAGATAGATCCTACTCTTGCCTGACCGGGTGTATTGTTCCTTATGTAGACTTTGGTGGTATCGCTTGACGATACCTGGACCGATAATGTGTTGCTGTTATTACTGAAAAGACCGTTGTCAGAAGTGAACACTAATTGATTTCCTGTATCACCGCGAGAATTTGTAATGGCCACGATCTCTGCATATGTGTAATTATCTGCAGGGACATCGCGTGAGGTTACAAACAGGCTTAAGCTGTCTTTGAAGATCCTGTAAAATTCCACTTCAGCAATCCGGCTTATTACTCCAATTCTGGCCGTTATAATAGTTCTTCCTTCATTGACTGAAAAAACTCTTATAATGGCAACACCATCACCGTTTATTGGAACTGAAATTCCGGAAGAATCATTGGCAAAATTGCCTTCTGGCGATGCCTCCAGTTTTATTTCAGCGTATCGTTGCATGACCGTATCACTGACTTTAACGGTTATTTCGGCATAATCCCTGTCATCAGCAGCAATGCTGTCTTTATTGAGGGTTAAAACAAAATTATCGGGGTCGGTGAAAAAATAATACTGCTGTAAATCACCCGGTTCTTCACTGCAACCGAAAACAATCAGAACCAGTAAGAATAATATAAGTAATTTTTTCATTTTGAACTATTTACTTTTAACATATTTGAATGGTGTATAAGAAACAGAAAGAAAAATTCCTGTTTTAATTTCCTTGTAATATTTAACGTCGGGATCATCAGAGTATATTACCTGGTTATCAGCAATTGTTTTATAGTTATCCGTGATATGATCTACAGGCATAATAATAAATCCTCCCGTCACAGCAAACTGGCGCATATCTCCAAGAAAGAGGGAACCACCTGCAAGATAAGCAAAACGAGGCTTTTGTTCAATAGTCATTCCGACTCCCGTTGAGATACCAAAACCAAAATTCCGGCATGTTTTTATTTCAATATTACCAAGTGCTGACAATCCAAATGGCTTTGTCGTATATCCACTTTCAACGAGTGTATAATGAGTTGTATCTATTGTATTATTATAGGATAAATACTGCCAATCATATGTTTTGTTTAACAGGTTTTTACCAATTGCGGCAAAAACTCCGGAGCTGAATGTTACAAAGGGTTTCCAGACAACTGGGATTTTTAATTCGATCGGGGAATTGTCATATTTAGGTATCCCGAATTTTTTTGAAATAGAATCATTCGACTTAATATCAATTTTCAATTCTAACATATTCCCCTTTAACGATATATTATCCGCGAGATAAGTTTGGTTCTGTCTAATAACATTGTTCAGAAAAATAACTTCTTTTTGAATTGATTCTTCTGATGGCAGTTGATCTATTATTTTTTTCAACTCTGACAGTTTGTCTAGTTGCTCTGTCGATTCTTTTAATTGATTAACTATTTCCTGCCTGTCTTGTTGCTCAATTTTCAACTTTATAAGTTCTTCATTATATAACAATTCAACGTATTCATTACTTTTTCCAGTTTTTATTTTATCTGACGATTCGATTGCTTTTTTTTGCAATTCGATTTCATCCAACTGTTTAAAATAATTATCAATAACAATTAATTCATTTTGCTGTGTTTTAACCTTCTTGCTAAGAAGATCCAGTCGTTGATTAAGGCCATGCGCCTGAAATTTCACATCATATAGTATTTTTATTATTAAGTAATAATCAATCTCCTGACATTCAGGAAAAGTATAACATGGATCGAACGCATTGATATAAATTTCCCTCAAATTAAGATATAGTTGATAAAACTTTATAATAGAATCCAAAAGACCTTCTGTTTCATCCATAATTCCCTCGTTCTGAAAAAACAACTTTGCAGGTCCGTCTGAGGTAATGATATTCTCGAACTTTAAAGATTGATCTAATAAATTTCCAAGTAACACAGAATTTCCGCTAAAAAAGGTATCAAACAAGCTTGATGCAATACTTTCATAATCGACAATAGTATCTGCTATATGTACATCATATATTAACCTGTTAATATTAATTACAGCCATAGATATATCCTTACACGGTGTCAAGGTTTCCTTGTTGATATTGACCCTTTCTACTACAATTTCAAACTTATCTCTTCCGGTTTTCTTTTTATAGACTTTGTAGAGTCCTCTTCTGGACATATTTTTATTGAAGTCATAGACATAAATAACCCTGGTCCGATCAAAATTTCCGTATAAGCTGAAAACTCTTTTAATTTCTGTAATATTATCTTCTTCAGTATTTAACGTTGGAGGGACAATCCTTGGGGCAGTATCCTTATAATTCACCTTGATTATAATATCTTTAGCCACTCCCGTTTTAATTAACCACAATTTATATATTGGCAATTCAGGATTAGAAGGAGACGGAAGCTGGTAAATAAGCTCCTGGTCATTAGTATCCTTTGGAAATATATTTTTATTGGAACCATCACTTCCAACCAATTTTAAAGAATCACAAAAGTCTTTTTTAACCCGAATGCAAATCGGTTCTTTGCCTTTCTCTCTTGATATATCAATAATATATTCATAAGTATCGGGAAATGTGATGCTAATCTCAATTTGCGAATAACTTCTATTGGCAAACGATAAGAACACTAACGTGCATGTGATCAAAAATTTGCTAATAATATGATTTTTCATTTATTAGATTTTTTTAATGAATAAGAAAAGTTGCGGCTTGGCCCGCGGAATAATTGGTATTGCAAATATATTATATGAAAATATGTTTGTCAAGGATTGTTAACAACTTGCAGGAGAATTCGTTCCGGGATACCAATCTGACGAATTTATCGTTCATTCGGGCGGACGGAATCCAATAATTACAAAAACCAAATTCTGTCGTTCCTGACGGAACTTTATTTGTACGCACTGCTTGTTATTCTACAAATATGCTTCTCCTACGGAGAAGATCTCTTCCGCCAACCACTTTCTGACCATATTATGACAACCTTATGACAACATAATGACCACTTTCTGCCTACCTTATGACCACATTATGTCCACCTTATTTCCCCTGGCAGTCTTGCCTGATCTTCATGATTTTTTCGACGGGAAAGTCGTTTTGCCTGGCGATGGTGATCAATTCATTATAAAGAGTATCGTCGATCTGCGGCTGGCGGGCCAGGAGCCAGAAATACTTTCGCGAAGGGCTTCCAACCAGGACATACTGGTAATCCTTATCGAGATGAAAAATATAGTAGCCTCCTGAAAAAGGCCAGAAAAACTGCACCTTGAGCCTGCCGGGCTCACCCGGGTCAGGTTGCCAGGCTTTGCCGGTCACCGAACTGACCTCACCGGGCTTATCTTCCTTATGGCCTTTGTTAGTCACACTGATCTTGCCGTCTGGACGGATTCCATACTCGGCCGTGCAACAAACCAGGCCTTTTTCAAATGAATTCGGTAAACGCGCGATCTCATACCACTTTCCGGTATAACGGTTAAGATCAACTTCAGGAACGGTTTTAAGTGTTTTCATGGATGAACTGCAGGATGAAAAAATTAGGATTGAAATGAAAAATACGGATTGCAGGGATTTCAGGTGGTGGATCATGAGGGTGTGTTAAATTGTTAAATTGTTAAACTGTTACAATGTACAAAAATATAATTGTACTCAACTAATGACCAGTGACTAATGACCACCCTCCCCCTGCATCACTTCCATCCTCACCATGTTCAGGGCGGCGAGGGCAGCACGGTGAATATTTCGTCCGCGGTGCTCGCCGAACATGAATTTCTTCGCGATGGTCCTGGAGTTGTTAGCCACGGCAATCCATACGGTTCCGACCGGCTTTTCGGGAGTCCCGCCATCCGGCCCGGCAATACCGCTCAGGGAGACGGCCATATCCGTGCTGAACCGCTTCCTGGCACCTTCCGCCATTTCCCTGACCACCTGCTCACTCACGGCACCGTAGCTTGAAAGGGATTCTCCCGAAACACCGAGCATTTCCTGCTTGATGCGGTTGGAATACGCAATGACCGATCCGGTATAATACTCCGATGAACCGGCAATGCTGGTGATCAGGTGCGACAAATATCCTCCCGTGCAACTTTCAGCCGTGCAGATGGTCATGTGTTTATCTTTAAGCAGCTGCCCCACCACTGTTTCCAGCGTATCATTTCCATAACCAAAGATTAGGCTGGGGATCAGTTTTTTCAAGGCTTCAACCTGTTGTTCGACTTCCCTGAAGGTTCTTTCTTTGGATTCACCAGTTGCAGTCAGCCGCAGTCGAACGATCCCGGGCTGCGGCAGGTAAGCCAGCTTCATGTAAGGTGGCAGGGCGTCTTCCCAGTCACTGATCTGCTCCGCAAGGTAAGATTCGCCGACGCCCTGGGTGAGGATGGTTTTATGCACCACAATTCGTTGATTGTCCATCGCTGTCAGCCGGGGCAATACATGCTGTTCCATGATGGCTTCCATCTCGAAAGGCACTCCGGGCATGGAAACCAGTATTTTTCCGTCCTTCTCAAACCACATCCCGGGAGCAGTACCGTTGATGTTTGGCAACGGCGTGCAATTGGCCGGTATTTCCGCCTGATGCCTGCTCTGAATGCCCAGTTTGTAACCCCTGGAAGCAAACAGTCTTTCGATATTCTCATACGAAGGCTGATGAAACACCAGGTGCGTATTAAAATATCCGCACAGGGTGTGCTTGGTGATATCGTCCTTCGTCGGGCCCAGCCCGCCTGTCAGCAAGACCACATCGGCCCGGGAAAAAGCCAGGTCGATGGCTGCCCGGATGATCCCGGCATCATCGGCAATGGCCGAGATCTGGCCAACCGGTATCCCGGTCTCATTCAGATTCCTTGCAATCCATGTAGCGTTGGTATTGACTACCTGTCCGACAAGCAGTTCATCCCCTATACTTATTATTTCAGCGATCATATCACAAAATTAATATCATTCAGAAATGGGAAAGTATTGATGGGAATTTTAATTTTGGGGATAATTCACATGATTATTCACCACAGAGTACGCAGAGTTACACAGAGGAGCACAGATGAAAGAATCGGATTTGATACTGAACAGCGATGGTAGTATTTATCATCTTCAATTAAGACCTGAAGAAATCCCTGACCTGGTGCTGATTTCGGGTGACCCTGCCCGTATCTCCATGATCTCGTCAAATTTCGACCGGATCGAATTCAAAAGACAAAACCGGGAATTTGTCAGTCACCTGGGATGGTATCACGGGCGCCGAATCCTGGCCCTTTCGACTGGCATCGGACCTGACAATATCGATATCGTGATGAACGAGCTGGATGCCCTGGTCAATATCGACCTAAGTAAACGAAAGCCGCTTGCACAGCCACGCAGTTTGAATATCATCCGGATCGGAACATCAGGCACTGTTCATGCCGACATCCCGATCGGCACCTATGTGATTGCTTCCCATGGGCTGGGCATGGATGGTTCGCTGCATTATTATGAACGTCTGGGGGAGATCACCGACCGGGAACTGACGGCCGAATTCATCCTGCAGACAGGCTGGCCGGAGTTCCTGCCGGTTCCTTATATCATACCGGGAAATAAGAAATTAATTGATAATCTCTCAAAGGGCGGGATCACCGGGATCACGGCAACGGCCGGTGGTTTCTACGGTCCACAGGGCCGCGAACTCAGGTTGAAAAGCGCCTTCCCGGGCATGCTCGGTGCTATGGCAAATTTCCACCATAATGGTCTTAGGGTGATCAATTTCGAGATGGAGACTTCATCGCTTTTCGGATTGGGAACCATGCTGGGGCATAGCGTGGCCAGCATTTGCGTGCTGCTCGCCAACCGGGCAACCGGGCAATATACAAAAACAATCAAAGAAGATGAACAAAACCTGATTAGTTTTGTATTGGATTCGATGACCTCGTGAGCCAATGGCGAAGAAAAACAGCAATAAAGAACTTGAGGCCTTGATGTGCCTGCTGGATGAGCCGGATGACAAGATTTTCGGCACGATCCGTGACCGGATCTTTGCCCATGGCATACTGGCCATCCCTGAACTCGAAACTGCCTGGGAAAATGCCTTTGATCCGCTGATCCAGCACCGGATCGAAAATCTGATCCATCAAATTCAGTTTGAATCGCTGAAACTGGCCCTGCAAAAATGGGCAAGGTACGAGCACCACGACCTGATGCAGGGAGCCTTGCTTGTGGCTAAGTTCCAGTACCCCGATCTTGATACGGGCGCGGTGATTAAAAAGATTGGCCAGATCTCGCAGGATATCTGGCTGGAGCTGAACCAGAACCTGACCGGGCTTGAAAAAATTAAAGTTATCAATCATATCCTCTTCGATACGCATAAATTTACAGGTAACCTGACCAGCATCAATTCTCCGGAGAACTTTTTCATCAACAATCTGATTGAAACCAAAAAAGGGAGCCCGCTGATCCTGGGCGTCATTTATATTTCCCTTGCACAGAGTCTTAATATGCCCGTTTATGGCGTCGATTTACCGAGACATTTTGTCCTGGCCTATACGGATGAATTGAACATTCTACCGGGAGATAAACCGGGCGGAGAGGTTTTGTTCTATATCAATCCCTTCAACAAAGGCGCAGTTTTCACAAGGCATGAAGTCGAGCTTTTCATCAAACAGCTGAAACTTGATAAAAAAGATTCCTATTTCCTTCCCTGCGACAATAAAACGATCATCAGGAGAATGATCAATGAACTGATCCGCATTTATAACCAGTCGGGAAATACCGATAAACAGGATGAAATGAATGAACTGCTGGGGATGGTTGATTAGCCGCCTCTTAAATTGTCTGTACCGATTTTATGACCACCTCCAGGTTTTCCGACCTGTAGCCTTCCGCTTCCAGGTGTTCAAGCAGCCTGGGCAGGGCGTAAAGCACTTTTTCACGGGCCTTGACGTTATCGTGGAAAACAATGATCGAACCCGGCCTGACACCTTGCATCGCGATCTCAAGGCATTCTTCCCGGGAAACCGACGGATCATAATCCCGGGTCAGGCATGACCACATGATCACCCGGAAATCTTTCGACAAGGCTTTTGCCTGCTTGTAGGTCATCAGTCCATAAGGCGGCCTGAACAGGGTGGAGTTTATATAGTTTGCCGATGCCCTCACATCATCAAGGTACTCGTCAAAATTAGCACTCCAGCCTTTCATATGATGATGGGTATGATTACCGGTGGAATGGCCTTCCTCAATGATCCTGGCGTAGATCCCCGGATTTCTCATGACATTTTCCCCGACGCAGAAAAACGTGGCCTTGGCTTTAAATCTCGCCAGAATATCCAGTATTTCGCCTGTCAGTTCTGGAATGGGACCATCGTCAAATGTCAGGTAAACCACTTTTTCATCGGTTTTAACCTGCCAGACGAGCGCGTCAGGGAAGATATATGTAAATATGCCGGTGAGTACCTGATCCTTCAAATCGTTGTTTCTACAAGATCAGGGATTGAATGACTGGCCTGTATATAATTGATAATAAAGTTCAAGCGCCTCACTGGCTTTATCGGCGATTTCCTTTTTCCCGTTGGCTTCAGCAGCCTGGCCGATCGCGTTGATCAAAGCCAGGCCCTGCTGGATGTCGCCGGAAATATAAGGCTGTTTGTCTTCAGGAAAACGGAAGAAATAAGCCAGTTGCTCTTCCTGGATTTCGAGCAGCCTGTTCAGTATTTCCTCGCCTTTTTCATCCTCGCCGGCTTTCAGGTAAGTCTCGGCAATGCCCATGTTAAAATAATTGTAAGGCACTTTTTGATCCGGGATCAAAGCCTGGATCCGGTCACAGACCTGGACAGCCTTATCCATTTTGTTTTCTGCCGCGAGGGCTTCGGCCAGCCTGACAAAGGTGTTGCGCATGGTGACGGTCATCCTGTACACATCTTCGCTGATCAGAAATCCCGGTTTGCTGATATTAAAACTGAACTTATTCATCAGGTTATCGAACATGACGTCCGTATTCACGCCTCCGGTCTCATTATTCTGCACCTGTTGTTTGACCGGTACAAGCCGATAAGCATATCCTTCCAGTTGAAGGTAATTTTCAAGCCCGATATAAACTTCGCGCCCGGTCGTCGCCACATAATAAACGGGCCTTTCCCAGTTATTATGGGCCAGAAGGTCAAACATCATCAGGTAATTTTTAGTCAGGGCATTGCCACTGTAACGCCATTCGAGATCGGTGACCTGGCTGGCCATCGAAGCTGGCACAGTGCCCGTTCTGACGGCTACGGCAGGATCAACCGTGATCCTGAATTTTTTTGTCGGGAAATAATCGGCAATGCCACGTCCGGTATTGATCTGAAGCTTTTTATCGTCTTTCTTAAGGATATCGAAAAGCTCTTTAACTTCCACATATTCCGTGATGCTTTCCTGTTCAACCAGGTAGGTGACATCATGCGAACCGTTGCGGTAAAGCTCCCGTGGCAACGAGAACGGCAGCGGTTCGGAATCATAGGCCTTTCTCACCATCTGGTCAATGTACCAGTCGGTATTCAACAGGCTGAGGTTGCACACCCTGACATCGGTCCGGATGCCTTCGACTTCCTGTGCGTACCACAAGGGGAAAGTATCGTTATCGCCATTGGTAAAGAGAATCGCATTCGGCGCACAGGAATTCAGGTAGTTTTTGGCCGATTCCAGCGCGGTATAACGCCCGGAACGGTTATGGTCGTTCCAGCCCTGGGCCATCATGATCACCGGAACAAGCAGGAATACAATGCCGGATGAGATCAGAGAAGCAAGCTGAGGTGAAAACTTTTTAGAAAGCAGGTCGAAAAGCCAGATAACGCTTAGGCCGATCCAGATTGTAAATGCCATGAACGAAGCAGCGTATGCATAATCACGTTCACGTGGCTGAGGCGAGTGCTGGTTCAGGTAAATGGTGATGGCCAGCCCGGTCATGAAAAACAGCAGCATGACTACCGTGGCATCTTTTGAATTCTTTTTAAAATGATAATAAAGACCAGCGATACCAAAGAGCAGCGGAAGGAAAAAGAATGTGTTGCGGGCTTTGTTGGCCATACTGACCGGAATATCATCCTGGGGCCCCAGGCGGCTCTTATCCAGGAAATTGATCCCGCTGAGCCAGTTACCGTTCAGGATATCCGCATAATAACCCTGGTTGTCGTTTTGCCGTCCGACAAAATTCCAGAACAGATACCTGAAATACATATGATTGACCTGGTAACGAAAGAAATACCGGAGGTTTTCACCAAAAGTCGGGATATGTTTACTTTCAGGATCATTGCTGATGCCGGCCCAATTTTTATAATCCACGGCATAGCGGTCTTCCTGGTTATTCCACATACGCGGGAAGATGGTCATATATTTCGGGTCGTAAATCGGCTCGGTGCCTTCCCGGCTATCGATGATCACATATTTGTCCGATTTGCCGTCACGGCCATACACAGGTTTTCCATCTTTGCGGTCGGTCATCGGAGCATTATAATACTGTCCGTACAAGATCGGGAAACTGCCGTATTGTTCACGATTCAGGTAAGCCAGGAGGCTGATGGCATTTTCCGGGTTGTTTTCGTCGATGGGCGGATCGGCATGGGAGCGGATCACCAGCATGAAGAATGAAGCATACCCGATAAGAATGAAGGTCAGTGCGATGAGGACATTGTTCAGCAAGGCTTTCCGGTGGCGCCAGTAGTAGAACATACCGACGATAGCTGCTGCAGCGAGAAGCCTGCCGAAGAAATTTCCGGCTGAACTGGTCTCGAGCATGAAAAGGAGCACCATAACGCCGCCCAGGCCGATGATAACTTTGGGATAGATTTTGTTTTCAGACAAGGTATAAAGCAGACCTGTCACGACCAATGCCACCAGTAGCAGCATAAAGAAGAAGGTTCCCGAATTGAACGGCAGTCCGAGTGTGTTCACAAATACGAGCTCGGTATTGGCAAACAGGGAAGCGATTTCCGGAACGACGCCGTAAAGGATGACCGCCACCAGGATGAATGAAACGGCCAGTGCGATGAAAAAGCCTTTCCATCCGGGGATGTTATATTTTTTATAAAAGAAGACAAATGTCACGGCTGGAATGGCGAGCAGGTTAAGGAGATGGACACCGATCGAGACGCCGATCAGGAACGCGATAAGAATGAGCCAGCGGTTTGAATGGGGTTCATTGGCCACGGTCTCCCATTTTAGAATAGCCCAGAAGGTCATGGCGGTGAACAGTGTCGACATGGCATAAACTTCGCCTTCCACGGCAGAGAACCAGAAAGAATCGCTGAAGGTAAAGGCAAGAGCGCCGACGATCCCACTTCCGAAAATGGTGATCATGCGTGCTTTGTCAATGGCCTGGCTGTTGAAAAATTTCCTGGCCAGCATGGTGATGGTCCAGAACAGGAATGCGATGGTCAGTCCGCTTGAAAGTGCTGACATAGTATTGACCATTCGGGCCACCTGAGCAGTATCACCGAACGCAAAAAGAGAAAAGAAGCGGCCCAGTAACTGAAATATTGGTGCTCCCGGCGGATGGCCCACCTGCAATTTATACGCGGTCGAAATATACTCTCCGCAATCCCAGAAAGAAGTGGTGGGTTCGGAAGTCAGGATATACACCAGCGAAGCCAGTCCAAACAGGATCAGGCCTATGATCCTGTTCAGCTTTTTATAGTTCGCATCCATAAATTAAACTTAATGATTGGTAAATAATCCGCTAAAGTATAAAATAAAGACTATTTGCAGGTCGTTTGAAAACGAACTTCCGGCAGAATCCGGATTCTTTGTACTTTTGCATAAAACAAATTAATTATGAACAGACTTGTATTGTTGCGGCACGGAGAGAGTGCATGGAATAAAGAGAACAGGTTTACGGGGTGGGTTGATGTCGGTTTATCGGAACAGGGTGTGAAAGAAGCTATTGAGGCCGGCAAAACGATGAAAAACAATGGATTTCACTTTAAAGTCGCTTATACTTCATACCTTACCCGGGCTATTAAAACTTTATGGCTGGCCCTGGAAGAGATGGATCTGATGTGGATCCCGGAGAAGAAGAGCTGGCGGCTGAATGAAAAGCATTACGGCATGTTGCAGGGGCTGAACAAGATCGATATGGTGGAAAAATACGGAGCTGAGCAGGTTCAGCTCTGGCGTCGCAGCTTCGATGTGCTTCCGCCATCAATTCCTGAAGACGATCCGAAAAATGCAAAATACGACCCTCGCTATGCATCGCTGGATGATCAGGATATTCCCCGCACCGAATCGCTGAAAGAGGTCATTGAACGCATCCTTCCGCTGTGGGAAAATGAAATTTCAAAGGCTATCCTGAACGAAAAAGAAGTGTTGATCGCTGCTCACGGCAACAGCCTCCGGGCTATTGTCAAATTTCTCAAAAACATGAGCAACGAGGAGATCCTTGAGTTCAACATTCCTACGGGTATCCCGTATGTTTTTGAATTTGATGATGATTTGAAACTGTTAAAAGATTATTTCGTGGGGGATCCGGAAACCATCCGGCTTTTGATGGAGAAGGTCGCCAACCAGACCAGGAAGAAATAGAACTGCATGGCAAAACAATGGGTCATTCCCGATATTCATGGTCACTATAAAACGTTAAAGGCTTTAATTGAAGAACAGGTAAAACCTTCCAAAAATGACACGCTTTATTTCCTGGGCGATTATATTGATCGCGGACCGGATGCTAAAGGCGTCATTGATTTTATTATCCGTTTAAAACAACTGGGTTACCCGGTCAGGACATTGAAAGGAAATCACGAGGATTACCTGATCCGAACGTTTGACAATGAACAGGGTCGGAAAAATTTCCTTGGAATAGGTTTTCAAAATAAACTTAAAAAGGAATGGTTTAAATATGGAGGAAAAGAAACCCTGAAGAGTTTCGGGGTTTCAGATGTCCATGAAATTCCTCAGAATTACATGGACTGGATGCGTAATCTCGAGTATTTCATCACACTGGATTCTTACTTATTGGTGCATGCCGGTTTTAATTTCGGGCTTGAAGATCCATTCATGGATAAAGCATCGATGTTATGGATCAAGGAATTCAGGATTGATCCGGAAAAAACCGGCGGAAGGAAGGTCATTCACGGTCATGTACCGGTAAGTCTTGATTTTATCGATTTATTAAAATCAAGCAATTCATTTAATTTCATTGACCTGGATAACGGCATTTACATGCCTGAAAAGACCGGTTTCGGCAATCTCCTCGCATTGGAGCTCACCCGGCTTGAATTAAAGGTACAAAGCAACCTGGATCGGGCCTAATGGCCTGATGGCCTGATCAATCCAGCAGCATCAATTTTCCTGTCGCTGTATCATTCCCGCTTTGCAAACGGTAGAAATAGATTCCGCCTGCCATGCGGTTTCCTGAACCATCCGTTCCGTTCCATGACACCTCATGAGTTCCTGCGTTTAGCGAAGCATCCATCAATGTGTTAACACGCTGACCGTTCAGGTTGAAGATGCCGACTGAAATCCTGGCGGCTTCTTTGGTTTCAAACCGGATTACGGTCTCCGTACTGAATGGGTTCGGATAAGTCGTCGTGTTCAGGGAAGAAACCGGATTGTTTTCGTCCACGCTGGTCCATAAGCCCTGGAAACCGAAAAACTCGAGGATTTCGATCATCAGGTCATCCTTATTTTTGTCGCCATCCAGTAATCCCCCGAATTCAAAAGAGAATCCAACGGTTTTGTAGGTACCGCCGTCGTAAGAAATGCCTGCACCGTAAGAGGGTGAGGTATTCATGAACATCATTTGTGCGGGTTCAACAGGTATAATGTGGTCGATATAACTATTATCCCCGTTATAACTGTAGGAGGTTCCTTCCACGATAGAACCTGCCTGGCCTTCGATGAACGAGAGGTCATTGCTTCCGTCTTCAATGCCGGTGATATTGAACATCGGATGGACCGGGGTAGGCGTCGTCATCTGGTCATAATACCAGGTATCAGCGCCTTCCATGTAAAGATTTCCTCCCTGGTTCAGGTAATCGGCTAAAACCTGGCCTTCCTCCTCGGTCAGCACATGGTTCTGGTCATAGGTTCCCAGGCAGACAAATATCGATGCATACAGGTTCCGGTCTGCCGGGAAGGCTTCCATCCTGTCGTAACCGACCTGAAGATTGGTCAGGCATTGCTCGATCGCGGAAGGAGAATTATGATTGTTGTCCCAATCCAGGATCAGTACAGGGATTTGCCCGACATATTCGACAAATTCATGGTGTGCAGTAATATTCATATCGGCGACCATGTCAAAAACAAATTGCGGTGCAAAACCTGCCGGTGTGCTTTCATTGATCATGATTTCGAATGACTGGCCCGATCCGGCCCCTGATGCTAAATCGCCATAGACTAACGTGGGGTTGCTGATCGTGATATATTCGGCTGAGGTGGAAAGTGTACCAATGGCATTGTAAGCGCCTGAAGCGCCGTTGTTCTGCACATTGATGGTAATGGTGCCCAATTCGCCAGGATCAAGACGGCCATTGTTATTTCCTGCAGAATCATTAACGGTATAATCGGTCATTTCCAGCACCGGTGCGTGCCCAGGCAAAACAAAGCTGCTCGACCAGGTTTCCCGGGCCGATTCACCGCTGGCTTCCAGTTCAAATACGGCAATATGCAAATCCGGCAGGTTACCCAGTGCATTGACCTGGTAACCGTTGGTAATGGTGACTACTTCGCCGGGCGGGATCGTACCATAATCCTCAGTTCCATCCAGAATTGAAACGTATTCATCACTTGTTGTGATCGCAGCACTTACTCCTGTTGCTGCGACTGAACCGACATTAGCCAGGCCAATGGTCAGGTAAATGGTTTCGCCATAATCGAGCAAGTCATTGCCATTTCCTTGCGCATCATCAATATCGACTGAGGCGATAGTCACATAAGGGCCTTCGGCCGGAATGACATTCTGGTCTTCATAAATCGTTTCCGTATTAAACGCCGTAACGACCAGTTTAGCACTACCCGGGCTAAGCGACTGTTCGATTGTAACCGATCCGGAGCCATCGGTAATACCGGTAAAGAAGAGATTATCCTGGCTGAGCGTGACCATGGCATTGGCTACAGGGCCTTGCGAAGAAGTGACTGTCGTGGTGAAAGGTATGCCGACCATGATCAGGTCATTGGAAAGGACCAGGTCAGCCGGTGTAGCAGTGCGGGCCTGCAATGAAGGATCTCCGAAGAGGTTCCAGGTGCTGGCGGTTTCCCAGTCTGCGCTTCCACCCGACTCAACGCACATCAGCGTAAGGCCATTGAAGATGATAGCGCCGAGTGTGGTCCGTTGCTCTGTTGTGCTGACGCCATTCTGTCCCGGATGGGCAGAATAATCATATCCGCCGATCAGCACATCCATGAAGTAATCCTGTCCGCGCATCGGTTCATTCCAGGGCTGGCTGATGGAGGCACCCATGAACATAATGGCGCCGCCGTTTTCTTTCCTTAGCCAGGACTCAGCAAAGCAGGTACCCATGTCAAAATCCCCGTTATTGCAGGCAACGGATACGATAAAAGCATCCTGGCACCATTGGACAGCGCAGAAACATTGGAAGAGTTGAAACCGGTGGTTCCCCAGCCGTCGCCCCAACCATGACCCGTATAATTGATCACGCTAAGCCCGTTATTCACTGCATTGGTGACCATTGCCGCCGAAGCGCCCGGATCATATATCTGCGTAAAAGATTCGTATGTGAACGGGGCCAGTTTATCATTGTAAATCACAGTTTCATGGCCTGCATCCATCTCATTATCGTCGCCGGGACCTTCCGCCGACGCTATTCCTGCGGCTGCTGAATACCAGGCCCCTCCGGCTTCCGGGTTTTTCTCATAACTGATCACCTTATTGACCTGTACGGTCACATCAGTCGGTGAATTGGCCGAAAAACGCCCTACGGCGATATCGGCAAAATCGTCATTTCCAACCACCGTGCCTACCTGAGGGTCCATCGGCCGGCCACTGCTGCTGGTGTTGCATTTCAGGTCGGCCCAGTCGCCGACCAGCAACACATAGAGTATATCGTTATTATTGTTATAAGCTGCCTGTACATTAGCATTGACCGTCGTATTGGTGGGAACGACTTCAACCGAAACATCAAAACCCTTTTCCCTTTTCCATTGGACATAAGGCTGAATCGCCGCTTCATCCCTGGATGTAACGATGACATGAATATCACCGGATTCACCGATGGTCAGATTATCGCGGTTCAATGATGAATAATTGATGAAAACTGATTTATAGAGTGCATCCATTTCGCGAACGATCCTTTCGGGTGCCTTTGGAAGCGGATTGACGGTTATTGAATTGTTTTCATTCATCACCACCCTGATCGACTTATAAACCCTTAAAACTTTTTTAACAGGATTATACTGGAAAGGATAAACATAAACACTAGTCCCGCGGATATCTCTGATGATAAAGGGGTCGGTATTTTCAGCCAGAGCACCGGGATACCAGCTATCGGTCAGCGATCGGGGATCAATCACATATGGAACTGAAGCCGGATCCTGGTTGCGGTAAATCACTCCTCGCGATGGAACCATGGGAAAATCAAGGTTATATTCCTCGTATTCGCCAGGGATAACAACCAGTGAAACGTTCCTTTCCGGATCAAGCATGACCGTTGAATTAAGATAAGGCAACTCAGCAAAGCCTTTTTTCCTCGTCACGATATTTCCTTCAAAATCAATGAATGAATATTCTGTACCCTGCAAGGTGGCTTGTGAGATTTCATAATGGCCAAGGGTAAATTCAAGCTGATGCGTGCCCGGAGCAGGTTGTGAATAATTCACCTCAAATCCGTCAGACGCATTTAACATCAGTAATGAGAACTGGAAGAAAACAACGAGAAAAATACGGTTCATACTTATAATGTTGAAGGTTGAAGGTTGAAGGCTGAATGTTAAAGGTTGCATGATTAACCTTTATTAATTTTTAATTAATAATTTTTAATTCTTGATGATCAGTTTTTTTGTGATTTTCTCCTCTGCAGAAGTCAGGACGCAGAAATACAATCCCGGGGCCAGGCTTTCGGTCTGAAGCGTGAGGGTGTTATTTCCGGCATTCATTTTCAAGCCTTTTAGAGTCATGACCTGGTTGCCTGCCAGGTCAACTATTGTTACTGATGCATCAGATGCGGTTTTGAGGGTAATGCGGAGTTCCGTTTGATCAGTGGCCGGATTGGGCGTGATCAGGAAATCAGCGTTTTTGGCCGGAAGTTGGTCATCGATTCCGACGGCCGGTGCGGATGCCGGCAAAATGATGTTATCGACAAAGGCAGCATCCAGGCCGCTGGCCACGGAATAATCCTTGGTAAAGATCCATTCAAAAATATGCGTGCCTGCAATGACCGGAAAAGCCACCCTCTCCCAGCCGTATTCTCCATCCCAGCGTGCTATTTCGCTGCCATCGATAAAAAATCCAAGCCAGTCATAATTATCGTTATAGGGATCATCTTCACACGAAACCTTACGGAAGAATGAAATACTGTCATCGATCGAGACATTCATTTCGATACTGATCACCGATGTCTGGTCATTGCCAATAATACCCGACCTGGCTGAATAGATCCCTTCGAAGACATTTTCTTCGGTAATGGCCCAGGGCAGATCGCCTTCCAGTACCCATCCGAATGACGCAAATCCGCCCGATTCAAAGTCTTCCATAACCAAACCCACCGGCAGGCTAAATAACTGGCTGGTTGCGTATGGATCGGAAGAAAGGTTCACGTTCAGGTCGATGACGGTGCCTTCAGCAATTTCAGCGGCCAGTGTCGCTGAATAAACAGCCTGCTTCAGCCCGTTCCAGGCGAGTGTATCGAAAGTACAGGTCGAATTCTGGATCGTGATATAAGGACTTGAAGACTGGAGGACGCTAAGAATTTCGTAAGCGTCGCAGTGACCTGTATTCTCGCATTCAACGACGATTTGGACGGTTTCACCCGGATCGAAGCGACCGTTACCATTGCCACCTTCGGTATCTGAAATGGATAAATTACCAATCTGCAAAACCGGGGCAAATAAGGTGATACTGAAGGTTGAGCCCCAGCTTTCACGGTCATCATCCTGTATATTCATGTTAAATTGCACGACATGCATATCCGGAACTGAGTCGGCCACCTGGAAATTATAGGCGCTCATTTCCATGATGGAATCCTGTGCGGGGATAGTCCCATAGTCCTGGGTATCATCAATGATCGTCACATAAGCATCTTCTGCAGAAATTGAAGCATTTGTATTTTCCGCATTACCGCTGCCCCAGTTTTTCAATTCGGCGTCAAGCAGGATATTTTCCCCACATTCAACCATCCCGTCGAAATCGCCATTTTCATCATTGATCATAAACTGGTTCAGCATCACATAAGGTCCTTCAGGATTGGCGATAAGTACAGTCCCCGTGTAGGGCTGATAGTTCTGTGCAGTGATCACAATATCTGCATTGCCCGGTTGCGGAGTACCAGTAAGGACAACAACGGCCACACCGTCGGCATCAGCCAGGGCGGCGCCGAGTCCTGCACCGTTCATCGACAGGCCAACATAAGCGTAAGGTACAGTGGTAATGGTTATTGAAGTGCTGCCCAGGGGAAGCAAAGGATCGTATGTTGCTGAAAGTACCGGAGGTTCTGAAAAATAAACCATCAGTGACGGGTCGCCCATGAGGCAGTAAGCTTCCCAGTAATAAAGCGCCATTCCGGGCGATCCCTGGGTAACGGCCAGGTTACCGGCAAAGATCATCTGGTCTGACGATGTGTACCATTCTTCGAAAGTCTCGCCGTGGTCATGGAACATACGGTCATAAGCTCCCAGGGTAGTTTCCTCATAAGAAGGCGGATCGGCGGCAATTGTGCCTACGCCGATGCCGAAGTAATAATCTTCATCCCAGTATGTACTGTTGGATGCGCCGATATAGCCAATTGCTCCTTTATTGACGGCCCTGAGCAAAGCTTCACCGAAGCATTCGCCTACCTGGTACTCGCTGGATGAACAGCAATTTCCAACCAGGAGGCCATATTTGCCATTATTTTGAAGAGCAGGGATATGGCTGACCGAGAAACTCGGATCAGCCCAGCCGTCGGGTGAACCATGGGCGGTATAATTTGCAAAGGTCACGCCATCACTGATATTTTGCCTGATCTGGGCGGCATTGCTGCCCGATTGCGGGTAAAGGTATGTATGCGAATAAAGGTTGTGTGCCTCATTGAAGTAATTCTCCGTACCATAGTTGATCTGCCCGTTGGCGTGGACTGGTCCGAAAGTCCCATCCATGCCGGCAATCATGACGACCGTGTCGAGGTAAGACGTCACCGGCATCGTATATTGTTCATACATCAGCGTTTTATCAATCTGAGGCTGCAACTGGTCTGTTGAGGTTGCCGAAAATCTCCCGTAAAATACTTCCGGGAAATAATCATCGGTATACTCGCAGTAATACAGATCAGTCACATGGCTGGCTGCTTCACCGGTCCAGGCTGGAACCTGGGCGATATCGCCAACAAAAAGCACAAACGTCGGCGCAGGATCTTCCTCGGTCGCATTATCATAAAGTGATTGCAGGTAAGCCTTGATCTGGTAGGTAGTTGTGCCGACATTCGGATCGCTGGTATAAGCTTCTATCACATTAAATCCTTTCATAATATACCATTCGATGAGTGGCTGCAACTGATCCTGGAACATGGGGTCAGAAACGATCACGAATTTGATGGGATACCTTGCGAAGTTCTCACGTCCCGAATTTTCAGGTTTCAAATAATTAAAAAGTGAATTGAACACTCCCGAGAAATATTGATTTCCGTAAACCTGCTTATTGATCGCTGTTTTCGTCAGATCCGCGTTTTCAAAAATGATTTCAAATTCAAGATTCTCATATATCTGGACCATACCTGTGACCGGATTATACCGGAAAGGCCGGATATCAAGGCGACCGAGGGTTACCCCGCGCATACTGCCGAGCACTTCAACGGAAACCAGTTCCTCCTGGCTAAAGGCGTTGATCTTATAAACATTTTTATTATAGATAAATTCAGGAATTTCACCGGTTTTGGGAACAGGTGGCTGATTCGGTATCAACGGGTATTGGATCCCGATATCTTTTAGTTTGTATTCCTTAATATCAACATTGATGATATTTACCCTGACTTGTGCATTCACGGGGATTTCAATCAGTTCACTGCGGACAGGCAACTCGGGATTGCCGAATTCACCCGATTTGGAATATGACGGGATGATGATACGGGAAAAAATTCCCTTCTCTGTCTTGATATCCATCGCATTAAACGATGAAAGAGAATAGGATGCTTTGAATCCCAGGTTGGTATTCTGAACGATTTTAATCTCATTGGATTGGTCATTCAATTTCACCGGTCCGGCTTGTACAGTGGACCACATCATTAGTAAAGCAAGTAAAAATCCTGCAAAAATTCTTCTAAAATTCGTAAAAATTTGCATAAATAACTGATTAGGAAAGCATTAGTAAATAGGTTAAGTGAACTTACGGAAACAAAGATAAATTATTTTTTGCAGGATAACCGCGATGGGAAAAAGTTGAGCATTACCTACCGGCTAAAAAAGAATCCCATTCGCTGAGTGAGGTATTTCCGGGAAATCTGGCGGACAGGGTACCATGTCGTGGCAGCGCCGATCAGGATCACGGTGAATATGACGGAAATAAAATCCAGGAGTTGAACTTTGACCGGATAAGCGTCGACGATATAGGTTCCTTCGCCACCGCCCAGCCTGAGTAGGCCGAATTCCTGTTGCAGCAAGGCCAGGAGTCCGCCCAGGAAGAGTCCTAGCAATCCGCCGGCCATGGAGATGATCATGCCTTCGGTATAGAATATCTTTTTTATCTGTGACTTTGTCGCGCCAAGGCTCCAGAGGACGGCTATATCTTTTTTCTTATCAACGATCAGCATCGACAATGAGCCGATCATATTGAAAGCTGCGATGACCAGGATCAATGCCAGGATGAAAAAGACCGCCCATTTTTCCGATTTCATCACCCGGTACAAGGTGGCCTGCTGCTGATAGCGGTCTTTGATCGTCAAATCCGGGCCGATGATCGTCGCAATCTGTTTTTTTCCTGCCACGATAGCCGACTGATCGTTCATCCCAATCTCTATCGATGTGACGTCCTGGTCATAATCCAGCAGTTCCCTGGCCAACTTGATGGGAACGATCACGTACGACATGTCGTATTCCTGCTGGATACTGAAAACCCCGGCAACATGGACCGGCCGGCTGTTGAACGATTGTTCGGGCAGACCCGTGAGTGTTTTTTTTGTTCTTTTGGGAAGATAAAGGGAGATGGGAACGGCAAATTCTTCCGGGTAAATGCTGAGGTAATAAGCCACACCGGCGCCGATGGCTGCAGCCGGTTTTTCATCCGTTCCAAGGGTATATTTTCCGTTGAGCATAAAATCATCCAGAGGGGTCATCATTACAAATTCATCGCTCACCCCTTTCATCATGACAATGCTTTGTTTTTCGCCGAAACGGGCCAGGGCATTTTCCTCAACCGATTCCACGACGAATTCAACACCCGGGACCTGCCTGATTTTTTCCATTTGCTCCGGGGATAGCATGAAAGTTTTTCCCCTGGTGGCTTCAATTTTCAGGTCGGGATTGAATGAGTTGAACAATCCCATGACCAGGCCTTCAAATCCATTGAATACCGACAAAACGATGATCAGCGCGCCACTGCCTACCATCACCCCGATCACGGAAATGATGGAAATGATATTGATGATGTTATGCGATTTTTTCGCGACGAGATAACGTTTGGCGATGAAGAGAGGGAAAACCATGGGGCAAAATTACAATTTAAGCACACACCTCACCCCGTTTTTATCCATCTCTGCCACGCAGATGTTGCAGTGGTTGCATTCAGAAACGTGATTGGGATCCTTCGCTACGGTCAGGATGAAATCGGGATCATGGATCAAAGATCTTCCGATGGCGACCATATCAAAGCCTTCAGCAAAAACCTGCTCTACGCCCTTTGCAGAGATCACACCACCAATGTAAGCCAGTGGCATCTTCACAGCTTTGCGGATCTCCCTGGCCATGGGCAGGAAGAAATTCTCTTCGAACTTGTATTTCCCGATGACGAATTTGCCAAAAACCGCGAAGGCAGCCTTGTGCTTAAATTTTCGCTCGGCTTTGATCATATTCCAAAGGGGCACATCGCCGCGCAAAAGGTAAAACGGCGTGTGGCTTGTAAATCCCCCGCTGAGCACCAGCAGATTGACGCCGGCCGCTTCCAGTCGTTTGGCGAATTCGACCGATTCTTCCAGCTTGAATCCTTTTTTCATGCCGTCGGAAAGATTGATTTTGCAGATCAAAGGGCTGGAGCCCCGAGGGCTGGAGTCCCCAGGGACTACACCTCCTTCTAAGATCTTCCTCACCGCTTCCACCACTTCAAGCGGATACCGCATGCGGTTCTCCAAACTGCCGCCATACTGGTCTTTCCGCCTATTGGTCACCGGGCTGAGGAACTGGTTGAGAAGATAGCCATGGCCCATGTGGAGTTCTATCGCATCGAATCCCGCCTGGAGAGCGAGGCGCGCTGAGCGGGCAAAGTCGTCAGTCGTCAGTCTTAAGTCGTCAGTAGTCATTTGTCGTGAGCAGAAGATTCCACTCAGTAGCCCGTATTTATTGAGGATACGGCTAGGGGCCTGGGGGCGTTTGTTGGTGACAAGATGGTTGTTGGTAAAAAAGCCACAGTGGGTCAACTGAAGGCTTGCTTTTCCACCCTCACTGTGAATGGCGTCCGTCACTCGCTTCAAGCCCGGCACCACCTCAGGGCACATGTACATCTGCCCGGCCATGGTACGACCGTCGGGATTTACTGCGCCATAAGCCACCGTAGTAAGTCCAACTCCTCCTTTAGCAAGACGTGCATGGTGTTCGACAAGTTTTTGCGAGGGAAGACCGTTTTCCCACATGCCTTCATTGGTGGCGGTTTTGATGAAACGGTTGCGGATCGTCAGGTTCCCGAGAGTGATGGGAGTAAAAGCTTTCTGCATGGTGAAAGATTTTCCGGCGAAGGTAAAAAATCTTCTAAATTTGATTCATAATAATAGCACGCGGATACCGCGGATGTTGCGGATCAGCGCGGATAATAAATTCATTGACGAAGGTATTAAATCAAAACAAACTGGAATAATCAGCTGATCAGTATCTTGCGATAAATAAAATCATCCTTTAATGCAATTTTCATGATATAAATTCCCGGGCTTAGATCGTGTACCTGTATGCTTGTTGGCGATGACAAATTTCTTTCAATCATTACAACCCTTCCTGTATTGTCAATAATCTGAACTTCATATATCTCGGAAGAGTAATTAATATAAAGCATGCCAGAAGTGGGATTGGGATAGATCAGCAAGTCCGGTTCAGTTTTATTTTCCTGAATTATAACCGGAAGCACACAGCTTTCACTGTAATGTACAGATTCACAGGTGTCTGCATTCTGTCGGGAATAATTTGTTATTTTATAACAATTGGATTGAGAAAGATCCGCATTATAATCAACATAAATCGCATTCCATTCATCAGCCGAAATGATATCAATCAGATTGTACTCTCCTTCTCCGACCTTTTTATAAATCCGGTTGTCACAATATTTCGGATAATGTTGAGAAGGAAATGCTTCAATTAACCAATTATATACGAGATCGGGACTTATTTCCAGCATTGTTGACCATTGTCCGTCCCAATATATCATATTGCCTTCGCCATCTATGGCAGGACCCCAATCAGTTCCTGCCGGATATCCGAACTGGGCTTCAATATGATATCCTATCCATAGATCCTTAGTAATATCAATAGGATGAATGGTATTTAGGCAAACTTCATTCCATGCCGAAATCACGGGACCTGACACAGCCTGTTCGTAAACAAGTACCGCTGAATCTCCCTCCCAAATTCTGATAGAATAAGTTGCCTGCGATTCAGCCGGAAAAAATCTGACCGCAGTAATATATTCACCTTCATAATCCTGGAGCTTTTCAGATGACCACCTTGCAGCCACATCAAAAACAGCTTCTGAACCCGTACCAATAGAATTACCGTAGCTTCCACTCATATGATATGATACCAGCCAACACCACCAACAATCCCAACAGTCTGACTCAAGCTGCCATTCTAAAACTACTTTACCCGGATCTTCAACGGTAGAAGTAAGTTCTGAAACAGATCCGCAGTCCTGGAAAATATGAATGTTATCAATATGCCAGGCTGAAATATCTGAAGAGTTCACACCCGATGCCACAAATCGCATCAAAAACGGCCCACTTTGAAGGGGAGAAAATTTACAATGGATTGTTCTCCATTCAAAACTTCCCTCCTGATTGGTTAAACCACCGCAATCAATGGTATTCCAGGTTTGGTTGCTCCATCGCCAGTATTGCACATTCAATTTTTCGTTACCCGAATTATTTACACTTTCCAGTTTAACACTAAATTCGATCAAAACATACTGAAGCGGTATAGTGTCAGCCATTAAACCACAGCTGGTCAGGGTAACAAAATAATCATTCATTCCGTCAGAAGCATTAAAAGTAGCCGAAGGAAGTGGCTCACCAGACCCGGTATCAATGGTCCAATCATCATCTTCCGGGATCCAACCGTTTGTTTCAAAACTTCCTGATGACCAATCCTCTTCAAATGGCAGCGCAAATCCGTACTGTACAAAAGCTGTATCACAGACTTGATCTGAAATCCAATTAACATAATTCGCAGTGGCACAAAATGTTCTGAAACCAGGTAAAGGCGGGGGATTAAAAGTCATCTCCACTGTATCTTCTGGAGAAACCGATGGAATATTTGTCACAAATCCTCCGTCAAGAAATACATTATAACCGATTAATCCCCCTGAATACCAAGGCACAGAATCCGGTGGACAAATCGTCAGAATACCATCACAATATGATATACTCGAAGGCGGGGGATATACCTGGGAACATACCCGGATCGCAGTAAGGAAAGAAAACCAGATAACAAAAATATTTCTCATGTGAATTTAAATATTGGTCTGGTAAATTTCCTTTAAAGATACTTTTATAATGCCATCGCTGGATTTTATTTTCTTAGCTTTGATTTGGAATTTAATCACAATAGAACACATAGATAACACATTAGATTCTATGTGAAACCTATGTGCCTTTTGTACCTAATGTGGTAAAAACTCAATATGAAAAGAAAGACAATTCTCCTGTTCGTATCACTCTTCACCCTTCACGCCTCACTGGCGCAGCCGCAAAGGATGCAGTGGTTCAAAGACGCCAGGCTCGGCATCTTCATCCATTGGGGCATTTACGCCGTGAACGGTATTGACGAATCCTGGTCGTTTTACAATGAATACCTGCCCTATGAGGAATACATGAAGCAGTTGAATGGCTTCACGGCTGAGAATTATGATCCGCAAGCCTGGGCGGATCTGATCAAAGAAAGCGGTGCTAAATACGCAGTGCTGACCAGCAAGCATCATGACGGCGTTGCCCTCTGGGACACGAAAGCCGGCGACCTGAGCGTGGTGGAGAAAACACCGGTGGGACGTGACCTTATCGGACCATTTTGTGAAGGGCTCAGAGCGAAGGGCATAGAGGTTGGGCTTTACTATTCGCTGCTCGACTGGTCGCATCTGGATTACCCGAATTTTACCCGGAATAAAAAACGGTACAACCCGGACTCGCTCCCTGGTCGTTGGGAAAATTTCCTGAAATTCGACAATGTACAGCTTGAGGAGATCATGACGCAATTCAATCCCGACCTGTTTTGGTTCGACGGCGACTGGGAGCAAAGCGCTGATAAATGGCATGCTGCTGAAATACGTCAGATGCTACTGGATCACAATCCCAATGTCATCATCAATTCAAGGTTACAGGGTTATGGCGATTACGCGACGCCGGAACAGGGAATTCCTGTCTCAAAGCCAAAAGATGAATACTGGGAGCTTTGCATGACCACCAACGATTCCTGGGGTTACCAGCAAAATGACAAGAATTACAAATCTTCCAACCTCATCATCCGTATCTTTGCCGACGTGATCGGCATGGGCGGCAACCTTCTGCTTGATATTGGACCGAAAGCCGATGGTACGATCCCGGAGGAGCAGGTAGCGATCCTCAAAGAGCTGGGCCGCTGGACTTCCAAACACAGCGAAGCGATCTACGGCACTCAAGCCGGCGTGCCTAAAGATTGCTACTACGGCCCGAGCACACTGTCGGCAGATAGCACCGTACTTTACTTATTTGTGCCATCAATTTCCAAAATCCAAAATCCCAAATCCGAATATCCCCCTACCGTCCTACAGTCCTATAGTCCTACAGTCCTTCTAAAAGGTGTTACCAACAAAATCAACAGCATATGGATCGTGGGCAATGGCACCAAACTTGAGCAGACCACATGGCTCAAGCCCTGGTGGAGCGGCAATCCTGGACTGATGGAGATCAGTATCCCGAATGAGGCGATGGATGAGGAGATGACAGTAGTAGCGGTGCAGTTGGATGGCAAGCTGAGCTTGAAATTTTGAATTTTGAATTCTAAATTTTAAATTCGGGATTATTTTTTAACAAAAAGCTGAGAATTTCCGCAATTAACTCTTCCATTGATATTAATCTTTCCGTTTCAATTGATAGTATATCCTCCTCTGACTGAATAAATCTTCCGGATATCAGTTCTTTTTTAAAATGAAAACAGAAATCCTCCAGTGTTTCCTGGTTTGCCTCCGGGTGGAACTGGATGGCCAGGACTTTTTCCCCGTATTGGAACACCTGGTTTTTCGTAGCCTCGCTGGAAGCGAGCAAAACAGCACCTTCAGGAAGGTCGAACGTATCGCCGTGCCAGTGCAGGGGTAAAAATGAAACTGGAAATTGAAAATTAGAAATTTGGGGTGGTTTTAGGCCGGTTACCGGGAACCAGCCGATCTCTTTGGCATGGTTGGGATAAACTTTAGCACCGAGGGAACTGGCAATGAGCTGGGCGCCGAGGCATATCCCAAGAACCGGCTTTCCTGAAGCGATAAAATCCCGGATAAACCGCTTTTCTTTAACCAGCCAGGGATGCTTATCTTCATCGTTCACGCTCATCGAACCTCCCATGATAACCAGAAAATCAATGTTTGTGACCTCAGGCAATTGCGGATTTTCGGAAAATATCGTGAAACTGATCTCATAGCCGGCATTTTTCAGCCAGGGTTGGATGTTGCCGGGACCTTCAAAAGACAGGTGCTGGAAAATATGGGCTCGCATAGTTTGAATTTAAGTTTTCAAAATTAGTCTTTCTCTGTGTCAACTCTGTGTAACTTTGTGTCATCTGTGGTTAATAATTAATTTCACCACGGAGTACGCAGAGTTACACAGAGTTATCACAGAGTAATAACCGCATATGAAATCATTTTTATTGATCTGCCTCTTTTTTATCTTTACGAACACCTATCCACAAAAAACAACTTTTCCCTTCCAGGATCCGTCCATACCCACTTCTCAACGGATTGAAGACCTGATCTCCAGGATGACACCGGAAGAAAAAGTCTCACAACTCCTTTATAACTCCCCGGCCATCGACAGGCTGGGCATCCCGGAGTATAACTGGTGGAACGAGTGTTTGCACGGGGTCGGACGGGCAGGCAAAGCCACTGTTTTTCCGCAGGCCATCGGACTTGCTGCAACTTTTGATGACGGTCTTGTTCAGCGGATCGGAGATGCCATCTCAACAGAAGCCCGTGCAAAATATAAAGAAGCCATTAAAAAAGGCAACCGTGCACAATACATGGGGCTGACGTTCTGGACGCCGAACATCAACATTTTCCGTGATCCCCGCTGGGGCCGCGGGCAGGAGACTTATGGAGAAGACCCTTACCTGACAGGCAGAATGGGATCAGCGTTGGTCAAAGGTCTTCAGGGCAACGATCCGCAATACCTCAAAGTAGCGGCTTGTGCCAAGCATTATGCAGTGCACAGCGGTCCGGAGAAAACCCGGCATGAGTTCAATGCAATGCCGGATGAAAATGACTTACGGGAAACCTACCTTCCTGCCTTTAAAGCGCTGGTTGATGCAAGAGTAGAGGCCGTCATGTGCGCCTACAACCGGTTGTATGATGAACCTTGCTGTGGCAGCAAGTACCTGTTGAATGACATCTTAAGAAACGAATGGGGATTTCAGGGCCATATCGTGACCGACTGCTGGGCGCTGGATGACATCTGGCTGAGGCACAAGGTGGTGGAAACCAGGGAAGAAGCCGCTGCAATGGCGGCCAAAGCCGGTGTAAACCTGAATTGCGGGTATATATACCGGTACCTCCCGGCAGCTATTGAAAAAGGACTTATCCCGGAGACAATAGTGGATACGCTCATCCGGCCGGTGTTGCGGACGAGGTTCAAACTGGGTCTTTTTGATCCGCCTGACATGTCGCCCTGGGCAAGCCTTGGAGAAGAATCGGTGAACAGCAAAGAACACCAGGCTCTGGCGTATGAAGCAGCGGTGAAATCAATCGTTTTACTTCAGAACCGGAATAATATTCTCCCCTTAAATAAAGACTCTATTACAAATATTTTCATTACAGGGCCAACGGCTGCTGATATCCTGGCCCTCACCGGCAACTATAACGGGTGGTCAGGCGACATGGTGACTTTCCTTGAGGGTATTCTCAGGGCCGTCGACCCCGGGACCAAAGTTGATTACTCATTGGGTTGCCAGATGAATACCACCGGAAATTACACGGGCTTCTGGGAAGCTCAGATCGCGGACGCTGTGGTGGTTTGTCTCGGCAATACCCGCATGCTGGAAGGTGAAGAAGGCGATGCGATGCTGAACCAAAATGGTGGCGACCGGGTGGATATCCGCCTGCCGGAAAGTCAGCGGGAGTATATCCGGCTGATGAGGGAAAAAGCTCCTGACAAGCCGATCATTGCCGTGATCACCGGCGGTAGCGCCATTGCACTGCAGGAGGTGCTCGATGCAGCAGATGCTGTCCTGTTTGCCTGGTATCCCGGCGAGCAGGGAGGGAATGCATTAGCCGACATCCTCTTCGGTAAAGCAAATCCTTCAGGAAAACTACCTGTAACTTTTTATCAATCCACGGATGATCTTCCTCCATTCGATGATTATTCGATGAAAGGGAGGACTTATAAGTACTTTGAAGGAGATCCACTGTTTCCGTTTGGGTTTGGGTTGAGTTATACGACGTTTGATGTGGTAGGCGTAGTCTGGGATAAAAAAGAATTTCAGGCTTCGGAGAAAGTACCTTTGACTTTAGCCATACAAAACCCGGGAAAGAACTCCGGTGAAGAAGTGATCTTGGTTTATGCAGCCAAAGAAGAATCTATTGCCGGGGTAGATGATATAAATAATATAACAGCCAAAGGCTCCCTGGTTGGATTCCAGAGAATTGCATTAAAAGCCGGGGAATCAGGAACTATATCCATGGAGTTAGATTTAATGGATCTGCACCACTGGGATACTTTACAGAAAAAATACCTGATTGAAAAAGGTGCTTATGTTTTTGGCCTTGATATAACTATTCATCCCTCGAAGATAGGCTACCTTGGACAAATTTTAGTTGAATAAAACACAGTAGATAGCTGCTCCTGAATTGCTTTCCGTTTGTCAAAGGAAATTGTCAAAGGAAATTGTCAAAGGAAATTGTCAAAGAAAATTGTCAAAGGAAATTGTCAAAGAAAATTGTCAAGGAAAATTGTCAAGGAAAATTGTCAAAGGAAATTGTCAAAGGAAATTGTCAAAGGAAATTGTCAAAGGAAAATTGTCAAAGAAAATTGTCAAAGAAAATTGTCAAAGAAAATTGTCAAAGCATTTTTATTTTTTGACAATTGACAATTGACACTTGACAATTGACAATTACTTTTCCTTTTTACAATTCAACAGCTTTGACCTTGCTGTCATTACGGTTTTTTGAAAAATAGCTACAAGCTGCCCCGATTCATTCAATACCTGCTTTATCATTTCTTTGTTAAGACATAATTCAGAGCCCTCAATGATTTGAAGATTGACCTGTGTTTCCCTAAGTTCTTTTAATACCAAGCTTGATTTATGGATAAAATCTTTCTGGGACTCAGCGGCCTGTGCTTCTCCATAATTCAAAGCAGCACTAGTTGATGACCTGATAATTTGGTTGATCAAACAGGAGGATGATTGCCCTTCTTCCAAGTTTTTTGTAATTTTGAAAATCATGATTGCAAAATCTACAAGTCTTTTTTCCAGTTCTTTTCTCATTGCTTTTTTATTTGTTTATCCGGAAAAAAGAGAAATATACCCGGTAATATGAAAAATATGTTCAAAATTGTTGATTTCGAATGGAATAGTTAAAAGAAATTGTCAAAAGAAATTGTCAAAAGAAATTGTCAAAAGAAATTGTTAAAAGAAATTGTTAAAAGAAATTGTCAAAAGAAAATGCTAAAAGAAATCGTTAAAAGAAATTGTTAAAAGAAATTGTTAAAAGAAATTGTTAAAAGAAATTGTTAAAAGAAATTGTTAAAAGAAATTGTCAAAAGAAATTGTTAAAAGAAATTGTTAAAAGAAATTGTCAAAAGAAAATGTCAAAAGAAAATGTCAAAAGAAATTGTCAAAAGAAATTGTCAAAAGAAATTGTCAAAAGAAATTGTCAAAAGAAAGTGTCAAAAGAAGTTGTTAAAGCATTTTTATTTTTTGACAATTGACAATTGACAATTGACAATTGACAATTGAATTTTCACTTCTATTAAACCCATGCATGAACATTACCATTGACAATATTATTTTAATCGGCTCAATCCTGCTGTTTATCAGTATACTGGCGGGTAAAACCAGCATCCGGCTGGGGGTTCCGACACTGGTATTTTTCGTAATTGTTGGCATGCTGGCCGGTTCGGAAGGCCTGGCCGGAATCACTTTCGACAACCCAAAAGTGGCGAAATTCCTGGGTACGATCGCATTGAGTTTTATTCTTTTTGCGGGAGGGATCGATACCGATTTTAAAAGCATCCGGCCGGTTCTCTGGAAAGGGATCACTTTGTCGACTCTCGGAGTTTTTCTCACGGCTTTACTTGTAGGCCTGTTCGTCTACCTGGTCACGGATTTTACCCTGCTGGAAGGATTACTCCTGGGTTCCATCGTATCATCGACCGATGCGGCGGCGGTCTTCTCCATCTTACGCTCAAAAAGCCTGGGACTCAAAGGTAACCTTCGACAAACCCTCGAGCTCGAGAGCGGCAGTAATGATCCTATGGCGTATTTCCTGACGATCACATTCACCATGCTGATCACCGAGCAGGATAAAAGTCTTGTCGATGTGATCCCCCTGTTCCTGATGCAGTTTGTACTGGGCAGCATCATAGGCCTGGGCATGGGCAAAGCCGGACAATACATCATCAACCGGATACGGCTGGATTATGACGGCCTCTATCCCATCCTTGTCATTGCAGTGATGCTGTTTACCTTTTCGGCAGCCAATTTCGTAAATGGCAACGGATTCCTGGCAGTATATTTATGCGGTCTCTACCTGGGCAACCGCGACCTCATCCATAAAAAGTCAATCATCAGGGCGTTTGATGGATTTGCCTGGCTTATGCAGATCGTGCTTTTTCTCACGCTCGGTCTCCTGGTGTTTCCCAGCGAGCTGGTAGCAATTGCCGGTATCGGGCTTATCATTTCGGTTTTCCTGATGTTGGTGGCGCGCCCGGTAAGTGTTTTTATTTCGACTGTATTTTTCCGTATGAAAACCCGTGAAAGGTTTTTCATCTCCTGGGTAGGCCTTCGCGGAGCTGTCCCCATTGTGTTTGCCATTTATCCTTTACTCGCCGGAATCGAAAAATCAAACATGATCTTCAATGTGGTCTTTTTCATTTCCATGACTTCGGTGCTTGTACAGGGTACAACGCTCCCTTTTGTTTCGAAAATGCTCCATGTGTCGCTTCCGGAAAGGATCAGGAAACGATCGCCGCTTGATATAGCCCTTTCAGAAGATTTTAAGTCGGAATTCATTGAACTTGACATTGCGCAGGATAGTAAAGCCGTCGGTAAAAAAGTCATGGACCTGGCTTTTCCGAAGACCTCACTGATTGTCATGATCAAGCGCGGAGGAAAATACCGGACTCCAAACGGGTCAACGGTTATTGAATCAGGCGATTCCCTGCTGATCCTGGCTGAAGATCCGAATACCCTGGAGGAGATCAGGGAGAAAATCGTATAGTAACATTATCCATTGTCCATTGTCCATATTCCGCATAATCACCTGGACAATGTACTTTGGAAAATGGAAAAAGGAAAATACATCGCTTCTCCCTATTTTTCCTCGCAGTCATTACAGTTTTATGAAATATTGCCAGTAACTGATCTGATTCCTCCAAAGCTTTCTCAATCAAATCTGGCTTTTTACTCAGGTTTGTTGATTTGATTATTTGCAAATTGATGCATGTTTCCCTGAGTTCTTTTAAAACTATACTCGACTTATGAATAAAGTCATTCCTTGATTCAGCACCCTGAGCTTCACCGTAATTAATTGCCACACTGGTCCCTGACCTAATAATTTGATGAGCCAGACAGGTCGATGCAAAGCTTCCATCAAGGGTTTTACTTATTTCGACTATTGAAATGGCAAATCCCACCAACCTTTTTTCTATTTCTTTTCTCATCGTGTTTTTATATGTTTATCCGGTTTTTTCAAAAAAATACCCGGTCCGTTTAAAATACTTTTTTAAATATTTTTATACCTGTAAATTGGACAATGGACAATGGACAATCTTTATTAATTTTGACTAAAATTTTAAGCCATGACAAAGAGCCATGATCAGAAAAAGGAGGTGAAAAAAGCTCCTGCCAAGACGTTGAAAGAAAAGAGACTGGAAAAGAAAGAAAAGCAAGCAAAAAAGGGCCAGGCCTGATGATATGATCAAGCAAGGCAGCTTCCTGTTTCTTTTTCTTTTCATATTGATCAGCATTGGATTCGCTCAGAAAGCCGATTCCGTGAGGGTTATTGCTGAGCCCGCATATCTCAATGTCATCAAGCTGAATCCCACGCCCATGATGCTGTGGAACAACAGAAATGTGACATTCAGTTATGAGCGTATTCTTAACAAGAAACAGTCTTTTACCGTAGGACTGGGTTATCTGGTATTCAATCCGTTGATCAAGGATACGATCGCGGATATATTCAAGATAGATTCGCGGGGAAAATACGGGTTGAATTTTTCATTTGAATACAGGTTTTATATGACGAAGAGAAATTCCAGGCCAGTTCCTGACGGGCTTTACCTGGCGCCGTTTTTCAGCACATACCTGTATCATTTTGAAAACGGATTGTACAACGTCAATTATAATAACGGCGACATCATCGATCTTATTGGCGGCTTTTATGCGTTCAATATTGGAGGGGCCCTTGGCTATCAGTTCGTATTTTGGGATCGGGTAACACTTGATCTGATCCTGGTCGGGCCCGCTTTAAGCTATTATGGTGGAAAATTAAGTATTAAGGGCGATATTGACCTGTCAGAAATCAAAGAAATCAATGAAGATGTGTATAATAAAATCATTGAAAAATATCCTCAAATCGATGGGCTCCTGATTGACGAAACTTTCAAAAAACACGGGAAGATTGATTTTATGAGCGTCGGGTACCGGTATGTAATGCAGATCGGGTTTCTTTTCTAGTGAAGGGTGAGGCTTGAGGAGTGAAGCGATATCATACTTCTCAATAGATCATAGATCCTAGATTTTAGATTCTATATCTCTTTTTTTGAATCCGCCAGGGCGTTCAAATAGACTTTGAGTTCTTTTAAGACCTTTTCCTGGAAATGTTTTAAGATCATTGCTTCTTCTTTTTCTTCTTTGTTTCTGAGATAAGCTTCCTTTCATCTGCATTGAGTTTGCGTTCAAGTTTTTTCACATCTTCCGCGGGTGGTAAATTCTCGGGCACAATGCCTCTTTTCGTCAACATTTCCCTCACGGCCAGATTATTATCAACGTGTTCTTTTTCAATTTTATCCTGGCCTTTCAAATCTTAGGTCTGCACATTCAGGCCAGTCATTTCCGCTGCCAAGTCTTTTGCTTTAATACTTATAGTCGGCAAGAAATCAGCAACAGGCCTGTTATCCGGAACGTCCATTTTTTTCTTTAACAGTATGGTCGAAAGCCTGAACAATGCCTGGTCACCTTTTGACCTGATAATGGCAAATCCCTGGCCATCAACGCCTCGTTCGTATAAAATTCCAGAAAGTTGTTTTTCGGTCTGGCTTAATTTGTCTCTTGCTTTAATCCGCTCGAACTCCAACAGTCGCTTTTCAACCAATTCTGCCCGGCGGGTTTGTACGGCAAAGTAGTTCTGGGCAAATGAGATTTCTTCCTTTCGGCTATCCCCATTCTGACCGATAAGATAACAGGCATACCGGGTGAGCAGGATGTCATTAATCTCCTTTTCAGCACCTTTGGGCATGGGGATCGTTGTCCTGACGTCAGGAAAATGATCGTCTATATTTTCCCCGGCATTGCTGCAAGCTTCTTTGGCTTATCAATGACTTTCTCGAAATTCTCCCATTTGCTGTAGCCCAGGATCTTTTGCAATTCCCTGGCGCTCCAGCATTCGATTCCGTCAAAAATATAACATATGCTTTCAAATTGCTGAAACAGTTCTTGAATTTGTTCTTTTTTCATTACTGTATTCTGTATAAATCATATGGTAACTGGAAAAAATTAATCCGGTATTCCTGAAGTGTCAGGTCGTCGATGCACTTTTCACCATAATTAACAGGTACATATGTTTTAATATTCCTAGGGGTACTCGTTGATCTGACAGCAGTTTGATTTTATTCTTTCAATATCTCACAGGTGAAATTGAACTTTTTCTCTTTCACAAATTCTAAATTACGCAAAGTTAAATAATCACGATGTTTATCCTTAGAAAATTACATCAAACCACAACTGTGATGCGGATAAGGTTTTAATCAAATCGGTGGGAGTTTTTTTTGACTGATTATTCAACCCTTTCAGGGTTGGCGTCCAGGCTGGGAGCTATCTTCCGTACGTTGCACATACGGTTATTCAAATTCAAGCCCTTCGGGCTTGGGAGTTCTCCTCCCCCGTTTGGGGAGGCAGGGAGGGGGCTGAAATAAAGCCTTTCGGGCTTGGGGGAATTGCTCATTTCAAATTCTTCGCTACTTTTGAGCTTCCCAAATCAAATTACCATGAAACTCCTTCATTTTTCATTTTTCGTTTTTCTTTTTTCATTTTTCATTTGTCAAGCCCAATACACCCCTGAAACCGATCCCCAGGTACTGGCCAAGCTTGAAGCATGGCAGGACCTGAAGTTCGGGCTGCTGATGCACTGGGGAACCTATAGCCAGTGGGGCATCGTGGAATCATGGTCGATCTGCGCCGAGGACGAAGGCTGGTGCCGCCGGAAATCGGACAACTATGCGACGTATAAAAAAGAATATGAAGGACTGAAAAACACGTTCAATCCGATGGATTTTGATCCGGAAAAATGGGCCAGGGCGGCTAAACACGCAGGCATGCGCTACGTGGTTTTCACCACAAAACACCACGACGGCTTCTGTATGTTCGATACAAAATATACGGATTATAAGGTCACCGATCCGGGATGCCCGTTCAGCACAAATCCCAAAGCCAATATTGCCAGAGAGATCTTTGAGGCTTTCCGCAAAGAAGGTCTGTGGACTGGCGCTTATTTCTCCAAACCCGACTGGCACTGCCCTTATTACTGGTGGCCGAACTTCGCCACACCCGACCGGAATGTGAATTACGACATCAAGTCCTACCCCGACCGCTGGGAAAATTATGTGCAGTTCACCCATAACCAGATCATGGAACTGATGACCGATTACGGCCCGATGGATATCCTCTGGCTCGACGGGGGCTGGGTGCGCACGCTCACGGATGCCGAAATATCCCGCTATATCAACGACCCGGGTTATAAGTTCATGCACATCCAGAGCCAGGATATCCGCATGGAAGAACTGGTGCAGAAAGCCCGGGCCAAACAGCCGGGACTGATCGTGGTCGACCGCGCGGTACCGGGGAAAAACCAGAACTACCTGACCCCGGAGAATGAAGTCCCTGAAAAGACCCTGCCCTACCCCTGGGAATCCTGCATCATCTCAGGCGGCAGCTGGTCGTGGATCCCTGATCCGGCCTATAAAACTCCGCGCCAGGTGATCCACCTGCTCACGGACATCGTGGCTAAAGGCGGCAACCTGCTGCTGAATATCGCTCCCGGTCCTGACGGCAAATGGGACGCGGGTGCCTATGAAATGCTTCAGGGCGTCGGTGAATGGATGGCGGTGAATAGTACTGCGATCTATGAAACGAAACCGCTGGCGCCTTACAAGGAAGGAAAAGTCTGCCTTACGCAAGGCAAAGATGGCGCGGCCTACATGATCTACCTTGCCGGTGAAGGCGAATCGAATCCTCCCGGAAAAATCTGGTTTTCAACACTGGAAATTCCGGATCGGGCAACGGCCATGATGCTGGGAAGCCATGAAAATCTGTTCTGGGAAAAAATCGGCGACGGGATCGTTGTAAATATCCCTGAAAATCTGCAGAAAAATCCCCCGTGCGAAAATGCCTGGGTGATCCGGCTAAAGTGATGATTTTTGCACGGAAATTTCTACCCGGACATCATCAAGGTAAATATTTCCGCCCTTTTTCCTCCATACATAGACCTTCAACATGCCCTCGGAAGGATTAGACTGCATGGCGAATGTTGTCCGTATCTTTTTCCATACACCCGGCTTTATCCTGCTTTCTTCATGAATGGGAAACGTTTTATAAAAGAAGATCCCTTTTTCATTTTCGATCGAACAAACCACAAGCGCTTCTTCAGGCGGGTCGTCAAAAAAGCATTCCATTTTCACGTCCACCGTGACCAGGTGCCCCTTCGCGAGGGTGGACAGATCGAGCACGAAATTGTCGGAATACGCTGTCGTGCTATCGATGCGGGAAACATGCCGGCCACTGAATGCCAGGGGGTTTTCAACGGTTTTCTTCCTTGAAAATGCCCCTTCTTTCTTTTCAAAATCATCTGTCCATTTATTGACAACCCGCTGCTGATAAACCGGGAAAATCTTCGCCTGGTAGTAATAGTATCCGTAAGGCTGCCATTCCCAGTAGCCGCCTTCAAAGCATTTCGGATATACGGAAGACAGGCTGATACTCACATAAACCAGGTAAGCGATGATTAATCCGGCGGCCGAAGCGACGACCGGGTATGCCAATTTTAACAACCACTTGAACAAAAAAGCCATCGGCAGGCTGAACAGGGCCAGGAATTCCACAAAGGACCGCTGACCGAAGCTGCAACCGAAATGGAAACTGTGCCAGGAAGAGACCATATATAATAGCACCAGTGTAATGGCCGGAACAAGCCACCGATCTGCCTCCTTCTTCACGATCATCAGGATCATTCCGGCTAACGCGAGAAGGTATGCCGGAGAATAAACCAACAATCCGTTGTTCGGTGAGAACAGGACCTTGGCAATTTGGGGATTGTTCCAATATTTGAATCCTTCTTCTTCATAAGAGTAGAAAAGAAAGCTGCCCGAAAGGAATTTCCAGTAGATAAGCTGTGGTAGTATAAATAACAGGAACAAAGCTATGAATGTCAGCAGGCTTCGGGGATTGAAGATAAATTTGACGCGTTGCCTGATGTGATCAGCAGAAGTGATCCCAAGGAAAAGGATGACCGGCAAAATGATCAGGTTTGTAGGCCGTACCAGGAAGATCAGGGCGGAAACGACGGCCAGGAGGCTGAAATTCCGGATATTCGGCGATTCCCAGTGCCGTTCGGTCAGGTTTAATAAGAGTGAAAACAGGAAAAATGAATAGATATGCGAAAAGAGCGGTTCTCGCAGGGCGTAATAAAAGGCATTTGTCGCCAACATCAATGTGGCGAGGGTGACCAGCGTGACAGGCAGTGAAAACCTCTTCCTTAGGAATTTATACAGAATGATGGCGCCCAGCAGGAAGTAAAATACCGAGGCAAAGTAGGTCATCTCATAGTATGGTGCCGAGAAACCGTTGGCCGGTCCGGCGCCGGTCAGGGCCACTATATGGGCAACAAGAAAAAAAGGCAGCACCAGGATAGCCACACCCATCGGGTATTTCGTGAACATCTTGCCATTCTCGTACTTAAAGCCATGCAGTTCCTCGCGGATCGCACCCATTTCCTCCGTAAAATAATAACCATGGATAAATGTAGACGGGAGATAGATATAATAGCCGGCTTTATCATTATGGATCTCCGACTGCCAGTGCCGGTAAGGAGCATCGTTGTAAAGGGAGGCCAGGAATACCAATGCAAAATAGATCAGCAAAAAGCCGGATATTTTGTAAAGCCTGGATTTGGTGACGATCATAACCTTTTGGTTTTTTAAAGGGTTCTCACAGATTTACACAGACAATACACGGATTGACACAGATTTGTCGAAAACAATGATATCATCGGGAAATCCTCACCAGTTTCTCAACGATCATTCGATCATCGTCATTGATTTTTATCAGGAAAACACTACCTTGAACCTCTTTTAAATCAAGTCGAAAAGTACTTTTACCGGTCAAAGAAGCATTTTCAATCCTGAAAATTCTTTTTCCGGTCATATCGAAAACCTCGATCATCAATTCCTCATCTTTCTCATTGTCAAATTCAACAAACACCTTATCTATGAATGGATTAGGCCAGACTTTAACTTTTTCAGGATTCATATCCTGATCAACATGGTAAGGGTAAACCTCATCCGCTCCCATATCAATGATATCAAACTCAATGCGCGGATTATACTCGAGATCGGTTGGAGGGAGGAAAAAGCCTGAAGTATCCGGTGAACCGGTATTGAAGCAGGGTGAGTTGATCTGGATCAGGTAACTTAATCCGCTTTCATGGATAAATTCAGGGTATACGTCGATACATTGCTCAAAGGCCCCGAAAAACGCTTCTCCTCCACCGCTGCCGCCGAAAAGCGACGGTCCGCCTTCCACATCACAATAAAAGAAATCGGCCTGGGAATAGACTTCGAAAAGATAACCCTGGGGCCCGACAGCAGCCGTATTTCCCCAGAAGATGCAGTTGTAAAAATCGGGTGAAACGGAGTCTTTGCAATAAAATCCTCCACCATATGAGGCAACATTATTCCGGATTGTATTGTTGATATAAACCGGGCTCGCGTCAATGCTGGCAATGCCGCCACCGAAAAAGAGCGCGGTATTTTCCCCGAAAAAGTTCGTATTGACACGGTGACTGATCTCCGGGATGTGCATGATGCCCAGCGCTCCGCCCAGGGCACTGTAATTTTCCGTGAAAATATTATTGTAGATATTGCAGTCGTTGTAACGCACCGATAAAGCTCCGCCGATTCCTGTCGAGGCATTTCCGGTAAAAACATTCCAGTGGATCTCCGGGCTGGAATGGTCAGATGAAATAGCGCCGCCATATCCCCAGGGCGAAACCGGCAATCCGCAGCGGTTGCCTGAAAATGTCGACCGGTATATGGAAATATCGGCCGAATCGAGTGCGATCGCCCCGCCATTGCAGGAGGCAAAATTACTGACGAAAAGACATTCATCCACCGAAACTCCGTCATATGCCCGGATGCTGATTGCACCGCCATTGCCGGTCAGCGGGTCCGCGCTGACATTTTTCCCGAAGGCGAAACGGCAGCGGTAGAACACAGACGGCTCGTTGGTGATCCGGTTATGATTGAACCGTATACCCTTCCAGCCTCCATCGGGTATTGAATCCACGTGAAAACCGGTAGTGTCGGCAACCTGGAAACGGATGCTGTCGGTATTATGGCCCATGGCCTGCAACGATCCTTCCACATTAAAAACAAAGCTACCCTGGAATTCAACGACTGTCCCTGGAAAGATAACCAGGCTTTCCCCGTTGGGAACGAAAATATCGGCGATTACGCCGACAGTATCTTCATCCCAATTACCGGAGACCTTTCCGGATACTTCAATATGACCGGCGGTGGCTTCGAAATGGCCGGTAAAAAAGGGGAATAAAAAAAGGAGGCAGGTGTATATTGATTTCTTCATCGTTTCAAAGATATTTAAAAAGGGACTCCACCCCATGGGATGGAGTCCCTTTTTTTATACTTTTGATTCCTCGTAACCCTTAATCTAAAACTTCATGATGAAAAATCTTTTCTTTTTCAGGTTCAGCATGCTGACCATCTTTTTTGCTATTTCAAACGGTATTTTTGCCCAGGACCATAAAGTTGAACTGAATCCATTCGGCGGATATCTGCTTGGAGGAAGCGTGAAATTTTATGAAGGCAAGTTCAAAGTACAGGATGCGGCCTGTTACGGAGCCAATCTTGCTGTGCAGGTCAAATCAGGCAATTTTATCGAGCTTGGGTGGACGGGTATGACTACCCAGGGTGACTGGCAGCCATACAGTTCTTACATCAATGATCATCCGGCAGGATCGGTTGATATGGCGGTTAATCATTTCCAGATTGGGTCGGTGAATGAATTTCAGCTGGATAATGAATCCATCCGGCCTTATGGAACGGGCTCCATTGGTACTACATGGTTTAACATTAAAGATGAAGACGCCAATGACGAATGGCTTTTCTCGGTTATGGCCGGGCTTGGATTAAAGTATTTCTTCAGTGAAAGCATTGGGATCAGGATACAGGCCAGGTTAATTTTACCGGTGGTATACAACGGAGCCGGGTTTTACCTGGGCACCGGTGGTAGTGGCATGTATGTCAGCTCAACTGCACCGATCGTCCAGGGTGACTTTACAGGCGGGTTGATTATTGCGTTGGGCAAATATTGAGAGTGCACTTTGAACTTTGAACTAATTTCGGTATTTTTGTGCCGAAATTTACCGCCTCTTTAGCTCAGCTGGTAGAGCAGCTCACTCGTAATGAGCAGGTCGGGGGTTCGAGTCCCCTGAGAGGCTCCATCCTATGAAAAACATCCTGTTTAACTCCGGTAAACACAAGCCGTTGGCCAGTTTTGCGCTGTTATTGCTGCGGGCTTCTTTCGGGCTGATGATGCTTTCGCATGGCTGGCCGAAACTCATGAGCCTGATCAATGATCCCGGGGCTTTTCCAGATCCGATCCATATTGGACCATTACTCTCCCATATTTTAATCGTTTTCGCAGAATTTTTCTGCGCGGCACTGATCGTGATCGGTCTTGGCACACGCTGGGCTGCTGTCCCGCTGATTATCGCCATGATCGTCGTTTCATTTATCGTTCATGGCAAAGATCCCATGGCCGAACGTGAACTCTCCATGCTTTACCTGGCTGCTTATACCGTTATCGCTATCTTCGGAGCAGGGAGTTATTCGCTGGATAAGGCGATAAGCGGTAAATAGTCATTGGTTGTTATTGGTTGTTATTGGTTGTCATTGACAACAAATGACTATAAATAACCATAAATAACCCTCCAAGTCCAGAAAATCATCCTATTTCACAACCCTGTAATGAGCCCTTACCTGGTCTCCCTGAGATTCAATGGAAATCAGCTGAAGTTGAACCTGTTTCTGTAAGAGATTCAGCCCCCGAAAAAGTTTCAGGTGTTTTTGATCGACCAGAACCGGATTGATGATCAGGCTGATTTCATCCACGAGACCGGCTTCCAGCAAGGCTTTGTTCAGGTTGCCTCCACTATCGGTCACCACCGTTTTGCAGTCGTATTTTTTAGCTAGAATTTCAAGGGAGTGTTTCAGATCTACATCCTCATGGCCTGCAATAATGACATCATAATTACGCTCCATCAGGTATTTCACGTATGATTCGGGGCTCTTTTCCGAAAGCAGGATAATCACGTCCTTGCAATATTCAAAACGGCGAAAAATATGTAACCTGCCCTGAAGAAGTCCGTCATGGTCGGGAATGACCCAGTAAGGACGGATATCATCCGGTGTGATGCGGGGTTTGACAAAATCTGCCGTACTTTCATCCGGGATTCCGTCTGAGTACATCTCGATACCTGATTTGGCTGTTGACGATCCAACAAGCATCGCATCAGGCTTCAAGCTGCCGGCAACCGCATAATATTTTTCCAGGTCAATGCTAAAACCTGAAATCGATCCGTCAAGACTGACGGCGTTATGGGTGATAATTTTTGGAAACACCATTTTAGTTCAAAGTTATATATTCAAAGATAGTGTTTTCCTGGATGAAGTGGTCATAAAGTGGGCAGAAAGTGGTCAGAAGGTTGTCAGAAGGTTGTCAGAAGGTAGTCATAAGGTGGTCATAAGGTGGTCATAAGGT
>AMWB02158945.1_pt1 | contig 42695 bp, 34 predicted proteins | sample 200311 | NCBI WGS metagenome assembly AMWB02 (sample SAMN02737377, study PRJNA173069) | bioreactor metagenome | biome: anode biofilm in microbial fuel cells | place: USA: California | collected 2010-12-16
GAAGCTGTTCGATGGCAGCAGGACGGTAAATGTCGGCGGGTACCAGGTACGGTTTGCGCCCTTTGTCCTTTAATAATTTAGCCAGCTTGCCGGAGGTGGTGGTTTTACCCGAACCCTGGAGACCGGCCATCATGATTACAACAGGCTGCCTGCCGTCCAGATCGATCTGCTCTGTGTCGCCGCCCAGAAGAGTAACCAGTTCCTCATGGACTATTTTAATGATCTGCTGGCCCGGCGACAGGCTTTTCGATACTTCCCGGCCTATGGCTTTTTCTGTAACAGTTGCAACAAAATCTTTAGCTACTTTGAAGTTGACATCGGCTTCCAGCAGTGCGGTGCGCACCTCACGCATTGCCTCATCGATGTTCTCTTCAGAGAGTTTGCCATGGCCGCGAAGTTTTTTAAATACCCCTTCCAGCCTGTCTGTTAAGTTTTCAAACATAGTCGTTTATCGCTGCACAATGAGCGTATCTATACTTATTCCGGGTGCCGGCTTGTCTTGAACCTCTGCAGCGCCGCCACAAATAATATTCTTCCTGCAAATGGTGGTGGCTATGCTGGCGTCAATAATTTTGAAATCAAAAGAGAAGAAAAATACTTGGTATTTAAATGGATGTCAAGACAGGAACGCGCAGTGCCTAAAAAATGGCTCGATATCTGCCCTTTGTCTGCGCTGCATTTTGTAAGACCTGCTGTTTCTCCCCGGGAAAAAGCCTTCCTCTTCGCTCTGTCTTGTCCCTTGTCATAAGGTGTCATATCTTTATGGCATTGTCGTCACTTTTAATAATGAGGAATAGTATGAATAACGCAATGGAATGCAGGCTGGAAGAACATCGTATAAGTGTCGAGCCTTTTTTCCTGCCCAGGGCAAATGAAATTGAAATTGGTCTGGCGGCGAGTGTGAACCGTCTCCCGCTGTTGCTGAAAGGGCCAACTGGCTGTGGCAAAACAAGATTCATGCAGTACCTGGCCTGGCGACTGAACCGGCCGCTCATCACCGTTTCCTGCCACGACGACCTGTCTACTTCCGATCTCGTCGGTCGATATTTAGTCAAGAAAAATGAGGCCTTCTGGCAGGATGGGCCTCTTACTCTGGCCGTTCGCGCAGGGGCGATCTGTTATCTGGATGAGATTGTCGAAGCACGAAAAGATACCACCGTCGTTATTCATCCGTTGACTGACGATCGACGGGAGCTGCCGGTTGAAAAACTTGGCAAGCTTTACGCCGCTCCACCTGGGTTTATGCTGGCTGTCTCCTACAACCCCGGATATCAAAGTGTATTGAAGGATCTGAAGCCTTCTACCCGGCAGCGTTTTGTTTCACTCAGTTTTGACTATCCTCCAGCGGAGCTGGAAAAACAGATTGTCATGCGGGAAAGTGGCATTGATGAAAAAAATGCGATCCAGATGGTGAAGCTGGCGGCAATGACGAGAAGTCTCAAGGAATCGGGACTTGCCGAAGGGGCTTCAACCAGGTTGATTATTCAGACGGTCATGTTAATCAAAGCAGGTATCGATACCGTGAGCGCCTGTCGGTCCGGAATGATCGAAAGCCTGACTGACGACCCCGAGTTGCTGGCTGCCATGGATGAAATGATTTTTTCTCTTTTCTAGTACAATTGTATGAAAATCGCTGATCAGAAAAAGAGATTTTTTGCCGCAGTGTTGCCGTCCCGGCCTGATGTATGGGAGGTTGATGAGATTTTTGACCAGCTGGCCGAGCTGGACGAAGCAACCGCAGAAGAGATCCTGATGCAGGTCGGAGCGATATGGCCGGTCAGCCATAGTCTGTGTTTTGCCTATTTAACGCATGCCGCACGAGCCTTGTCTGCAGAACTTTTTTCAACAGAGTTGCTCGGTGAGTGGGTCAGACAGATTCTTGGATTGTATGAAAGTAAGGGCTTGCTTGGTGCGCGTCAGTTCATGGCCGATGTCGACAAGTTTTTCCTTGGTCCGATGCGGGGGGAGGCAGGAGTGGCTTTTACCGACATTTCCACCAGAATGGTCCATTATCTACGAGGGATCTCTGGCCGATCGTTTAATTTCGAAGAAGCTCAGCTGCCGTCAACTGATACGAGGACAATTTATCTACCGGGGAGTTTGGAAATTTTTCCAAGCCTGGAGCATAACATTTTCTTGTATAAATTTCTGATCAGTCTGCAGTGGGGGCATGTTGAGTCCAGGATTTACTCCGAGATGTCTGCACCGAGCAGTGTGCGGCAACCATTCCTGGCTCGGTATCCGGATGGGAAACTGGCCGCGGATCTGTTTTCGGTGTTGCAGTTTATCCATGTCTTTCGTTTTCTTGAGACTGCATTGCCGGGACTCGTCCGGCGGGGTCGGGAGCTCTGTGTTGAATTAATAGGTAAAATATCCCTCGGCGGTACTGCGGGGCAGAAAAGTGCTGCCTTTCGCCATCTATTGCTGCAGGGGGTCAGCGACAAAGAGAATATGCATGGCGCATCCGCAAAAGAGTCGCAGCTCCCCGGAAAACCGCTTGCCGATGCACTGGATATACCAGTTTTTGAGGGATTACCGAAAATTTATGAAACGTTTTCCGGCTTGTCGGGGACGTACACGCTTGGGCCTGCAGCCCTGCTCCTCGGAGAATTTGATTTTGTCAGAGCCGGGGAAACGATCAGGTTGCGCCGGGAGGAAGACAAGGCACAATTTGTGGCGATGTTCGCCGGTTTGCTTGATCAACAGGCTGCACGAAAGGATGAAGAAGACAAGGTCGGTAATGTGCCGGATAGTGTGCAGCAAAGCCTTCTCTTAATTGGGAAGCAGCGGAACGATCCGGAAAAACGCAGCAATAACCCCATCCTCCTTGATAATGAGGGGCTTGAAGTACCCGAAGAACTGGCTGCGCTGATCAAGGCAATCGAGGATGACCTGGGGGCCCTTCCCGAAGCTTATGTCCAGGCTGCAGCAGGACAGGCCGGAAGAGGCGTGAACAGGCAGGAGGTCGAGGCTCTTGAAGAAATAACCGACAGCTTCGTCCCGGCGCATGTCCATAGCTACGATGAATGGGATTACCGGCGGGCCGGTTATCGGGCCGGCTGGTGTTCTCTGACAGAAAAAACGCTTCCTGCGGTTCGATCCGGTTTTGTTGCGCAAACACTGAGGAAATATCAGCCGCAATTGCATAAATTGCGTCGTCAGTTCGAAATGTTACGAACCCGGTACCGCTATGTCCGGAGGCGTCGGCATGGTGACGAAATTGATCTCGATGCCCATATCGAAGCGCTGTGCGATACCCGGGCCGGCATTGCCCCGTCGGATCGTCTTTTTATCCAGCTCTTAAGAGACGAGAGGGATATTGCCGCCATGTTTCTGGTTGATATGTCCAACTCGACCGAAGGGTGGGTGGGAGTTGCGGTAAAAGAGGCTCTTGTTCTTCTTGCCGATGCACTTGAAGTGGTCGGGGATCGCTATGCAATTTATGGTTTTTCCGGAATGAGGCGTTCGCGAAGTGAGCTCTTTCACGTCAAGCACCTTGACGAACCGTATGGGGGCGAAGTGCAGGGGAGAATCGCTGCCATTAGCCCGAAAGAATATACCCGGATGGGCCCGCCAATACGTCATCTGACAAAAAAATTACAGGCAACGCAGAGCACCGTCCGCTTGCTGGTGGTGATTTCCGATGGTAAACCGGAAGACTATGACGACTACAAAGGGCAGTACGCAATCGAGGACACCAGGAAGGCACTGTTAGAGGCTCGAGGTGCCGGAGTGTATCCTTTCTGTATTACTATTGACAAATCTGCACACGACTATCTTGCCCATATGTTCGGCAGAGGAAATTATATCTTTGTCGATGACGTTCTTTCCCTTCCCTCTAAAATAGCTGAAATGTATCGGTTGCTTACCAGTTGATCCTGGTAATTCGGCACCCCCCATTCAGAATCTGTTGCTAGAGACGGTTTTGCGACTGGACGGACAATCTGCTGTCTATTGAGGCAGTATAGACTTTGCTCATCCCCACCAAAACCTGGAATTGGCGTGAGCCAGGCCGATACTCGCCGGCGTAGCAACGTTTCGGTATTCCTCTTCGTCCCTCAATGCAGTCGTTCTGCTCAATCTCTAACAATAATTATCACTTGTTTGTGTCGTCAGGACAGAGAGTGCGAATTTAAGGTAAATTACAGTTAATCCGTTCTTTATGGTGGGAGCAGGGTAATGTTTTTTCAGGTATTTTGGTTAAATTAGGATCTCCTTACAAATGAATGACGAATGTGCAGAGAAGGCAATTTTTATCTTGAGTAATGTTTGGATATTGATTAAATAAAATTGATAAAGAGTTGGTTCAGTTTCACAATGTCAGTTCCAGTAACAACTTTACGAATGTCACTTTGTCTCAGTGTACTTACACAGCCCAGCTAAATTCTAATAAAAGGAGGTGCCGACAAGGAGCGAAGGTGAAAAATGAATTCGCAATTCATTGTGTGCCATTCAATCACTCATTGTAAATTCAAATGTCATAAATAATTAAATATTGGGCTGAAGTAAGGGTGAGTGATTGTCAATATCCTGATCACTATTTCAATAAGGAGATACAAATGTCGCAACAGAATCAAACAGTTCCGACTCAAGCTTGGGTTACGGTTTTTGCCGGAATGGCAATTAACCTATGCCTTGGTATTCTATATGCCTGGAGTATCTGGAAATCTGCTCTTGTAGATGTTGATAAGGCCGGCCAGACAATGGAGGGAATTAACGCTGGGTGGGTGTATCTCAACAATGCTCAGGCAGCAACTCCCTTTTCTCTTTGTGTCATCATCTTTGCCCTCCTGATGATCCCCGGTGGACGTATTCAGGATAAGATCAGCCCCAAATTTGGCGCAATACTCGGTGGATTAACCCTGGCGGCCGGTTGTATAATTGCCGGTCTCATGAAGAGTTACACCGGCATCATGATCGGTTTTGGTATCCTGGGCGGCATCGGAATGGGTATCGGCTATGCGGCGCCTACACCTGCAGCCCTGAAATGGTTTGGTCCTCATAAGCGTGGCTTGATTGCCGGTATCGTTGTTGGTGGCTACGGTGGTGCTGCTCTGTATATCGGTGCTCTTGGATCATACCTCATTAAAAACTACGGCATTACAGGCAGTTTCGTCGGTCTTGGCGTGTTTTTTGCCGCAGTTGTTGTTATTGCCGGATCGATGTTGAAGACGCCGCCCGAAGGTTATAAGCCTCCCACCCTTTCCGGTGGCAATGTGGCAACGGCCGCTTCGACAATTACCAACTGGGAAGCCTCCGATGTTTTGAAAACCTGGCAATTTTATGCCCTGGTTGTCATGTTTATCCTGACAACTCAGTCCGGCTTGCTGATTATTGCCAATGCCAACGGCTTGTTAATGAAAACTGCTAAAGGTATGGATTTTTTCGTCGCCAATGGCTGGATTCTTGTGTCGTTTGGTGGCTTGGTCAACGCCTTGGGCCGTGTCGGTACCGGGTTCTACTCGGATAAAATCGGACGTTTGAATGCCTATTGCCTCAACTGCGGTATTTCGGCGCTGTGCCTCTTTTCTCTGCCTTATATAATAAGTACCCAGAATCTGATGCTTCTTTTTCTCGCCGTGGGAATTGCCTACTGGCAGTATGGAGGGGGACTTGCATTGATGCCATCCTTTACTTCTGATTTTTTTGGTCCGAAGAATCTTGGTATGAACTATGGATTAGTATTTATTGGTTGGGGCCTCGGCTTTTTCATGGCCAGACTGGGGGGAACTATCCAGGACGTTACCGGCAGCCTGAACAACGCCTTCTATATCTCCGGCGGCTTGTTGATTGCCGGTGTTGTCCTTGCCCAGATGACCAGGCGGCCAATGCATACGGACGAAGAGCGAGTTGGTAAAGCAACTGCCTAAATAGAATCATTTTCTTGAGTCAGGTTTGGTTGGGATCAAAGACGTCTGTTTTCCCAGCTGAGAATACTAAAGCCATGTACAGGAGTGTTGAATATGAGTGAAGAAAGCAAATCTGTTGAAACTTCAGAGGCGGAAATTGCGGTTCATTGGACAGAAGAGGCATTATACCATCCATCGTCTAAATTCATTGGCCAGGCAAATCTCACCGATCCAGCCGTCTTTGAGCGATTCAGTTTAGATAATTTCCCCGATTGCTATACCGAGTTTGCCGAGATGCTCACCTGGTACAAGTATTGGGATGAAGTGCTCGACACAAGTGATGCGCCCTGCTGGAAATGGTTTAAAGGCGGTAAGCTGAATGCCAGTTATAACTGTATCGACAGGCATCTGGAAAAAAATAAGAACAAAACCGCCATTCATTTTGTTCCTGAGCTGGAAGAAGAACGAGTTCAGCATATCACCTATCAGGAGCTCTATGTTCGGGTCAACGAGTTTGCCGCCCTGTTGCGAGACACTGCAGGACTGAAAAGAGGGGATAGAGTCACCATTCATATGCCGATGTCGGCCGAACTGCCCATCTCTATGCTGGCTTGTGCAAGGCTGGGTGTTATTCACTCGGTGGTTTTTGGTGGTTTTTCATCCAGTGCCTGTGCCGACAGGGTCGTTGATTCAAACAGCCGGGTGCTTATTACCATGGATGCTTATTATCGTGGTGGGAAGCTGCTCAATCACAAGGCGGTCGATGACGAAGCCTGTGAACTGGCGGCTAAAGACGGGCAGAAAGTTGATCAGCTTCTCATCTGGCAGCGGTATCCAGGTAAGAATTCTTCTGACTCTGAGCTGCATGAAGGTCGCGATATCATAGTTAATAATGAGCTGAAGAAGTATTATGGCGCGCGGGTCAAGCCGGAGCAGATGCTGGCGGAAGAACCGCTTTTCCTGATGTATACCAGTGGAACAACCGGTAAGCCGAAAGGCGCCCAGCACAGCACCGGCGGGTATCTTTCCTATGTCACCGCCATGTCGAAATACATCCAGGATATTCATCCCGAGGATGTCTACTGGTGTATGGCCGATATCGGCTGGATTACCGGCCACTCTTTTATCGTTTACGGGCCATTGGCGCTCTGCGCTTCTTCGGTAATCTTCGAAGGAGTGCCTACCTATCCTGATGCCGGACGCTCCTGGAGGATTGCTCAGGAACTCGATGTCAATATTTTCCACACCGCCCCGACCGCTATTCGTGCCCTGCGCAAGATAGGACCGGACGAGCCGGCCAAGTACACCTACAATTTCAAGCATATGACGACTGTCGGTGAGCCGATTGAACCCGAAGTATGGAAGTGGTACGAGAAAGAAGTCGGCAAGGGCAAAGCGGTTATCGTCGATACCTACTGGCAGACCGAAACCGGTGGCTTCCTCTGCTCCACCGTGCCTGGCATAGCACCGATGAAGCCGGGTAGCGCCGGACCTGGCGTTCCTGGAATCCATCCGATCATTTTTGATGAAAATGGTGTTGAAATCCCGGCTGGTGCCGGCAAAGCCGGTAATATCTGTATCCAGAATCCATGGCCGGGATGTTTCCAGACCATCTGGGGCAACCGACAGCGATTTGTTGATACCTATTTCGGTATGTATAACAAAGACCCCAAAAGCAAGGATTGGCGTGACTGGCCGTATCTGACAGGTGACGCGGCGGTCATGGACAAGGATGGTTATGTTCGTATTCTCGGCCGTATTGATGATGTTATTAACGTTTCCGGTCATCGTCTCGGTACCAAGGAAATCGAATCCGTATGTCTGACCGTTCCAGAGGTTGCGGAAGCCGCGGTTGTGCCGGTCAATCACGAGATCAAAGGCAAGGAGCCCGAGGTCTATGTTTCGCTGAAGCCGGGCTTTGAGGCATCTGCGGAAATTCAGAAAAAAATCGCCGATGCGATCACCTTCCAGATCGGTAAGATTGCAAAATGCCGAAACGTCTGGATAGTGCCCGATATGCCAAAAACCCGATCAGGTAAAATTATGAGAAGGGTTCTCGGGGCGATTTCAAACAAGGGCGATGTCGGCAATGTTATGACGCTGGCAAATCCTGAGATTGTCGAGCAGATTCAGAAAATGGTAGGTAAGTAGTACAGGGAAGCAGTGTAGCATCTACATCCATCCACCTGTAGTTGCGAGATGGCGGGAGCCCTCAGGGTTTCCGCCATTTTTTTTGTGTTTTGCGCAGTTTTACGGTACAGTGCACTCCTTAACGGATGAACTGGCCTTAAAAAGGGGAATTATGGGACGGGATTTTTATCTGCCGTATCTTATCAACTATTCTCATCTGGTAGTCGAAGATGTGGTAATTTTTTGTGTTGCCATGCTTACCGCTATTATTGTCAGTGCGGAAGGGCAGGCGTTTGCCGCTACTTTGCTTGGCGATTCACGGCAGGGTGCCGGCGATCGGTTTCATTTCAATGTCTTTATGCACATGAGCCTGCTCGGGACGCTGAATTTTTTTATTGCCGGGTTTGGGTGGGCGAAAGAAATTGCTATTGATGCCGGAAATTTCAAAAATTTTCCACGGCTTTTTCTTGTTTTGAGTAGACTTGCCGGGCCTCTGGCGAATTTTATGATGGCCAACATTGCCGCCAGTCTGTCCTGGCTTCTCGGCAAGTATAATTTTGACGACAGGGTTTTTTCGACAATCGTCGTGGTGAATGTAACCATGGCGATTTATGGGTTGATTATCATACCTCCGCTACCTGGTTCTGCGCTCCTTTGGGCGATCCTCCCCGATGGCCAATTGCTGGAGAAGACAAAAAAAATGCTCTGTCTTGCAGGGCCCTATCTTATTGTCGGTATCTTTCTTCTTATCAGGCTGAGCGGCTGGGAAGGGGTAAGTTCTTTTTTTAATCCCATAGTTGCAGCCATTACAGGTTTTATCCTTGATTTATAGTGACATAGAAATGTTTTTCTTGGTTTTTTCCAAAAAAAACATTTCGTGAAGGAACGTATCCTCCGCACAGCACAGGGACCAAACAGAATCCCGATCTTTTTCGCAGAGGTCGTGACTTACAGATTGTTCTCTTTTTTTCTTGTTTGCTGCAAAGAAACTAATCTGTAAGGCACATCTGCCTCTGCAGGGGCGTTGAGGAAGCAGGAATTTACGCAAGTTCATTGAAACGACAGCTCAGCACCAGGTCGCCATCTTCGTAGACAGTCTTTACCTTGTATGGCAAGGTCTTGAAAAGTCGTATCATTGCCTTGTTGGTCGGAAAAGTGTAGGCGACCAGCCCTGCAATGCCATTTTCCCGAGCAACTGCCGCCAGTTTTTTCAGGAAAAAAGTGCCGAGGCCCTTGCCTTGATATCCTTCACTGACCGAAAAGGCTACTTCGGATAAATTCTCATTATCCAGTTTCATGCTCTCGGCAACCGCCACTACCCGACCAAACCCAAAATCACCGACGACTGCGACAAGCGTCAGGTCTTTAATGTAATCGGTCTGTGAGCGGGTTTCCATTTCCGGTCTGGCAAAGATGGTTTTCTGGCAGAAAAATCTGGTCAGGACATCTTCTTTGGGCAGGCTGTAGTAATGTTCCTGAATGCGGCGTTCATCTACCGGTTTGGACGGCCGTATGGTAATTGTTTCCCCATTAATTTTCAGAGTCTCTTCCAGCTGGATGGGGTAAACGGCCTTGGCCGCCTCGCCGAGACTTCGTTCTGCACCTATCAAGCCTCGTTCCTTTGCCGCTTCAAAGAGTTCTTCCCTGAATTGAGGGTGGGCCAGGCTGATCATGGCAACAACACGCTCCTGGATGCTTTTGCCAAACAGGTTAACGGCTCCGTATTCTGAAACCACATAATGGACATCGCCTCGGGGGACCACCACGACATAGTCGTTGAGATGCGGTACAATATTCGACTGCAGTCCATTTTCCGTCTGGCAGGTGGAAAAAAGCATAAGAATGGATTTTCCGCCGGGGGATCGTCTGGCGCCCCGGACAAAATCAGGAATGCCGGATACTCCGGCAAATCGAGTGGCTGCAGATGCTTCGGCTGTTACCTGGCCGGTAAGGTCAATCATGCGTGCGACATTCATTGAAACCATCCGGTTGTGCCGGGAGATGACAAAGGGGTCGTTGACGTAATCGGAAGGATGAAAATCAATCGCCGGATTATCGTTGAGAAATTCGTACAGGTTGTGCGTACCGATGGCCATTGAGGCGACCATTTTACCGTCGTTGAAACCTTTTTTCTTGTTGTTGATATTTCCCGTGGAGTAGAGATGCATGATGTCGTCGGTCAGAAACTGGGAATGCACACCCAGGTCATGCTTGTTGGAGAGAGCATGCACCGTAGCCTGAGAGGCCGCATCCAGTCCAATCTGCAGGGTGGAGCCATCTTCAATCAACCGTGCAATATGGCTGCCGATACGGGTAGCTGCCTCTGAGGAAATTTTTGAGGATGGGACCGAAAGTAAGTCCTCTTCATGCTCAACGATGAGGTCGACATCATTGACATGAATAAAACTCTGCCCCATAACCCGGGGCATCCGGGGGTTCACCTGGGCAATAACAAAATCGGCGGAACGGGCGGCTGCCAACGTGACGTCGACAGAAATGCCGAGACTCATCCAGCCGAAATCGTCGGCCGGAGATACTTGGATTAAGGCCACGTTTAACGGCATTTTGCGGGTTATGAAAAGATTGGGAACGTCGGACATGTTCATCGGTGTTATGAAACGTCTCTGCAGGGCGATGGATGATGATTTCGTCGAACCAAGGTAAATCGAACGTATATTCAGGTTGGTGTCTTTCGTTTTATCGGCAATGGCGGTAAGGGATGCAGTTTCGCGGCCCAGCAAACGAACTATTTCCAGGCCACTGAAATTGTATGTTTTATTCACGAGTTCCTGGACAAGAATCTGTGGTTCTCCGCAGCCGGAACCGATAAATACCCGCTGCCCTGATCGAATGCGGGCAATAGCCTCTGCTGGACTGACTAATTTCTCTAAATATGTATCCGCCCAGTATTGGGTATTAGGCATGTTGAACTCCTTTTGATATATGGTAAAAACAGCAATACTGTACAAAGGTAAGGTAAGCCGAAAGTGACGTGCTTACATCATAATGTTAACAAAGTCATTGTTTTTCGGAAGTTTATTGTGAAAATAAACGGAGAAAGAACATCAGTATAACTCTATGATAATCTTCGATTACAGAGAAAGCAATCACAACTCAAACCGATATTGTCAAGGGGGCGGGGCAAAATAAAAAAGCGGTACCTGGAAGAGAATGCTTCCAGGTACCGCTTCTCAGGTTCGAAAATTCAAGCCTGCTACGAGGCTACAGTTTCAACGTATCGATTGGACGGCTATTGTAAACAGGCTTGTTCTGATGGAGCCTGTATGAGTAAAACTGGAGTCTGGTGGATGATACGTGCCGCCTTTTCCGATAGATGAATATTTGCTTGCCTTTTTTGGCTCGATTTCGAACCTTAATGGATCTGTTTGTCGTTGCTTGCTAAGCTGTCAGGGTTTGCTGCGCTGGTTTTGGTTCAATCCATGGTTTTCCGACAGGGAGAACGTTGCGGCCAAAAACCTGCAGGAAGATAACATGAGCCATCATGTACCAGGCATTCAAAGCACACAGGATTAATACATAAGCGGCAACCTGGGTCATTGCCGGATACCCGAAATGGGCCAGATCGAGAAGGATAAATCCCGCCACCAGCAGGGTGAACGTTGAGGCCATGGCACCGTGAATTCTCATGGCACCAACCCACAGAATCATAGTGAAGAGAGTCCATACCACAAGAAAGTATCCCACATCGGTTGGGCTCGATTTGTAAATATCAAATTTATTGAACAGCAAGATGATACAAAGGGCAATCCAGAACGCTCCATATGAACAAAATGCACTGTAACCGAAGTTGTTTCCAACCTTGAATTCCTGGAATCCGGCAAAGAGCTGAGCGAATCCACCAAAAATAATCCCGCAGGCGATTACCGGGCCTACGCCGCACAGACCGAGATTATGTAATTGCAGAATAAGGGTGGTGAGTCCAAATCCAGCTAGTCCTACTACTGCCGGGTTGCCCGTCTGGGTTTGACTGGCTGCCATGTTTTTCTCCTCGTCCTAAAATGTTGAATAATTAAAACATCTCTTGCCTCGTGTACAACACCAGTAGAAAAGCAAACACTATGCCGGATGCGGTATGCGTGTAAATATGTTTAATATCAATGTGATAGGATGATGTGTCGTGGAGAGAAGGTGTACAATTAAAGTTGTAGTGTTCCGAGCGAGACGCATGAAGACCGGGGGGGTTGTGACGTGTGGCTACAGAACAATTTTGATTGTAGTCACAATTAAAATTGTAGGGCTTTCCTGGCTACTCCAGGTTTTTGAGTCTTTTACTCAAGGCCTGTTGAGAAATGCCGAGCAGGGACGCGGCAGTGGTTTGATTGTTTCCTGCTCTGTGCATAGCCTCCTCCACCAGCAGTCGAGTCGCCTGCTTGATGGTCGGGAGGGGGTCGGCAAAGGTGATTGGGATACCACCTTTCGAGTCGCGCGTGTGGTGTTTTGCTTCCTCTTGCTGTGTTCTGGAGATGTGCTGGCGAAAGACGGCGAGGGGGAGAATTCCATTGCTGTTTTGTGCTATGGCATCAAAGACCATGGCTTGTAGTTCCCTGATATTGCCGGGGAAATTGTATGATTCCAGAAGGGCTATCAGTTCTTCGGGGATTCTTGGCTGCTTTTTCTTGAGGGTTTCTGCAGCACACTGGACAAAGTGGTCGACGAGTTCGCCAAGATCTTCTTTGCGTTCTCTGAGTGGTGGCAAAATGATCCGATGGGTTCGAAGCCGGTAATGCAGGTCCTGGCGAAAAATCTCTTTCTGCTGCAAGTCCCAGAGATCTACGTGGGTCGAGGCGACGATGCGGGCGCTACTGGTCTTGTTGGTGTCTCGACCGAGCGGCATGTATTCCTTTTCCTGGAGCAGGCGAAGCAGTTTGATCTGGGAAATCGGGCTCAGGTCGCCTATTTCATCAAGAAAAAGGGTGCCGTGAGCAGCTTTTTCAATGAGGCCAGGCCTGTCAGTATCAGCGCCGGTGAACGCCCCCTTGACATGGCCGAATAACGTGTCGGAGAAGACGTTGTCGTCAAGACCTGCAACATTGATCGCGACGAATTCTCCGGGAATACCGCTGACCTGGTGAATGGCTCTGGCGATCAGTTCTTTGCCCGTGCCGGTCTCTCCCCGGATAAGAACAGGCTCTGGGGTCATTGCTGCTGATTCAACATAGTTGAACAACAGGAGCATTTTAGGCGAACTAGTGATAATCCTGGCAAAAGCTTCGGGGTGTTTCAGCTGGCCCTCACGCAACTGTTCCTTGAGGGCTATGTTTTCTTGATGTAATGCGCCGTACTGGATACTTTTTTTAACCGATGCGATGAGACGATTCTCGTCAACGGGTTTGACTATATAATCAAAGGCACCCGATTTCATGCATTCAACCGCGGTTTCGGCATCAATTCGACCGGTAATAATAATGACCGGAATTTGTGGATTCTGATTGGTTATCTGTTCTAAAATTGCTTCCCCGTCGAGATGCGGCATATTCAGGTCGAGCAGGATAACACTTGGAGGGCGCTGGCTGATGATGGACATCGCCTGTCTGCTGTCGGCACAGGTGAGCACGTTGCTAATCCCGGCGAGCTGCAGGGTTGTGTCAACCGAAAGAAGGATTGCTTCTTCATCATCGACCACCAGAATTGGATCGGCCGGGTAAAGTCTCTTGTTCATATCATTCTCCCTACGACTTCATCAGTGCTGTAGCGTGGCAGCAGGATCGTCGCGGTTGTACCCTCCTGGGGAATGGACCTGAAGTCAAGCCAGCCGCCATGGTTGCGTACTATTGTATCCGATATGGAAAGTCCAAGCCCTGTTCCGCTGCTGTCGCGTTTCGTGGTAAAAAATGGATCTTTAATGCGGGCGAGAATTTCCGGTGCCATACCGGGTCCGGTATCGCGGACTTCCAGAAATATTTCTTCCGATTCTTCGATGTATCCCGTTGTAATGGAGAGGCTTTGTTTGGGGTCGGTAAGTGCCTGACATGCATTCACTACCAGATTGATGACGACCTGGCTCAGCCTCTGGCTATTGCCCTGGATGGTCGGCAGGCTTTCCGAATAGACAACCTGGAAATTGCAGGTCGCCTTTTTGATGAGACTCGAGATGAGACCGACGGCCTTTTCCACCACCTGGTTCAGATTTACGGTTTCACGCAGATCGGAGGGTTTATGCCCGGAAAACTCCTTCAGGTCGCCGACGATACGTTTGACCCGCTCCACTCCTTCCTGTGAATACAGAAGAAGGCGAGGCATTCTTTCCCGTAATTGCGGGTAGGCCATGGTCCCGACCTCCAGGTCCTGGTTTTCCTCATAGTGATTATCAAGAATAGGCTGGATGGCATGCCATAATTTATCGAATACCTGAATGTTAAGCATGACAGAGGAAATGGGATTATTGATCTCATGGGCGACGCCGGAGACCAGGGTGCCAAGCGATATCATTTTGTCAGTCTGCATGAGCTGTTCCTGTTGCATTTTGGTCTGGGCCTCGATTTTTTTCTTCTCCGTAATGTCTCTGGCTGTCATGAGAAAGGTTGAAAGTTGATCCGCTGTCTCAAGTTTTGCAAAGGTGGCCTCAACGGTAATAGTCCGTTTGTTTTTTAAGATAAATGTTGTTTCCAGTAGGTAGTCGTCCGGCCGGTCATTGCTTATCTGGTTGATTTTTGCCTGGAAAGGTTCTTGCTGTTCAGGGGGGATCATGTCGGTAATGTTCATGTCCTTCATTTCCGACAGCAGGTAGCCGCTTATTCTCTTCCACGCGGTGTTCGCATAGCTGATCTGCAGATTGGAGTCGAAAAGCAGGATAATCTCCCGGGCAGTTTCGGCCAGCAGTCGATATTTGTTCTCGCTTTTTCTTAAGGATTCCTCCATTTCCAGCCGATGAGCTTCGCCGGCTGCACCCTGCCAGATAATATAGACCGAAAGGAGAGAAATTATGGCCAGGATGCCGAGGAAAATAAAGGTCATGCGTTTGGTTATTGCGGCAATCTGCGCCCGCACGTCTTCCACATATACCCCTGTCCCGATCACCCAATGCCAGGGTCTGTATTCCTGGACATAGCTGATCTTGGAAAAAATCCGTGTAGGTTCGTCCTGCCATTGCCAATGGTATCTGACGTATCCGCCCCCAGTTTCTTTCACAGTTGCCAGAAATGCCTGGAAGAGTTTCATGCCGGCGGGGTCTTCGGTGTTGGTGACATCTTTTCCTTCGAGATCCGGGCGATACGGATGCATGATCATTGTTGGATGGGTGTCGTTGATCCAGAAGTAATCCTTTCCCTCAGGTCCATAGCGGAGTCGGCGGAGGTGGGCTGCTGCCTGACGTTTTGCCTCATCAACGGTAATCGATTTGTTATCTGCAAGTTCGGCGTAATAACGGATGGAACTCATGGCTGATTCACTTAACGCGTGAATCATTTCCCGTTTTCGTTCCATGAGATGGGCCTCTACCTTTGGCAGTATGTAACCAAAAAATGTCCCGATGAACAAAAACATCGACATAAGCACCGGCATGAAAATTTTCGCAGGAACTATATTTGGCAAAAAAGATTTTGCAGGGATTTTCATTGCTGTCACGGCTGATATCAAAGAGGCGAAATTATATGGAACATTAAGAGCAGAACGATATTCCGCGGTGAAATTATGACGTCCATTGTGTTTTTCCTGGCCCGGCACTATTCTGAAAAATATTTGGCGACGGAAAACAGCTGATTGATACGGAAAGAACATCAAAATAACAATCTGTTAATTTGGCCAACTTTAGTAGGTTGGTAGAAGTACTCTTATTCATTTCGATAAAATTAATTGAAGATGTCGATAAAGTCAATTTGGAAAGAACAGGTAGGTGTAACATTGTTCTGTTTGTTGTCTGCCGTGCAGTTTTGATTAACAATAAATATAATTAAATCAAGTTTATATATGGTTGTCAAGGTAATAACATTGTCCTCTTTTGTTTCTAATAGCGGAAAAAAAAAACAAATCGTTTGAGGTGTATATCCTCTATCTAACATATTGTAAGTAAATGTAAATTACAAATACAAAAGTATTTCACTGCTGGTAGTTGTGTAACAATGTTTGATTTAACGCTTGAACAATGATGTCCTATGCAGTATAAAATGCAATTGAGACTGGTGGATGGACTAAAATTCAGACCAAAAGGAGTGGTTATGGGTAAGTTTGATGAGGTGTTTCAGCGAAGTGTTGAAAATCCAGAGCAGTTTTGGGCAGAAGCAGCTAAGGATATCACATGGTACAAAGAACCCGAAAAAATTTTAGACAGTTCCAATGCTCCGTTTTATAAATGGTTTCCCGGCGGCAAGATGAACACGTGTTATAATGCGGTTGATCGTCACGTGGAAAACGGGCGGGCCGATCAGACCGCAATCATCTACGATAGTCCTGTTACGAATACCATCAAGAAAATCTCCTATAAAGAACTGCAGGGCATGGTCGCAACATTTGCCGGTGGTCTGGCCAGCCTTGGCGTTGCAAAAGGCGATACCGTCGTCATTTATATGCCGATGATCCCCGAGGCTGCCGTGGCCATGCTGGCCTGTGCCAGGCTGGGTGCAATACACTCGGTCGTTTTTGGCGGTTTTGCACCCCATGAGCTTGCTATCCGGATTGATCATGCCCAGCCGAAGCTGCTGATTACCGCATCCGGGGCAATTGAAGGCAAGAAAACTCTTGAATACAAACCGCTGGTAGACAGTGCGATCAAGCAATCTACTCATGAAGTGAAAAATGTTGTCGTTTTTCAGCGCGATATCGTCAAGGCCTCCCTGATTGAGGGACGCGATATAGACTGGAAAGAATTGGTAGGCAAGAGCAAGCCGGTCGGATGCACCGAGGTCGATGCCACCGATCCACTCTATATTCTTTATACCTCAGGTACCACCGGAATGCCTAAGGGCGTGCTGAGAGATAATGGCGGTCATGCAGTTGCCCTTTACTGGACCATGAAAAACCTTTATGACATCAACCCCGGGGAGGTCTGGTGGTCGGCGTCGGATGTCGGCTGGGTTGTCGGTCACTCCTATATTGTTTATGCTCCTTTGCTGCAAGGTTCCACCACGGTCTTTTATGAAGGGAAGCCGGTGGGAACCCCCGATGCCGGAGCGTTCTGGCGGGTTATCTCCCAGCATAAAGTGAAGACTCTTTTTACTGCCCCTACCGCGTTCCGGGCGATTAAAAAAGAAGATCCAAACGGGGATTTCATCAAGAAATATGATATTTCCTGTTTTAAATGCCTCTATCTTGCCGGTGAGCGAACTGATCCCGACACCCTGCACTGGGCGGAAGATATGATTGGTGTGCCGGTTATCGACCACTGGTGGCAGACGGAAACCGGCTGGGCAATCGTCGGTAACTGCCGCGGTATCGAACAGCTTCCCGTTAAAGAAGGGTCGCCCACCAAGGCACTGCCGGGCTATGCAGTTATGGTCGTCGACGAGGAATGCAATGAAGTACCTCCCGGAACTGAAGGGAATATCGTCTGTAAACTGCCGCTGCCTCCGGGGACTTTAACGACGCTGTGGCGCAACGACGACCGTTATGTCAAGTCCTATATGACCAAGTTCCCCGGCTACTATGATACCAGTGATGGCGGATACATCGATGAGGATGGTTATGTGTATGTCATGGGACGAATGGATGATGTTATCAATATCGCCGGACATCGTTTGTCAACCGGGGCAATGGAAGAGATAATCTCCAACCATCCCGATGTCGCCGAATGTGCCGTCTTTGGCGCTGATGACCAAATGAAAGGTCAGCTGCCCGTCGGGTTCTTTGTCGTCAAGGCCGGGGTCACCCGCCCTGGAGATGAAATCAAGGCTGAGCTGGTCAAGATGGTCCGTGAATCTATCGGTCCGATTGCCTGTTTCCGTGATGCCTGCCAGGTTGCACGGTTGCCGAAAACCCGATCGGGTAAGATTTTGCGCGGTACCATGCGATCTATCGCCAACAGTAAGGATTATAAGGTGCCGTCAACCATTGACGATCCGACAATTCTTGATGAAATCACCGATACCCTGAAAAAAATGGGTTACGCCAAGAAATAGTTTACGCATACTTTAACCGGCAGCTGCTTTTTGGCAGCTGCCTTTTTTTTAACTTTAAGGGGCCCGAGAGAACTCCTGCTCCGAATTCCAGGATGAGTGTTTATGAAAATCCATGAATACCAGGCAAAAGAACTTTTTCGTAAGTATAAGGTGCCAACTCCCGAAGGCGGTGTCAGTACTACTGTAGAGGGTGTTGAAAAGGCTGCTGCAAATCTTGGCCTTCCGGTTGCTGTCAAAGCTCAGATTCATGCTGGGGGGCGGGGTAAGGGCGGCGGTGTGAAAATAGCCAAGACAGTCAAGGAAGTCACAACGGCTGCACAGGCAATACTTGGTATGACTCTGGTTACCAAGCAGACCGGCCCTGAAGGACGTGTGGTTAAAACGATATTGGTTGAAAAAGGATTGTCGATAAAAAAAGAACTCTACCTGTCCATTATCCCTGACCGCAGTACCGCGACCATCACCATCGTTGCGAGCCAGGATGGCGGTATGGATATAGAGGAAGTTGCCGCCAAGACACCTGAGCGGATAATCAAAGTTCCCGTGAATCCGATTACCGGTATCAGAGGATATCATGTCGGTCAGGTCATGTTTGGTCTTCAGCTCGATAAAGCGGTTATGAAAGAGTTCGGGGCAATCCTGAAAAATCTCTATAATTTGTTTGTTGATTATGACTGCTCCATGGTCGAGATCAATCCTCTGATTATCACGGATGATAATCGGGTTATTGCCCTTGATGCCAAAGTCGATATAGATTCCAATGCCTTGTTCAGGCACCCCGACGTTGTTGCCATGCACGATCCGAACGAAGATGACCCTGCCGAAGCGGAAGCAGCTAAATACAACCTGAATTATATCAATCTAGACGGGAATGTCGGCAACATGGTCAATGGCGCCGGCCTGGCCATGGCTACCATGGATATCATCAAGCAGGCAGGTGCTGAGCCGGCTAACTTCCTTGATGTCGGTGGCGGTGCCAATGCAGAGATGGTGGAAAATGGTTTTCGTATAATTTTGAGCGATTCCAAGGTGAAAGGGATTTTGATCAACATCTTTGGCGGCATACTGCGCTGCGATGTTCTGGCACAGGGAGTGGTTCAGGCGGCGGAGAAAGTCAAATTGTCGGTGCCTGTCGTGGTCAGAATGGAAGGGACCAATGTTGAGGAAGGACGACGAATACTCAGTGAGTCAGGTCTGAAATTAATCAATGCAACCGATCTGGCTGATGCTGCCAAAAAGGTCGCAGAACTCGTAGCCTGATTGAAAATTCGCTTGGCCGAAGAGACCATCCGGGAAAATTCCAACGACAAAACATACAGAAAAACAGAAGCTTGAAGAGGATAAGCAAAAGATGCCCACCTCCTGTGTTCGGCGACGTGTTTCTTTTTTATGTTTGTTGAATGTCTCAAGACAGGATCCACATGACATCAAAAAGCCTGTTATTTCAATCAACTAATTTTGATGTGCCGGTGGCGGGGCAAGCGGTTAAAGGAAACTCACCTGACTTTTAAAAGGTGTATGTATTAAATATACTCGCAAAGGAAAAAAATGAGCATTCTAATTAATTCCCAAACACGTGTCCTTGTTCAGGGTATTACCGGCAAGGAAGGGCAGTTTCATACCCAGCAGTGTATCGCGTATGGTACAAACGTTGTTGCAGGGGTGACGCCTGGCAAAGGTGGTCAGAGTATGGACTCGGTACCAGTTTTTAATACCGTACAGGAAGCGAGGGAAAAGACCGGTGCCGACGCCTCCATGATCCTTGTCCCTCCGCCTTTCGCAGCCGACGCGATTCTTGAGGCAATAGACGCAGGGGTGGAACTTATTGTCTGCATAACCGAAGGTGTTCCGGTTATGGATATGTTGCGCATAAAAAATTATCTGGCAATGAAAAAGACCAGGCTTATCGGGCCGAATTGTCCGGGGATAATTACTCCTGGGCAATGCAAGATCGGCATTATGCCTGGTGCTATTCATAAGCCCGGCGGCCCGGTTGGTGTTGTTTCACGCTCCGGCACGCTCACCTATGAGGTGGTGCACCAGTTGACCCAGGTCGGACTTGGTCAGACAACATGCGTGGGTATCGGTGGCGATCCGGTAAACGGTACGGGGTTTATTGATTGTTTAGAGGCCTTCAACGCAGATCCGGAGACGAAGGCGGTGGTCATGGTTGGCGAGATCGGCGGTAACGCTGAGGAACAGGCGTCTGCCTGGATCAAGGCCAATATGAAAAAACCAGTTGTCGGCTTTATTGCCGGACTGACGGCGCCGCCAGGCAGGCGCATGGGCCACGCGGGTGCGATAGTCAGCGGCGGACAGGGTACGGCAGCAGCAAAGATCGAAGCAATGCAGCAGTGCGGCCTCTATGTATGTGAAGATCTCGGTTCTTTAGGCAAATTATGTAAGGAAGCTTTTTCCTGATTATCTGGCTGGAAATGATGGTGAGCTGCGAAGTGCACTGTGAATTTTGTTTCAAGGAGACACGATGAAGACAAATGACCAATTGGATCACCTGAAGAAACTCAGGGCGGAAGCCCGACTGGGTGGTGGTCAGAAAAGGATAGATAAGCAGCATGAAAAAGGGGTTATGACTGCCCGGGAACGCATTGACCTGCTGCTGGATAAAGGATCGTTCGAAGAGTTCGATATGTTTAAAACCCATAGATGCCGGGATTTCGGCATGGAGACGCAAGTCTTTCCAGGTGATGGCGTGGTAACCGGGCATGGCACTGTAAATGGTCGCATTGTTTATGTTTTTGCCCAGGACTTCACGGTGCTTGGTGGTTCTCTTTCAGAAACATTTGCGGAAAAGATCTGTAAGATAATGGATCTTGCCATGAAAAACGGTGCGCCGGTAATCGGCCTGAACGATTCTGGTGGAGCCCGTATTCAAGAGGGCATTGAGAGCCTTGCCGGCTATTCGGAAATTTTTCAGCGCAACGTCATGGCTTCCGGTGTCGTGCCACAGATATCGGCTATTTTCGGTCCATGTGCCGGGGGAGCGGTGTATTCGCCTGCGCTGACCGATTTTGTCATAATGGTTCAGAATCAGTCCTATATGTTTCTCACCGGGCCAAAGGTTGTTAAATCGGTAACCTTTGAAGATGTTACCACCGAAGCATTGGGTGGGGCGGCAATGCATGCCAGTCGCAGCGGCGTTTCTGATTATGCAGCAACTTCTGGTGCTGATGCAATTGAGTATATTAGAAAAATGCTCTCTTACCTGCCCCAGAACAATATGGAGAACCCGCCTTGCATACCCTGCGCCGATCCAAGAAACCGTGACTCTGTCGAGCTCAATTCGATACTTCCGGACAATAATAACGCCGCCTACGACATGAAGGAGATCATCCTCCAGACTATCGATGATCGTGACTTTTTTGAGGTTAAAGAAAGCTTTGCCCCTAATCTGATAGTAGGTTTTGCCCGGTACAACGGGATGAGTGTCGGTATTGTCGCTAACCAGCCTTTACATCTTTCCGGGGTGCTTGACATCGATTCGTCGGTTAAGGGTGCCAGGTTTGTGCGGTTCTGTGACTGTTTTAATATCCCGGTGGTAACCTTTGTCGACGTCCCGGGGTTCTTGCCGGGAACAGCACAGGAATATGGCGGGGTTATCAGGAATGGCGCCAAGATACTCTATGCCTTTGCCGAAGCTACTATCCCTAAAGTTACTGTTATCACGAGGAAAGCCTATGGTGGTGCCTACTGCGTTATGTCCTCCAAGCATCTCCGGGGAGATATCAATTATGCATGGCCCAGTGCGGAAATTGCCGTAATGGGTGCAACCGGTGCGGTAGGTGTCCTGTATGGCCGAGAAGCCAAAAAGGCTGAGAATCCTGCCGCCTTTCTAAAAGATAAAGAAAAAGAGTACCAGGACACTGTCGCAAATCCATATGTCGCCGCCCAGCGAGGATATATCGACGATATTATTGAACCGGCCAGAACTCGGGTCAGAATCATCAGGGCGCTGGAGTTGTTGCAGAATAAGCGTGACACCAATCCAATGAAAAAACACGGCAATATACCATTATAACTGACTTGAGATCTAATCGATCATAGAAGAGGAGATGCACATGACAGTGAAAATATTTATAAAACGGAAGGTGCAGGATCAGAATGCTGTTGAGCTGACCCTTCTTTTGAAAAGATTGCGCGCGCTTACCCTTGAGCAACCAGGATATATTTCGGGTGAAACCCTCACTCGGATAGATAAAAAGGACGAGTGCATGGTTGTCAGCACCTGGCGTTCGGTTGAAGATTGGAACAGCTGGGTGAATAACCCCAAGCGCATCGAAATTCAGATGCAGATAGACAAACTGCTTGGTCAGGAAACCGACTATGCTATGTATAGCGCATAAAGTTGTCTTTCGCCGGTGCAAGGCGAAAGGATCGAATCTTTTATGCCACCCAAGGTACAGGTTCTTGAGCTGAAGAAGATGACCTTAAGACAAAATAATCAGTGGGTGTGTTGATGGCAGATAAAAAAAAGAAAATGGCCGCTGCCCTGGCTGCTGTAAGTCTCTATCTTCAACAGGAAGAGGCAGCTTTATATGAGCAGCAGGTTCCCGTGCGGGAGACTGGCGGCACCGCATACAGTCCGTGGGCGCAAAGTGGTAGTCAGGAAATGATGGCCATGCGGAGATTAATCCAATTAAGAACGTTTACTCGTTTTTAGTAGAATCTACAGTTTAAAGATCAGGTGATAGGAGAAATAGAATGAGTGATCAAGTCAAAATGACCCCATTGAATTATTCCGCAGACCGGCCTAAGGCTAAGAATCCTGTGAAAATAATGGATCTGTCGCTTCGAGACGGGCATCAGTCGCTTTTTGCGACTCGCGGACGGACAGAAGATATGATTCCGGTGGCGGAACTGATGGATGAAATAGGCTTCTGGGCTATCGAAACCTGGGGTGGTGCGACCTTTGACACCATGCATCGGTTCCTCAATGAGGACCCCTGGCAGAGACTGCGCACGCTGAAGCGCTACATCAAAAAGACCCCGTTCTCCATGCTCCTGCGAGCGCAAAACCTTGTTGGTTATCGGAATTACGCAGACGATCTGGCCTATGCCTTTGTTGATCGGGCGGCAGAAAACGGTATGGATATATTCCGGACCTTCGATGCCTTGAACGACTACCGGAACTTTGAGACGGTTGTCAAGCAGATCAAGAAAAGCGGCAAACATTTCCAGGGCTGTATCTGTTATACCCTCACCGAGCCTCGCCTGGGCGGCGAGGTATATAACCTCGATTATTACGTCGACAGGGCGAAAACTCTGGAAGATATGGGTGCCGATTCCGTCTGTGTCAAGGACATGGCCGGTCTGATGGCCCCGTATGATGCGTATCCTTTGATCAAGGCCCTGAAAAAGGCGGTCAAGGTTCCTATTCATCTGCATAGTCACTTTACTTCAGGTATGTCGCCGATGACCTTTTTGAAGGCGATCGAGGCAGGAGTAGATATTCTCGACACCTGTATGACGCCCTATGCCTACAGGACATCCCACGCAGCGATTGAACCACTGGTCATGGCCCTTCTTGGCACCAGTCGTGATACCGGCTTTGATATTAAGAAACTGGCGGTTATCAACGAGATTCTAGAAAAAGAGGTGCTGCCGAAATACAAACACCTGCTTGATGATTCCAAGGTCTCAATTATTGATATTAATGTTCTGCTGCACCAGACTCCTGGCGGAATGTTGTCGAATCTGGTCAATCAGCTGCGTGAAATGGATGCTCTGGATAAGATTGATGAGGTTTATAAGGAACTGCCGAGAGTTCGTAAAGACCTGGGCCAAATTCCACTTGTCACCCCTACCAGTCAGATTGTTGGTGTGCAGACGGTCAATAATGTCCTGCATGATACGCCGGATGAGCGCTACAAGATGATCACCGGACAGGTGAAGGATCTCTGCTACGGACTGTATGGGAAAACTGCGGTGCCGATTAATGCCGAGCTCCAGAAAAAAGCCCTGAAAGGATACCCTCGTGGAGAAACGCCGATTACCTGTCGTCCGGCAGAAGTTCTTGAGCCGGAGCTTGACAAGGCTAAAGCCGAGATTGGCGATCTGGCCGTCGATATGGATGATCTGATCCTCTATGCCCAATTTCCGGTTACCGGAAAAAAATTCCTCGAATGGAAATACGGTAAATCCGAGCCACCGGCGAGTGTGAAGCCAATTACCATGGAAGAGGTGAAGAAAAGAGACGAACTGATCAAAAAGGCCAAGGCCGGTAAACTGATCGAGCCAAAAGGAGATACTCCGCCGAAATCTCCGGCGCTGAGAACGTTCAATGTCTTTGTCGACAACGAGTATTTCAATGTCGAAGTGGATCCAACCGGAGATATGCAGGCTGTTCCTGTGGCTCCACGGGCGGCAGCGGCCCCTGCCCCAGCCCCTGCGCAACCAGCGGCAGCAGCTCCGGCCCAGGCACCGGCTCCAGAGCCGGTCGCACCGGCGGGTGGAACCCTGCTTCTTGCTCCTATGCCGGGTATGATCGTTAAATACGAGAAGAAAGCAGGCGATACGGTTAAAAAGGGTGACACCCTGGTCGTCCTTGAGGCGATGAAGATGGAGAATGCCCTGACCGCACCCTGTGACGGAACGGTGAGCGGCATTAAATTTGCCAGTGGAGATACGGTTGCCAAAGGCGCTGTGCTCTGTGTCATAAGCTGATTTGTCTTTTCCCGCCTTTACGAGAGACACCGCAGGAAAATACCTTGCGGTGTCTCGTGCCAAGTCTTATGTCTCCTTTCGGAGGCGGTCGAATTCTCTGGACGAAATTATTCGAGTTGTGAGGTCGAGAAGATTGTTAAAGAGTTGAACGGGCACACTCCGCATTTTGGTACGGATGGCTTCCTGGCGGAAAACTCGGTGGTTGTCGGTGACGAGGTGAAGGGGGGCAATAGAAAGGTTTAGGATATTGGCCAGCAGAAGATCTTCGGGGAAATTGCCAGAATCATTGAACATCATATTCAGTACTCAGGATGGTATAACAAATAAAGCTGGCCGCAATCAAAAAGACCAGCTTTAACTACCTGTTGTTTACTTGCAAAAATCTAAGCAATGTATCCGCTGCAGCCGTAGGCGATGTCTTCTCATTTTCTACCTCAGCCCTTAAGCCGGGCAAGGCTGCTTTCACCTGGGGATCGCTGTAAAACCACTGGCGTAAACCATCTTCCAGAAGAAAAGCCATCCAGTCAAGCGCCTGGTGTTTTCTTTTTTTGCTCATCTCTCCGCTGTCGCTCAGTTTTTTACGGTGGTCAAGGATAGTTTCCCATATTTTGCCGATACCGGTATGTTCGAGGGAACTGCAGGTGAGGACCGGCGGCGACCAGTTTGGGCTGTTCGGCATCAGCATATGCAGAGCGGTCTGGTATTCTTTTCGGGCAATTTCAGCGCGCAGGATATTATCGCCGTCTGCCTTGTTGATGACGATGGCGTCAGCCACTTCAAGCACACCTTTTTTTATTCCCTGGAGTTCATCACCTGCCCCGGCGATCATGAGCACCAGAAAGAAATCAACCATTGATGCGACGGTTGTTTCTGATTGACCGACGCCAACGGTCTCAATGATGACTACATCGTAGCCGGCAGCCTCGCAGACCAGCATGGTTTCCCTGGTTTTTCGACCTACTCCACCCAGGGTGCCGCTTGAAGGTGAAGGGCGGATAAAGGCATTGGCGTTGACTGCCAGCCGTTCCATTCGCGTTTTATCGCCGAGAATTGATCCACCGCTCCGGCTGCTGCTCGGATCGATAGCCAGCACCGCAACCCTGTGGCCGAGTTCTGTGAGCATATTGCCAAAACTTTCAATATAGGTGCTTTTTCCAGCTCCAGGAACACCGGTTATGCCAATACGGAATCCTTTGCCGGTATGGGGGAGCAACAGGTCGACTATTGTCCTGGCTAATTCCTGGTGAGCGGGCAGGGTGCTTTCGATAAGGGTGATGGTTCTGGCGAGCATCAGGCGATCCCGGTTCAGTACGCCATCAACATATTCGTGGGGGCTTTTAAGCATGGGGAAACTTTGATTTTAAAAATGGTCATTGGACGGCCGTATTGCCACTGGTGCGAAAAAACACAACAGGCCCAGCGATCAAGCGAGGGAAAACCGCCGGGCCCGTTGTGCTGTTAAGCGTTGCTGCTAACGATATTTCTCTTCCAAGAGGGAAAGAGTCTTGTCGGCGGACACCGGAATCGGCGTCCCTGGCCCGAATACAGCCTTAACTCCGGCTTCAAAGAGAAAGTCATAGTCAGCCGGGGGGATGACCCCGCCGGCAACGACCAGGATGTCTTCGCCGCCGATTTTTTTCAGTTCCTTGATAAGTGCGGGAATGAGTGATTTATGTCCCGCGGCAAGACTTGATGCGCCAACGACATGGACATCGTTTTCAATGGCCATTTTGGCGGCTTCTTCCGGGGTCTGGAACATTGGACTGATATCCACGTCAAATCCAAGATCCGCATAGGCACTGGCGATAACCTTGAAGCCCCGGTCGTGTCCATCCTGGCCCATCTTCGTCACCAGCAGTCGAGGTCGTCGACCTTGTTTCTCTAGAAACTTGTTGGTTCGCTCTTTGATGGCCGTGATAGTGTCGTCGTTTGCTTTGAATTCTGAGGAATAGGCCCCGGAAATACACCGTGTCGTGGCAACGAATCGGCCAAAGACCGCTTCCATTGCATCGGAAATTTCGCCGACAGTGGCTCGTGCCCTGACTGCAGGAAGGGCTGCTTCAAGCAGGTTGCCGCCATTTTTCGCGGCGTTGGTGAGATCGTCAAGCGCTTTTTTAACGGTGGCCTGATCACGGCTGGCCTTAATTTCCTTGATCCTGGCAATCTGCTCATCACGGACGGTTGCCGGCACTTCCCTGACTTCAAAGTCTATCTTTTCATCAGCCAGCTTGTATTTGTTGACTCCGACTATTACGTCAAGACCCTGATCAATTCTGGCTTGCTTGCGGGCAGCTGATTCCTCGACTCTCATTTTCGGCATACCGCTTTCAATTGCTTTGGCCATACCGCCAAGTCCGGCAATTTCATCGATGATTTTCTGTGCCTCTTCGACAATGCTGTTTGTCAGGGATTCGATATAATATGATCCGCCTAATGGGTCGATAACGTGACAGACCTGTGATTCTTCCTGAATGATGATCTGGGTGTTCCTGGCAATACGGGCGGAAAAATCAGTGGGCAGCCCAATGGCTTCATCGAAGGAGTTGGTGTGCAGCGACTGAGTGCCGCCAAGGACCGCAGACATGGCCTCAAGGGTGGTACGGATCACATTGTTATAGGGATCCTGCTCGGTCAGACTCCAGCCCGAGGTTTGACAATGCGTGCGCAGCATGGAGGATTTCGGGTTCTTCGGCTTGAATTCGCTCATCAATCGATGCCAGAGGAACCTTGCTGCTCGCAGCATGGCGATATCCATGAAAAAATTCATGCCAATACCGAAAAAGAAGGAGAGTCGTGGGGCAAAGGTGTCGACATCCATACCACTTTTCAAGGCAGCCCGGACATATTCGACGCCGTCAGCCAGGGTAAAGGCCGTCTGGAGAACACTGTTGGCACCGGCTTCCATCATGTGGTAGCCGCTGATGCTGATCGTGTTGTATTTGGGCATATTTTTGGAACAAAAAGCCATGATGTCGGAGATAATCCGCATGGATGGCCCCGGTGGGTAAATATATGTGTTTCTCGTCAGATATTCCTTTAAAATATCATTTTGGATCGTGCCGGATAACTGGTCATGGCTGACGCCCTGTTCTTCCGCCGCAACAATGTACCCAGCGAGAATTGGAATGACGGCGCCGTTCATGGTCATTGAAACCGACATCTCATTGAGTGGTATACCGTCAAAGAGAATCTTCATATCTTCAACGGAGTCTATGGCAACACCAGCTTTGCCGATATCTCCGGCGACCCGAGGATGGTCTGAATCGTAGCCGCGATGTGTTGCCAGATCGAAGGCAACCGACAGCCCTTTCTGCCCGGCAGCAAGGGCCTTGTGGTAGAAGGCGTTCGATTCTTTGGCCGTGGAGAAACCGGCATACTGACGAATGGTCCATGGCCGTCCCGCATACATAGTGGTCATGGGGCCACGGGTATAAGGGGCCATACCCGGCATGGTGTTGATATTTTCAAGCCCTTCAAGATCCTCAGCGGTATAGAGCGCTTTTACTTTTATACCCTCCGGGGTCATCCAGTCGAGGCTATCAACGGATTTGCCCTTCATTTGCTTGGAGGCGAGTTCTGCCCATTTCTGTAATTTTGGATTCTCTGACATCAGTTGCTCCTTTAGTGACTTAGAGATACATGCCTTGTTCTTATTTTCATGAGATTATTTCATAGGATCATTATCCCCGTTAGGGAGTAGGACTCTGCATACTAGGAACGTTCGCAAAGCTCCACCAGCACACCACCTGTGGCCTTGGGGTGGAGAAAGGCGATCTTGGCCCCGCCTGCTCCGATTCTTGGTTCTTGATCAATCAGCTGTATGCCTTTGTCTTTAAGCTCCTGCAGTGCTTCTTCAATGTTGGCGACCCGGAACGCGACATGCTGGAAGCCAGTGCCTTTTTTTTCAATAAATTTAGCAACCGGACCATCGGGGGAAGTTGATTGAAGAAGCTCAACCTCACTTTCGCCGACTGGAAAAAAAGCAGTAGTGACCTTTTGCGTATCAACTGTCTCTGCGCCTTCAAATTTGAGACCGAGTACCTCGGACCAAAAATTTTTCCCATCATCAATACTGTTTACTGCTATGCCTAAATGATCGATTTTCAATATTTTCATTGAATCCTCCAAAAGTAAAATTTGTCTATCGCGTCTGCCTTTTGTGACCGTAACTCAAGTATATCAATCCTCAGGGGTGGATCCCTGGTTTAGTTGTTGCGGGTGATTTTTCATGCCCTGCCAGACCATTTCGAACATTATGTTTGCCTGTTCGGAGAGTGAGCTGGTTTTGCCCCGGAGAATCCACATAAAAAAGCTGCGCTGCACAAAACCCATGAGAAAATCGAGCAGGGTACCTGCGCGAACATGTGGGTTGAGGATGCCTTCCTTTTGTCCCTGGCGCAGAACATCTATCATAAGTGACATCATTCTGGGCTGGTCAAAAGTCTCATCGGCCATCCAGGTTTTCATCGGCAGGGTCATAAAGACAATTCTGCCTAATCCTTCATGGCGTTCATAGTAGTCGAGCTGCAACCAAAAAACTTTACGCAGCTTTTCTTTCATACTTTCAATGCCCTGCAGGTGGTCAACAATTCGATCCGTCAGTTTGCCCATCCAGATATCAACAAATGCGAAGACCAACCTCTCTTTACTTCCGTAGTGCTTGTATATTGTGGTAAAGCTGACTCCAGCCTTGTTGGCAATATCGCGAATGGATGCACGGTGAAAGTCGGAGTTGGAAAAAACCTCCAGAACCGCTTTTTCGAGCCGCCTGTGTATATCGCCGTTCAATTCATCTGGCATATCTGACTATTGGTTTATGAGTTAAAAAACTTTGTTCTTATCGTGAAAAAAAATTCCGCCTATCACCCCTTTTGGGGGCCAGCCTGAATGTTGACGATGTAGTGTCGTTATTGCTCTTTGAAAAAGTTAATTCGCCGAATTGCCGTATAAAAAATAAGCTATTCCAAATAAAACAGATCAGTCGGATAACAATGTTACACTTGTGTTGTAATGTATTGCGGAAAACTTTACAAGCAAAAAGCTGTAATTGTTCCTGCTATTTTTCATTTGCGAGGCGAGTGAGAGAGCATTCAGGCGAGTCGATGCAACGTCGATGGTGCGCTACCGCACGCCTCGACCGAGATTCTGCCTCGGGATGTTGTCGGGAAAGTAAGATAACGGCAGGGAGTATTGTTACGCCCTTGCGAAAAAGTTGCAGAGCAGGCAACAGATTATTTTCTTATAAAGATAAGAAAATAATCTGCGAGGTCCTAGTTGCCAAATAACGATAACAATACTCCGGCAGAAACGGCTGAGCCTATGACGCCGGCAACGTTAGGTCCCATGGCATGCATGAGAAGAAAATTGCCCGGATCAGCTTTCTGGCCGACGACCTGAGATACCCTTGCCGCCATAGGTACCGCGGAAACACCGGCCGAACCGATCAGCGGGTTGATGCGCACGTTCATAAGTTTATTCATCAGTTTGGCAAGGAGAACGCCGGAGGCTGTGCCTATTGCAAAAGCGGTTACCCCAAGGGTGAGAATGGCAAGGGTTTCAATTTTTAAGAATTGCTCGGCAGTAGCTGTTGCGCCAACTGTTACTCCCAGAAAGATGGTGATGATATTGATAAGTGCGTTTTTGGCGGTATCTTCCAGTCTACCGACAACACCCGATTCCCGGAACAGGTTGCCAAGCATCAGCATGCCAATAAGGGTTGCCGCCGGAGGTACCATCAGTGACACCACTATGGTGACGATAATCGGGAAGAGAATTTTTTCTCTTTTGGTCACATCGCGTAATTGCGTCATTCTGATAACCCGTTCTTTTTGCGTGGTCAGCAAGCGCATAATTGGCGGCTGGATTATCGGCACCAGCGCCATATAGGAGTAGGCGGCGATGGCGATGGGTCCAAGCAGGTGCGGGGCCAGCTTCGAGGACAGAAAAATAGCGGTAGGACCGTCGGCTCCGCCGATTATACCGATAGAAGCAGCTTCCTGTGCGGTAAAGAGGCCGGAGGCAACGGCACCAATGAAGGTGATGAAAATGCCGAACTGAGCCGCCGCGCCGAGCAGGAGTGATTTGGGATTGGCGATAAGCGGTCCAAAGTCGGTCATTGCTCCGACACCCATGAAGATAAGGGGAGGGAAAATCCCCAGGTGATCGCCCTGGAACAGATAATAGAGCAGGCCGCCGGGTTGAATGGTGTGGATGACGTTTTCTTTGATTTCCATCACCGGCTCGGCCATTAAGTCAGCGAAGGGGAGATTGGTCAGTAAAACGCCAAAGGCAATCGGCACGAGGAGCAGAGGTTCGAACTTTTTTACAATTGCCAGATACAATAAAATGCAGGCTATACCGACCATAAGTATCGCCCCTATTGTCAGGCCGTAGAATCCGGTGCTTTTGGCGAAGTCGAGAAGTGCTTCCAGCATGGTAGGTATCTCCCTTTAAAGTGACAGAACAACCAGGATGTCGCCGGCGTTGACCGATACGCCCTGAGTTACATTGAGTTCTTTGACTATACCGTCGGCCGGGGCCATGATTTCGTTTTCCATTTTCATGGCTTCAAGGACAAGCAGAGTTTGGCCTTTTGTCACCGTGTCGCCGATGCCGACTGCAACTTGCAGCACAGTTCCCGGCATCGGCGCGGCAATAGTCCCGCCTGCAGACGCTGCATCGGTACCCCCTGATGCCGGCTGAGCTTTTTGTTGCGGTTTTGGTGCGGGGGCCGGCTGAGTATGCCTGGCGGTCGACGCGCTTTTGGGCTGCACTGGCTGGGATGTATGTTCTTCCTTCAGTTCTTCAATGCCTACTTTGTATTCACTCCCGTTGACGACAACTCTGAACATTTTCATATGCTTGACCTCCGGTTTTTATTTAAAATCTGCTGTTCATCTGCTCAAGAATTCCGGCCCGGTTCCAGGCCGGGGAGTGATCCTCGAGTTTGACGATGTTTTTTATGACAATGTTGTCAACCGACGTTTTCATTTTCATGGCAATAACACTGGCGATTACCGCCACCAGTTCCTTGTCGTCAGGAGCATGTTCCGGTTGCGTAGCAGGCAATTTTGTCGTTGTGGGTACGGTTGCTGTCGCCGGTATTGCTTCCGCTTCCTGCCTGTTGAGAATTTTGTCCATCCATGCGATGATGAACTGCAGGATAATGAGTGCTGCAAAGGTAATGCCCATGCCGAGTACGGTCGTTATCAGGCCTGCCAGAAGCTTGTCCGTGATAGACAGGGCGTGCATGGCGTCGGGATTGGCAAAGCTCGCCAGTAATTCAGTAACGGTCATAATCGTTTTCTCCTGTTAAAGGGGTATGTTGCCGTGTTTTTTTGCAGGACGTTTTTCCCGTTTTCCTTCGAGCATATTGAAGGCATCGATAATTCTCTGGCGTGAGGTGCGCGGTTCGATAACATCGTCAACGAACCCTCGTTCCGCAGCCTTGTAGGGGGTGGCAAACTCGGCGGAATACTCTTCGAGAATCTTTTGCTTGGTTGCAACTTTATCCTCCGCCTGCGCGATATCATTTTTAAATATGATGTTCACCGCACCTTCCGAACCCATCACCGCAACCTCGGCTGATGGCCAGGCGAACACCATATCGGCCCCGAGGGATTTAGAGCACATGGCAACGTATGCTCCGCCGTAAGCTTTACGGGTAATAAGGGTGACTTTGGGGACGGTGGCCTCGCTGTAGGCATACAGAATTTTGGCCCCGTGGCGAATAATGCCGCCGTATTCCTGGGTCGTGCCCGGAAGGAAACCGGGAACGTCGACGAAGGTCAGCAGAGGAATATTGAAAGCATCGCAGGTTCTGATAAATCTGGATGCTTTGTCACCGGCGTTCATGTCGAGACAGCCGGCCATGACATTGGGCTGGTTGGCGACAATGCCGATCGATTTGCCGTTGATCCGGGCGAATCCGGTTATGAGGTTGGTGGCAAAGTAGGGTTGGTACTGCATGAACTCCCCATCATCAATGATTGGGTGAATTACATCAAGTATATTGTAGGGTTTGTTGGGGTTTTCCGGGATCAGGTCGTCCAGTTCCTCGATTTGTCTGTTGATATCGTTGCCTGAGGCTTTGACAGGGCTCTTCTCCATGCTGTTTGAGGGGAGATACTGGATCAGTTTCCTGATGTCGACAAGGCACTGTTGCTCGGAATCGGCCATGAAGTGGACATTGCCGCTGACGCTGTTGTGGGTCATCGCTCCCCCGAGTTCTTCGGCAGATACGATTTCTCCGGTTACCGTTTTAATAACTTGCGGGCCGGTGATGAACATCTGTGAAGTCTTGTCGACCATGAAGATAAAATCGGTAAGTGCCGGGGAATATACTGCTCCGCCGGCACAGGGACCCATAACGGCAGAGATCTGGGGGATGACTCCGGAGTATATGGCATTTCGGTAAAAGATATCGCCGTACCCGGACAGGGCATCGACCGCCTCCTGAATTCTGGCGCCTCCCGAATCGTTCAGCCCGACAATAGGTGCACCAACCTTGGCTGCGCCATCCATGGCCTTGACTATTTTTCGGGCATGCATCTCGCCCAGGGCACCTCCGGTAATGGTGAAATCCTGGGAGAACGCGAAGACTACTCTGCCTTCGATCTGTCCATATCCGGTGACCACCGATTCTCCTTCAAAATCGAGTTTGTCCATGCCAAATCTCGTACATCGGTTTTTAACAAAGGCGTCCAGTTCAATGAATGTACCCTGGTCAAAGAGGTGAAGGAGGCGTTCTCTTGCGCTCATTTTACCACTGGCATGTTGCTTTTTTATTCGTGCTTCCCCTCCTCCTAGAGCTATTTTTTTCTTTTTATTCAGCAAGAGTGTTCTTTTATCCAAAGACATGTTCTGTGCTCCTTGATCTGGGTTTGTCTCTATCGCCAGCCTTTATCCGTTGGCAGGGCTGGACAATGACTGTTGGCTACTGTTTCTGGTTTTTCGGTATATCCGTTGGGTTAATGTATCTGACTATGGCAGGGTTGGCCATGCCTTGCCAGACCATTTCGAAGAGGTTGTGGGCATTCTCGACCAGGCTTTCCTGCTTGCCGCGAATTATCCACATGAAAAAGAGGCGCTGGATGAATCCCAGCATAAAGTCGAGAAGTGAGCCAGCCCTGATGCTCGGGTTGATTATTCCCTGCTGTTGCCCCTTTTTCAGTACTTCTATTATAAGGTTCACCCTCTTTTTCTGATCAAAAGATTCATCTGTCATCCAGGTCTGCATTGGCAGGGTCATGAAGAGAATGCGGCCAAGTTTTTCATTTCTTTCGTAATAATCCAGGTGCAGCCAAAATACTTTCCTCAGTTTTTCCTTCAGGTCCTCAATGCCGTTCAGGTGATCGGCAATACGTTCGGTGAGTTCGCTCATCCAGATATTAACAAAAGCGAACAGAAGTCGTTCTTTACTGCCATAATGTTTGTAAATGGTGGTAAAGCTCACACCTGCTTTTTCGGCAATGACGCGTATGCTGGCTTTGTGGAAATCGGCAGTGGAGAAAATTTCCATCACTGCTTTTTCCAGTCGCTCCCGTACTTCCGGGTTAAGTTCATCTAACATTGTTACTTGCTTGTTCTCATGGGGATATGGTTCTTGTTGATTTTTTACTGGTAAGATATTCAAAAAGATACATAAATAAAAAAAATTTACGATTGAAACGAGATTTTCCAGATGAGCGTTTACGGGTTGATTGAAAAAATGTTTTTTTGTTTAACTTTCTGATATTAATAGATAAAAATATATAAATGTGAATAATTGTCTGGTTTTGGAGTAACGATGTTACGCTATCTTTTAATGTATATTGAATTTGTTTGTCAAGGGAAAATGATATCAAAGGGAGAATGAAGATTCCATCTGCCGTGCACCACTCTATCACCGCAAGACAACATATTCGAGGCGTACCGCAGAATTGGAACCTGCTCCTGCCATCCCCTTCGATTTGCCTTCGCGCACTGGTGAAAGATTACTTTCGGGTCAACGGATTGCAATCACACGGTACCTGGAGCAGGAAAAACGGCGAGGCTTGCTTGTTTGGAATTTTAAGAAAAAATTACTATTCTCAAACTGTCTCCTCGGCTATAGTTCAAAGGTGATAGATCGTAGAAATGATACATTTGCTACTTCATGCGAGGATAGGAAGTGCCCTTGGAGTACAATTGTTCTGTCATTTTGGCACTTCCTGAGAAGAGGAGAGGTGAGTGAAAACTCGCATTTCACGGGTGTATCAAAACGGATGGACTCAGATCAATACAAAAAATGCAATGCTCGCTGCGTTGCTTTTTAAAGTGGAATGATCGAATGGACATCAGGGATGTTGTGCAAATTCAGGAAGAGGTCGCATGTAATGAATGTCAAAACGTTTAGGGCGATGGTGGTTGAAGAAGCCGGCGAAAAGCAGTTCTCCCGGTCAATTCAGCAGAAGACGATTGATCAGTTGCCGGATGGCGAAGTTCTGATAAAGGTAATGTGGTCTTCTCTTAATTACAAAGACGCTCTGTCGGCCAGCGGTAACCGGGGTGTGACCAGAACATATCCCCATACCCCCGGCATCGATGCGGCGGGGGTCGTTGAAGAGAGTCGCAATGAAGCATTCAGTCCGGGAGACAATGTAATTGTTACCAGTTATGATCTCGGCATGAACACCGCTGGCGGTTTTGGCCAATATATCCGGGTGCCGGCTGCCTGGGTTGTGCCCCTGCCTGCTGGATTGGATCTCCGGGAGAGCATGATTTTCGGTACAGCTGGTTTTACCGCCGGCATGTCGGTCATGGCCTTAACACACTGTGTGCCGGCCGATAGAGGGGATATTCTGGTTACCGGAGCCACAGGCGGTGTTGGCAGTCTTGCTGTCGCTCTTCTTGCCGGACTAGGCTATTCCGTTTCAGCAGTCTCCGGAAAAGCTGAGGCCGTGCCGTTTCTCACCGGCCTTGGCGCCCGGAAAATTCTTTCCAGAGCCGAAGCGACAGCAGGGAGTGAGCGTCCGCTTTTAAAAGGAATCTGGGCAGGAGTGATAGATACTGTCGGCGGCGATATTTTAGTATCGGCCATTAAAAGTACGGATCTCCGGGGAGTTGTCACCTGCTGTGGCAATGTAGCGTCGCCGGAGCTTCCCTTAAATGTTTTTCCGTTTATCCTGCGTGGGGTGTCCCTGCTTGGTATCGATTCCCAGAACTGTCCGATGGAGCGACGAAAAAAAGTGTGGCAGCATCTGGCCACTGACTGGAAACCGACCGTTTTGGCTAAGCTCTGCCGTGAAGTTTCACTGGATGAAATGGATGGAGAAATTGAATTGATCCTGAAGGGTGGGCAGACCGGCAGGATTATCGTCAGGATGGATTCCTGATTTTGTAATACGGCAGTAAGATCTGTCTCAAGCTACTAAAAGTTGTTTTAAAATCGAGTGTCCGGCACATATGACATCGCAAAATGCTCATTTAGAAACAGGACGACTTTATGAAAAGAACTGGTTTGGTGTACGACGATAGATTTTTGTTGCACGATACGGGCGGGTTTCATCCTGAATCACCTGAACGTTTGAAAGCGATCCGCAAGAGACTGGTTGAGACGGGTTTATGGGAAAAACTTACCCTCATACCGGCGGAAAAAGCGAATCAGAGATGGATCGAGACTGTTCACAATATTCATTATATCATGCGCTTCGATGAGGCCTGTATCTCCGGGTTGCACGAATTTGAGCACCCGGACAACGCCATTTGTCGAGACACGTATGATGCTGCTTTTCTGGCTGTCGGTGGAGTGTTGAAGGCCATCGATATGGTGATGAAAGGTGAAATCGACAATGCCTTTTGTGCCGTCCGTCCGCCCGGCCATCATGCAGAAGTCGATAAACCCATGGGGTTTTGTTATTTTAATAATGTGGCGATTGGTGCCAGATATGTGCAGAGTGAATACAATCTTAAGCGGGTTGCTATTATCGACTTTGACGTGCACCATGGCAATGGCACACAGCATATCTTTGATCGGGATCCCACTGTGTTGTACTATTCCATTCATGAACACCCCTCTTTTGCCTATCCAGGGACCGGTAGAGAATTTGAGGTCGGTATTGGCGAGGGCGATGGCTGTACCGTCAATTCACCGGTACTGCCGGGAAGAGGCGATGAGGACTATCGGCGTCTGATCATGCAGGACCTTGTCCCGGCTGTTAAACAGTTCAACCCGGAATTCATCATTCTTTCAGCCGGGTTTGATGCCCACGAGAGCGATCTGATGTCTGGTGTCAACCTGTCAACCGATGGCTATGATTTTGTTTCTGAAGTAATAATGAATCTGGCTAATCGATTTACCAATGGTCGGGTCGTCTCGGTTCTCGAGGGTGGCTATAATCTGGACGTGTTACCGATATTGGTTGAAAATCACATTAAAATACTGGCGGCAATCAGGTAGAGAACGTACATCAAGGCGCATCAATTACTGAGATAAAGACCAATTTCTGGAGGTATTATGTTTGTAGGCGATAGAATGTCAAAAAACCTCATTACTGCTGGTCCTGAAATGACGATTTTTGAGGCAAAAAAATTGATGGTGGAAAAAAACATCCGCCATTTGCCGGTCATTGACGGGGCAGGAAAGCTTGTCGGTATCGTTTCTGACCGGGATATGCGTGATGCTATGCCGTCAACTTTGTTGAAAAAACCCGATTATGAGATCACCCGGGGGAAGATAGGCAATCATCTTGTCGGTGACATAATGACCCGAAACCCGATGACCATTTATGCCTATTACACCCTGCAGGATACTCTGCTGGTCATGCAGAAAAAGAAGGTCGGTGCCTTGCCGGTTATCGACGAAGAGGGATACCTGAAGGGAATTTTATCAACAAGGGATCTGCTTTCGGCGTTTGTCAACATCATGAATATCGACGAGCCAGGCAGTCTGTTGTGTATCCTCGTCAAAGAGAAGCGGGGGCAGATGAAGAAAATTGTTGATATTATAACTGAAGAGAATATTTCTCTAGGCAGTGTATTGGTGGCCAGAGTCTGGGACAAGGACAAGCGGGCGATCTTCCCTTATCTGCTGACCAATAATGTTATCAACGTAAAAAAGAAGCTGCTCAGTGCCGGTTTTGAACTGATCGATCCCATGGAATGGTATCTCAATCAGTTGCCTAGTGTACATCCTTAAGCGGCAATTCTGATCTGGCTGTCCATCGTTCCTGGCGGTTGATCCCCTGCGACAAACAAACCGAGAGCTGCTGGGCGCGACTGTATGACTATGGTTAAGAAAATCACCTATTGTGCGGGGCTTCGGCCCCGCGAAGGTTCTGCTATGCTTTTGCTAATTTCGTCACCGGCGAGGAGGCGGCTATCTCTCCGCTGGTTGTATAGTTTTCATGGTTTTTCTCAATTGTTGCGAGGTTGTAAAGATAATTGACCATAATGCCGCCGGATTGAGTGATGCCTTTCTCTGAGAGGTCCGCTGCCCAGTTGATTCGCTCGATCCGCGCGCCGTTGGATAAATGGAAATGGCTCACCCTGTCGAATGCCTGCGCTCCTTTTTTGGCGGTGAGCAGATAGCGGGCACAGAGGCGCAGGAGAATTGGACCGAGTGGTGTCTCCTTGGCGACAGGCTGTTCGGCATTCATCGCTGTGACCCTTTCGATGAAGAGATCCTTTGGATCTTTTTCGTCCGTCGGCTCACCGAGCAGTTTTTTCTCTTTATCGGTAAAGTCCCAGTCATCCCGGAATGTTTTGAGATAGTACAGAAAACCGGGAATAGGAGACAGCGTGGAAAATGTTTTCAGGTTCGGCAGCTTGATGCTCAGGTCCTTAACCACATTCTTGATGAGAAAATTACCGAAACTGACTCCGGCCAGGCCTTGCTGACAGTTGGATATTGAATAAAAAATAGCAGTGTCAGCCTTCTGGGGATCAATGGCCGGTTTGTCCTGGTTCAGCAGGTCGTGGATGTTAGATGAGATACCATTAACCAGAGCAACTTCAACAAAGATAAGCGGCTCCTGAGGCATGCGGGGATGAAAATAGGCATAGCAGCGCCGATCCGCGCGTAATCTGTTTTTCAGATCGTGCCAGGACTGAATGGCATGTACCGCTTCGTATTCAATAAGTTTTTCAAGCAGTACAGCCGGCGTGTTCCAGGTTATACGCTGGAGATCAAGAAAACCAACGTCGAACCAGGAGCAGAGCAGCCGGTGGATATCCTGGTCAAGCGGTATCAGTTCAGGGTTGTTTCTGGCAATTGGGAGGAGTTCGGCGCGAAGGTCGACGAGAAATTTCACCCCTTCCTGCAGTTCATTAAACTGCCGGAGGAGTTTGGTACGGGGGGAGACCAGAAGGTTGCGCAGCTGGAGGTTCAATTTTCTGCACTCGTCTTTATCGGTACATTCCAGGCGCTGTTTGATTATCTCTTCAACCGCTGTGTTATCGACGTCATATTCCCCGGCAAGGAGCTCCAGAAAGCGTTTTCGTCCCTCGCTGTTTAAGATGAGATAGGCTTCGCCAAGCTCAGCGGCCCTTGTCCTGGCGGAAACTTCACCGCCGCGGCTTTCAAGGCAGCCATTGATCCTCTGGCGTAATTTCTGCAAATCACTTTTAGGCAGACTGGGGTCGACAGAGTTTTTTAACACCGCGTTGTCGCCAAGAGGCCAGATGAGACGAATGCGGCGTAAAGTTCTATCCCACAAGGGTTCATCGCTGTCAAACATGTTTCCTCCTCCGGGGTATGATGCTGCTGCGGCAGCGTAACTCGATGGGGTCTTTGATGGAGAAAAAAGTTGAAATTGGAAAAATATATCCTATCATCTCTTGGAAACAACTACAATAAATTAACAATCTGACTGGACTTCAGCTGCGCTTCGGCATCTCGATGCATGAAAGGAACGTTAACCGATTTATGAAGAAAAAAACGATATTTCTGCTTTTGACAGGCATGCTTTCGACGGTTGTCCCTGCGTTGGGGCAAACGAGCTCCGCGCAGGCAGATCGACCACAGGCGGTGAGAGCAGAAGCCGGTGCCGAGCCATCGCTTGCACGGCATTCTCCGGTTGATGCCGAAAACAATCAGGATCCGGAAAAGACTGAAATCTTCAATCGGTTTCTATCGGCCGCGGAAAAAGGATCGGTTAAGGCGCAGAGGCGAATCGCCGAAATGTATGCTTTTGGCGATGGCACAGAGAAAGATTTACAGAAAGCTTATTTCTGGCTCAACAAGCTTGCCCAAAAGGGCGACGATGTCGCCCAGTCCAATCTGGCCTGGATGTACTATCGCGGTGAAGGGGTTGAACTTGACAAAGCCATAGCATTTGAGTGGTTTCTCCTGGCGGCGAGAAACGGCAATCAGAACGCGCAGCTCAAGGTAGCCAATATGTACTATCTCGGCGAGGGGGTGCCCCAAGATGCACAGAAATCGTTCTATTGGACCAAGAAGGCTGCCGAGGCCGGAGTTGCCAGTGCTCAATATAATCTGGCGATGATGTTCGATAACGGGTCAGGAACAAAACAGTCGAGTGCCCAGGCTTTCAAATGGTATGAAAAGGCTGCCGTCCTGGAATATGTTCTGGCCCAGAATACTGTAGCCTGGCGTTACAGCAAGGGGATTGGTACCGAGCAGAATATTGCCAAGGCTGCCTACTGGTATCGGAAATCCGCCGAAAACGGCGATCCATTCGGTCAGTATAATTTAGGGAGGATGCTGGCCAAGGGGGAAGGGGTTGAACAGGATGAGAAGAAGGCTTTTTCCTGGTGGATGCAATCCGCGCAGCGTGGCTTCGTACTTGCGCAGAGCAGACTGGGCTACTGTTACGCCAAGGGAGTAGGGGTTGAAAAAGACCCGCGGCAGGCCTTCAGGTGGTGGACAATTGCCGCCAGCGGGGGGAACGAGGTAGCGAAGAGGAATTTGCAATTTTTGTGTCGAGAAAATCCACAAGCCTGTACTCCTTCGGCGGTTACTCCTCCTTCCCCCTGATGGTGCTGTGCTGATTCCTTTGGTCTTAATCGGCAGCTTTTTCTCTTGCCAGCTCTTCCGGACTCAAGCTCCAGAAAGGTGTACCGTCTTTGGTCAAACGGACCTTAAATACAAAGCTGTCACCCTGTTTGACTTTGGCGGCCATCAGTACGTCTTTTCCATCGATAACTGCCCAGCTTCCGCTCACCTTGGTTGCAACATTCTTGCGAATACCTGTCTCCTCAGGGCTGCTGAATGCCGCAGGGCAGAGATGCACTGTAATTTTTTCGCCACCTTCTTCCAGTATCAAGGCCGTGCCCGGGTCCATACCCGGCAGGGGTCTGACTTCCATAAATTGCAGAACTTTTCCCTTAAGGGAATCCCGTTCTTTGTAGTTGTAATGTCCATCATACGCAGACCCTTTTTCCCATCCGGCATAGCCGGGGCGTTCTGTCGCTTCGGCTAATATCGACAGACAGAAGATGCTGACCACCAGCATACCGGAAGACAGAGATCTGAAGAGTGGGAATGCTCGCATGTTTTTCTCCTGAGAAAAAGAAATGATGTTTGACAGACTGTTTTTTATCGCAGTCTTTTAGCCAAGATGAATAATCATTTTTTTCTGTTCTGTCTGAAAAAATCCTCAAGAAAGTGTTTACGCCAGCCGTCCGTCTGGCGTAACTGCTCCGGCTCCTCCTTTTGCGTGGTGTTAAGCGTTTTTACCAGACGTTTGAGCTCGGAAACATTGCCGACAAGTCCCGGGGCAATGCCCAGCAGTTCACATTTTAGGGCGATCAGGTTGTTCAGCTGTTCCATACTGCTGTGGTCGTTTTTACTCAGTCGTATAATTTGATGCGGCTCGGGGTATGTCGATTCCGGTTGTGTCAAGGTCGCTGCAACAATTGCGGCCAGGGTTTCACCATATTTTGCAGTGGCTTTTTCGGACAGTCCGGCTTGTTGTTTCAGATCAATGGGGATCACCGGTTTCAGTCTGGCGATCTCAACTAGAACGGTGTCTTTAATCACATGGCCGCGCGGCCGATCCAGTTTTCTTGCTACCCCCTCTCGCCAGGTAGTCAGGTTACGGAGAATGGCGAGCCCCTGTCGGTCAAGATGGGTGTTGCCGCGGATTTTAAGATATCGCTCGTTGTCGGGCGGCCCGGAATAGCAGGCTGGATTGTTGAGCAGGTTCAGCTCTTCCTGGAGCCAGGATTTTATTTTTGGGCCAATGATTCGCGTCAACAGAAGCACGCGCACGGCCCTGAGATATCGAACATCATCGAGGGCATATCGTGCCTGGTCAACGGTTAGTGGCCGCTGCAGCCAATTCGTCCTTGTCTCCTCTTTGGAGAGAGTTATATCGAGCAACTCTTTCACCAGGTGCACTAAGGAAAGCGTGGCGGGCAGGTTGGAAAAACCGGCGGCTAATCGCGTATCGAATATGTTTTGGGGCGTTGCTCCCGTCGCCCGCTGAAGGATCGCCAGATCCTGCGGTGCATCGTGGAAAATTTTAATGACCCCCCGGTCGGAAAGAAGTCGCCCCAGTGGCTGTAAATTTTTTATAGCGATAGGGTCAATGAGAGAGCAGTCCTCGTCGGATAATGCGATCTGGATCAGGCCGAGTTGCGGGTAATAGGTTCGTTCCCATACAAATTCCGTGTCCAGGGCGACGGCATCTGTTTTTCTGGCCCGATGCACCAATTTTTCCAGCTCTGTTTCACTTTCAATTAAGGGAGTACGTTTGTCCATGCCGTTTTCTGATGAGTAATTAAATAATGATTGTTCGATTTTTGCGAAGGGCAATCATTGAATGAGGGTAAAAGCCCCCGCCTGCTGGAGGGAAAATGATAACGCCGGGCAATTCCCCCGGGGAGCTTGTGCATTTTTCTGACAGTCTTTTCCTAAAAAGACATAAAGGTTGATAAAAGACAAGAAATATTCTTCTTTTATGCTGTCTATTTGTATTATTTTTTCTTATTGTTGGATGTGATTACCACTAAACCTCAGCTTAGAAGATCCAGAGGGATATGA
>AMWB02010153.1_pt1 | contig 42693 bp, 41 predicted proteins | sample 200311 | NCBI WGS metagenome assembly AMWB02 (sample SAMN02737377, study PRJNA173069) | bioreactor metagenome | biome: anode biofilm in microbial fuel cells | place: USA: California | collected 2010-12-16
CTGGAAGGTACAGCCTGTGCTGCAAGCCCCTCCTTATTCAGCTTGGATTCCAGTTTTTCCCATACGATGCCTGCACCCACTGTTACCTTCATGTTCTCTTTATCGATGCTTATGATCTTGCGCATGGGAGTGACATCCGCAATGATGCCTCCCTTAGTGGGTATTACACCGCCGTAGCCTGAAGACGCACCTGCCCGCGGCACAATAGCTATTTCGTATTTGCGGGCAAATTCCATGAGCTTTACAGCCTGTTCCTCGTCCCTGATCTTTACTATGGCCGCAGGTTGTGTATTTCCAAGAAATGTCTTTACAACAGGCGGCAAAGACCCAACATCATGAGTGTAAAAGTGCCTTTCCTTCTTTTTGAAATTGACCCCTTCTCCGAAAATAGATGCAAGATCTCTCTTCTGTTCTTCGTTCAGTTCGTACACTGCTTTTACCATATTTTGACCCCATGTTATCTGATGAATAGTTACAGTACTGATGTTGTATGGCAGTAGTATTTAAATGAATGCAAGTACTGTTGAAAGCTTGGTATTGACAGAAGTACCGGTGCCATGATAATAAATTGTATACGTAAACCATAATAAGTATCATTGACAATGTTTAAGCATCAATGTCAGTATGTGCTATTATGCTTCCTGATCATAAAACTAAGATCGTATGTACAATTGGTCCTTCCTCTTCTTCTGAAGAAGTGCTCAGGGGATTGATACTTAAAGGTATGGATATAGCTCGCCTGAACTTTTCCCATGGTGAGCTTTGCCATCATAGGGAGCTCGTCCACAGGATACGGAAAATATCAAGCGAGATGGGTAAGATAATTGCTATTCTCGTGGACCTTCCCGGACCTAAGATACGGGTTGGCGAACTTGTTAAAGAGCCATTGCTCCTGCAGCAGGGGGAAACAGTGGTGCTCACTTCGTCTACGGAGCTTGCTGACGAGTCTTTCATACCGATAGACTATCCAAAGCTCACTGAAAGTGTTTTTCCAGGCAGTCTTATTTATATCAATGATGGGTTCTTGCAACTTGAATGTCTTGAAGTGTCCGGAAAGAATGTGAAATGCAAAGTGATCGTTGGTGGAGAGCTTACATCTCATAAAGGTGTGAATCTCCCGGGTGCCGGTGTGTTCCTGGAGCCGGTAACCGAAAAAGATCTGCTGATGATCGATTTCGCTCTGGACGAAGGGCTTGATTGTTTCAGTATATCTTTCATCGAATCAGCAGATGATGTAAAAAAGGTAAGGGAATATGCTGCCTCAAAAGGCAAGCAGGTTTTCCTGGTGGCAAAGATCGAAAGGGAGCAGGCGGTCCAGAACATCGATGGCATTCTCCTTGAAGCAGATGCCATTATGATCGCAAGGGGTGACCTGGGTGTCGAGATCCCGATAGAGGATGTTCCGATAGTCCAGAAAAAAATAATCCACAAGGCGAACCTTCTAAGCATTCCTGTGATCACCGCTACACAGATGCTGGAATCCATGACCTCCAACATACGGCCGACACGTGCTGAAGCAACGGATGTCGCCAATGCGATCGTAGACGGGACAGATGCAGTGATGTTGTCAGCTGAAACAGCCATAGGTAAATATCCACAGGATACTGTGGAAATAATGGCAAAGATAGCAAAGCAGACCGAAAAGTGGCGCAGTAAGTCCAAGACGGGCATCTACCAGATGAAGAAGGCCATGAGCAAAATGAATCTGCAGATCGATGATATCATTGCCCTGCAGATAAACGAGGCTTTACAACAATTACCTATTAAATATGTACTTGTTCCGACCGCATCAGGGGAAACCTGCAGACGCATCTCCAGGTTCAGGCCGGATAGCTGGATCATAGGTCTGAGCAGGTATCCGAATACCTGCAACAGCCTGGCCTTCCAGTATGGAGTTTATCCTATATTCGTAGAAGGAAAGGTTACTGATTGGGAACATACGGCTTATGAAAAACTTAAGGAATATGGTATTTATGCTCCCGGGGAACTGGTCATAATCACTCAGGGACAAACTGCTGGCCATGGGAAAAAAGGAGGAACAAACCTGCTTAAATTCATCAGGCTGGAATGACCCTAGTGGATCATACAACCACTTATGCCTCCTTTTTCAAAATATTGCTGATGATATTCCTCTGCCCGGTAAAAAGTCGATGCCGGCACTATCTCAGTGACTATGGGTCTTTTGAACTTGCCAGAGGTCTGGGCTCTTTCCCTTGATGCAGTTGCTGTAGTTTTTTGTTCTTGGCCGTGGTAAAAGATAGCCGATCTATATTGAGTGCCAGTGTCCGGTCCCTGCCGGTTTAGGGTGGTTGGATCATGAATGTTCCAGAACACTTCAAGCAACTGTTCATAGCTTACTAACGCCGGATCGAAGAGAATGTCAACGGCTTCAGCGTGTCCGGTCCTTCCGGTACATACGTCTTCATATGTCGGATCTTCAAAATTCCCACCGGTGTACCCTACCGCTGTTGCTATTACTCCTTTTATCCTTCTGAAATTGGCTTCTACTCCCCAGAAACAACCTGCTGCGAAGGTAGCTTTTTCCATGGTCAATCATCTCCTTACATTGGTTACCCTTTTCCTATCTCTTTTTGACCTTAATTGCTATTTATATTTTTGTCACTCTTGTTAGTAGGAAATCAATTTCCTTGCAATGAAAAGTATATATTTGTGTTGTATATATTATGCCCACCTTACTTCCAGAGGGTTCATGTTTAAAAAAAGCTGTATGCTCAGATTAGTGTTTGTTTTTTTACTGGTGTCAGTTCCTTTTATGCATTTAGTTGAGGGAAACGAGACCTGTGATGTAATACAGGAGTATGGGCCTTTTTTAAGGTTATCGTCTTTTGCATCCGATCAGGGGTCAGATCAAATTTCTCTTTTGCGTACCATACACATTTATTGGGTGTGGATAGTTCACCTTATTATTGTAATAGTTCTGCTGGCACTTTATGCAATATATGTTCACAGATATAACAAATTACTTAAAAAGGAAGTGTCAGAACGCAGGAGCATGGAACTGAAATTACAACAATATGCTGCAGAGCTAAGGCATTCCAATGAGCTGAAGGATCTTTTTACAGACATAATGCGGCATGATCTTATTAACCCTGCCGGGATAATCAATAGTTACACGGACCTTTTGCTGGAAATAGAAACAGATGTAAAGAAGCTCCAGTATCTTAAGAACATATCCAGATCGAACCAGAAGCTTATAGGGCTCATAGAGGACGCTTCCTCTTTTACGAAGCTTGATAGCGTTGAACATCTCCCGCTTGAAAAAATGGATCTGGGTGTGATCATTACCAATGTCATTGAATCCATGCAGATCAAGATATCAGAAAAGAATGCCAAGGTATCTTTTCTTCCATCTGGCCCATATCTTGCCAATGTCAATCAGCTGGTGGAACAGGTTTTTGTTAATTTCCTATCCAATGCGCTCAAGTATGGCTCTCAGAATGAAAGGATCGACATTAACATAATGGATGCAGGCGGTTCCTGGAAGGTATGTTTTGCCGATGAGGGGGAAGGTATACCTGACAAGTTCAAAGAAGCTGTCTTCGAACGTTTCAGGAGATTGGAGAAAGGTGCAATAAAAGGTTCTGGTCTTGGTCTTGCAATAGCCAAAAGAATTGTGGAACTCCATAGTGGACAACTGGGAGTGACTGACAATCCCATGGGTAAAGGGAGTGTTTTCTGGACAACCTTCCCTAAAGCATGATCCGTATCAGATCTTCCTCATAACTATGGATCCGTCTCTCATATGCACTGTTACGAACTTTTCTTTTTCCTTCTCAGGTTCATATTTGTTGTAGAGCATGGATTCAACACGGCCTGTTTCCATGTTTTTGCGGATAAATTCGATATCGTCCTTTTCCAGCTTTGCCTTGGCCGCCGGAGGACTTGTACTGGCCTTTTTCTTTGAATATATGGCTCCTCCTGTCATGCCTGCACCCACATAGCCTTTTGCATTTATGAAGGCCAATCTTCCGCCTTTCATATAGGCACCTGAGAATTCGCCAACACTGCCATGAACAACGACGGTCCCGCCATCAAGGTGTGAACCTGTGTTCATTCCCGCATCTCCTTTGATCATTATGGTTCCCTGCTGCATAAGCACACCAGTACCGTTATAGACATTTCCTTCCACAAGGACAGTGCCTTGCCAGTTAGACCTTGTCCCTATGGTTCCCCTAAGGATACCATCGTTCAGTTTGAGGGTGTTTTCAGTCAGTGAATTGTTCTTTAACATATCCTTTCCAGGACCGTTAGCGAGCAGATCTGTTATAGAACGGAATTTCCTGTAGCCTTTGACATCAGAAGTCATTTCCAATATATTTCCCCAGGGTTCTTCGATGTTGGCCTTTATATAAAGGCTTCCTGATACCATCCCCATGCCGGCTTCAGGTCCGACATCACCTTCGATGAATATGTTTCCCGCCTTTTCAGCTCCACCTGTACCTCCCAGATGCTTCAGGTCGGTCCCTACACTATAAGCGAGCCTTTTACCTGCATTTCCATCTATGCATACGTCTCTACCGGCCTTGAGCTCAGCTACAAGGTCTGCGTATGTGAAGGAAGTGCCTTCCTGGGAAGGTATCACATCTTCAGGCTGCAGCTTGCTGTCGTTCCAGCAGAAATTGAACGTATAATCGCATAGATTGTCGATAGGTTTCAGAATCCTGATCTTTAGCATGTTCTCATCCATGTATCAATGATGGCAGGCAGCGTGTGCACACCCATATGCTTTCCATTTTATAACGCAAAGGCATAAGATATCTTTCATTCTCTCCTTTTCCGCAATTAAAGCATTTTATGGACATATCTGTACTGCGAGGCTGTGACTCTGCTTTTTCCCTGTTGAATTCAACAGTTTGCCTTTGCTCGACCGAGATAGCTCCCTGGGGGCATACGCCTATGCAAAAGCCCATGCCATCGCAGAGCTCCTCTGATACTACCCGTGCTTTGCCGTTGATAAGACGTATCGCGCCTTCCGCACAGGGAGATATGCATTTTCCACAGCCGTTACATTTTTCTTCATCTATTTTCACTATGGTCCTTAATACCATGATATACCACTTCTCCTTAATGATGTGTGCCTTCTACCAGTTCCATGCCAGCATTTAGAACTGTCCTTTTTATCTCTTCTATGTGCGGACACTTGGGATAGTTATCCATTTGCATGCATGAACTGAGATGTACTACGTCTACTTTGAACCTTCCAAGGGATTTCAGCAGGCGGTATACTCTGCGTCCGGAACATCCTCCGCAGGTAAAGAATGCTACTATTTCAGTGTTACTTCCATATTCCCTGAAATATTCCTTTCTGTTATTAAACGCCATGAAACAACCGACACCAGGGCAAGCTTCTGAAACAATGTCACATCTTATTATTGCTATTTTCTTTGTCTGATCATCTGTCATCTTGCACCTCAGGAGCGTAACATGACCAATAGCATTTTGAACCTCTTCAAAGCCATCAGGCTGTGAGGCTGATCTGCGGGCATTATGATCATCTCTCCCGCCTTCACCAAATGTTCCTTTTCCTGTATATTGACCTGGGCTTCTCCTTCCAGCAGGAACGCCATTGCATCAAAAGGTGCAGTATGCTCACTCAATCCCTGTCCTTCATCGAAAGCAAAAACAGTTACAGTACCATTCTTTGTTTGTGAGAGAGTACGGCTGACAACTGCTTCTTCCTGGTAGTTTACCAGCCCGGATGTCGTAAGTACTTCCCGTGAAGGGGTTTTGTTGAGGAATTGCATGATATATCACTCCTTTGAATAGGCAGGCATGTTGCCCGGCCATTTTCCACTCTGTGTGGTATCTTCAAGATATTAAGTATAAATAAGATATTAATTTATATATCATGTAGTTTCTATATGGATACTATGAAGGATTGTACCGTCTATAAGACAGTAGATATAATTGGCAAAAAGTGGTCCATGTACATCTTATTTGAACTTCATAAAGGTGAAAAAGGTGAAAAAGGATTCAATGAGCTTAAGCGTAAACTGAAGGACATTACGCCTAAGACCCTTTCAGCCAGGTTAAAGGAACTGGAAGAGCAGGGTTTGGTACAGAAGATCATTGACGATTCTGTGCTCCCGGTCCGCTGTGAATATTCCCTTACTGCCAGCGGCGAGGACTTCATATCTATAATACGTGACATCAAGGCATGGGGCCTTAAATGGAAGTTTGGTAATAAGGTATGTGAAAACTCTGTGTGCAGACTTTGTGAACTATAGTCAGCTATCTTTATTCAGCACATATTTGTTTTTGGCAAGCGATGTGGCCGGATAATTTGAGAAGATTTAAGTAGGTGGAAAAAGGTTTGTTCTGGCACAGTTATCCATAGTGGTGATCCACTGGCTTATGGACAGCGGTGTTTCATGTAAGTATAACATTTCGATCCATAAGTTTAGGTTTCCAGTCAGATGAAGGGAGCCAGATGGGATTCTGGCAGGTAATAAATAAGAGCAGAGTTCTTGAGTGAATAGATTATGCGCAATGGTCTAAAGAAAGATGCAGCTGAGATCCTTAAAAGTGCCATAGAGGCTGTGGAGCCTTCTGTTGCTGTCAAAAGGGCATTGGCAAGGGATAAGAACACATTACAGGTAGGGAACCGTTCATATGATCTGGACGAGTTCCGAAACATATATGTCGTAGCTTTTGGAAAAGCCTCGGTGCCCATGTCCAAGGCTCTCGAAGAAATTCTCCATGATCTGCCTCTTAAAGGTATGGCGATCACTAAATACGGACTTGGGAACAAACTTGAGCAAATCGAGGTATATGAGGCAGCACATCCTGTTCCTGATGAGAATAGCCTTAAAGCAGGTCAGATGGTAAAGGAGATCTTATCTCAGGCAGGAAAAGAAGATCTTGTTTTTTTCCTCATCTCTGGTGGTGGTTCTTCTCTTTTCGCACTTCCACGTAAGGATGTATCTTTCAAGGAGTTTGTCAAGCTGCATGAAGCTTTGCTCTCTTCAGGTGCGACTATAAAAGAGATCAATACTGTAAGAAAGCACCTGTCCGTAGTAAAGGGCGGGGGTCTTGCAAGAATGGTTTTCCCCGCCCAATCTATAAGTCTTGTGCTATCGGATGTGGTGGGTGACACTTTGGATATAGTTGCTTCAGGACCTACTGTTCCTGACTCATCCACATTCGAAGATTTCTATGATATTGTGGAGCGGTATCAGATCACACTTCTCCCTTCCATAAGTCGTTTACTGGAGGATGGGCTGAACGGATTGGTCGAAGAGACGCTCAAAGCAGGGGACCCGGTATTTGATCTTTGCTATAGCAAGCTTATAGGTACTAATTGCATTGCTCTTGACGCTGCTGAAAAGAAGGCATCACAGATGGGATACAATACTCTGTTGCTAAGTTCTTATATTACCGGCGAGTCTAAAGAGATCGCAAAAGTATTTTCCGCTTTGGCAAAGAATGAACTTTTACATGGGAGGCCCATGTCAAGGCCAGCCTGTATTCTTGCGGGTGGGGAAGCCACTGTCACGATCAGGAATGGTGGTAAGGGTGGAAGATGCCAGGAAATGGCGTTATCCTTTGCTATAGAGACGGAAGGCCTGGAAGACATGCTGTTCCTTGCAGCCGGCACGGATGGTATCGATGGTCCCACTGACGCAGCAGGCGCATTTGCTGATGGAAGCAGTGTGGAAAAAGCTGCAATGCAAGGTATGGATGCGAGGAAGATGTTGAATTCACATGATTCCTATCCTTTCTTTGATGGCATTGGCGACCTACATAAGATCGGTCAGACTGGTACAAATGTGATGGATATCTATATTCTGCTTGTGAAGTAATTATACGAGTTGTTAAAGCTCGATGTCGACATCATATACAAGTTCGGGGTTTTCCTTGTGGATCTTCCAGAAGGGCTCCTCCCCGTACTCTTCGGCAAGTTTTAATGTCCTTTTGGGTATGGTCTTGGGCCCAAGTACAGCCCCAGGCCTTTGCGGGTCATCTATGTAATCCGTTTCCATCATGAACCTGGTGCCTTGGGTCAATGCTTCTTCTATGGCCCCTTTGCCCGCCAGCACTCCGGGAAATATGCCAAGTCGTTCACAGGCGTTCACCAGGGGGGGAGCGTAATGTTTTACCACTTTATGAAGGCTGATGCCTGTTTTCCTGGCATGGGCGGTAATGTCCTCAAGCTCGGGCTCTCCTACGCTTTCCGTATGCAGCTGCACGGCGCAATCCAGTTCTTTTGCCAGGGTGAAGGCATGTTCCATTATTTCATTTGAAGCCTTCCATACTTCAGGTGTGACCGGATAGTGTGGCCTCCCACTTTTCAAACCCACAGCAAGTCCTTTTTCCACATATCCGGCAGCTATGTCCAGTCCTCCTTTCATCGTTCTTACTGCAGTTTGCAGGTCCATGTACTCCAGAAGATGAGTAATCTCAGCAGGATGCACCCCCAGCACAGGAAAAGATCTCACGCCGGTCTCATTGATCTGTCTGGAGATCTCTATGGTCTCTTCAAAAACAGCTATCTGGTCCTCAGCCCTTGTGACTTTGACACCTAGTGTCCAGGATGGCTTCATCACAAGGAATATGTGTGTTCCTCCTGCCTGCTGGAACTCCTTGACAGCTTCAAGACCTTTGCTTCTGGGATCTATATGCATGTGTTCATCTGTTATGGGGAAATTGCCACTCATACTTGAATATATATGTTATATCAGGATTAAAGTTTCGTGTTTCATGGCGAAGGCTTAAAAATGACCTATGCCTTTAGAATGGTCGGTGATTAATAGTGAGCAAGACTGCAGCAGTAATTAAAGGAGATGGCGTAGGTCCCGAACTGGTGGATGCGATGTTCAAGGTAATGGAAGCTGCCGGAACTGATGTGGAGTTCATAACCTGTGATGCCGGTGCCACATGGTGGGAGCAGCATGGTGGAAATTCCCTTATCCCTGATGAGACCTGGGATATCCTTGACAGTTCTAATGCATGCTACAAGGGTCCTACGACAACCCCTGGTATAGTGGGAGCTCCAAGAAGTGTGGCTGTCTCCATCAGGCAGAAATATGATCTTTATGCCAACGTGCGTCCCATCAAGACCTTCCCTAATACCAGCAGACCTCTTGGTGATGTTGATTTTGTGTGTGTACGTGAAGGTACGGAAGGGCTGTATGTGGGCGAGGAGATACGTCTTACCGATGATGTGGCCATAGCCATCAGGAAGATCACTCGCACAGCAAGCGGCAAGGTTGCAAGATATGCCTTTGAGGAGGCCAAAAGAAGAAATTATGATACAGTTGTGGCTATCCACAAAAGCAATATTCTCAGGCGGACATGTGGTCTGTTCCTGGAAGAAGTGAACAAAGCGGCCCAGAACTATCCGGGTATTGAAGTGTGGGAATATCATATCGACAATATAGCACAGCAGCTGATCAAGAACCCGCAGATCTTCAACAACAAAGTGTTACTTTCCACTAACCTGTTCATGGATGTGCTCAGTGAGGAATGTTCTGCCCTTGTGGGAAGCATCGGTCTGATATATTCTGCCAATATTGGCGATAATTTCGCCATGTTCGAGCCAGCTCACGGTTCTGCGCCCAAATATGCAGGATTGGACAAAGTGAATCCTGTGGCTACAGTACTTGCAGGTGCCTGGATGCTCGGATATCTGGGTGAACCAGAGAGGTCGGCAGCCATATTCAGGGCTACTGAGCGTGTCATATCCGAAGGCAAGTATGTCACGTACGATCTGGGAGGCAATGCAAAGCTCAGTGAGATGACAAATGCGATCGCAAAGTATACTGCAGAGGAGCTTAAGTAATAGCTTCTCTTTATTATTTTTATAGACTCTCTAAAAACCGGTCCCAATCAGGAGATCAATAAAACAAAATTGGTGGCAGACATCCATTACATTTAATATTGAGCAGTCTGCCAGTGCTTCTGTGTTCTATACTATTCAGTCCACTTCGTCGTACATACGAGGTTTGATCTCACGCTGATCGTTTCCCGGAGCATGGTCCTGGCCTTCATCGTCCTCTCTGCGATGCAGGTCCTGGTTCACTATGGGGTTGAACATGAAGTACTTCTTGACATAGGCGCGGATCTCCTCATCGGAAATGCAGGAAACCCTCTTTTCTTCATTGAAGAGTCTCTGGATGTCTGCCTGTATATTCCTTAGACGCTTATCGTTCTTATCTACCTCTATGTGGACATCCATCATTTCTTTTAGCGTTTCCTGTACCTTGAACTTAAGTACCTCTATTCCCGAAGAATCCCCGATGAGGAAGTTCCTTTGGCCTCCAACCATCTCGGGTGGATATGGTTCATATGTGAAGGGGTTCTTGATGACGCCTGCAGTATGGATGCCGGACTCATGGGCAAATACGTTCTGCCCCACCACAGATTTATTTCGGGGTATCCTTATACCGATCTCCTTCTCCATGAACTTGGCAAATTCCACAAGGCAGCTCAGATCATATTTCTCAAAGCCCTTGATACGCCTTTTCAGAAAGACCAGCAGTTTTTCCATCTCTGCATTGCCTGCCCTCTCGCCAATACCCAGGTATGTCACATTGGACCAGTTGGCACCGTGCCAGTAGCCTGCCAGGGAGTTTGCGACTGCAAGCCCAAAGTCGTCGTGACAGTGGGTTTCTATGTTCTTTGCACCGAGATCTTGTTTCAGGTATTTCACAATAGTGGGTATTCCGTAGGGTTCATCCACGTTCATGAACGGGATGCCATATCCTATGGTGTCACAGATCCGGATGGTGCAGTCAGGATCGATCTCAAGTATCTTTTCCACCAGAGGGAACACGAAATCATAATTGTCAGCACGGGTCATATCTTCGATATGAGCGCGTGTCCTAAGACCATGGTCTACTGCATATTGCAAAGCATTGAGATACTTTTCCTGAGCTGCTTCCCTGGTCGGAAGTTTCATCTTATCGTAGATATGGGGGTCGGACACGGACATGAGGATGCCTGTTTCTTCTATTCCGTCAACATTGAGGACCATATCGATATCCGCAGGATTTGCACGAGCCCATCCTGTTATTTCCGGGAATTCATACCCTTTGTCCTGCATGAGTTTGATAGCTTTTCTATCCCTTTCATTATAGACAAAGGTCTCCAGCTTTTCAATGCCGATCATATGCAGATATTCGTATATCTGCACTTTGTGCTTACTTCTTATAACAATGCCCGGCATCTGGGCTCCATCCCTTAAGGTACTGTCACTGATCGACACCTCCTGCCCATAGGGGAGTTCTATCTTAGGCAGGTCATCATAGTCCCGGTATGTCTTCATATATTTCCTCCAACAGCGCCAACATATATATAGTCCGGCAAAATAATACGTTTACATCTGCATTTAAAGACAGGTCCCATATGCTTTTAAGGATCACAGGACCGTCCAGCAGGTGTGTACAAAACCTGCTATTCTACATGTATGTTCAGATTAAAAGGTTTTCTTTGGTTATCTGACTTAAGGATTTATAATTTAAACGCTAATCTATAGACTATGTGGAGCACGATAATGCAGAAATTCGAAAAACACCCTGCTCAGCAGAAAGTCATAAGGCTACTTTTCGAGCGCGGTTTTCAGGTTAACGAAGAGGGAAAAGTTACATCCGGTAAGATAGAGATTCCCCATACTCAGCTTGCACGGGAGGTAGGGGTAGACAGGCGTGTGGTGGACTCTACCACAGAGGCCATACTTGAAGACCCTCTTTTGAAGAACATATTCCAGAAAGTGCATTCCATACCATTCTTAAGGGATGTGGCTCCTTCTCTTGGCCTTGGAGTAATTATCATAATTCCAGATGATGCGGCACATTCGGGTATAATTGCCGATGTTACTGGTGTGATCTCCATTCATGGTGTCAGCATCAGGCAGGCAGTTTCAGATGACCCTTATTTTACGAATGAACCACGGCTGACAATTATCACTGACAGCAAGGTTTCAGGAGAAGTTGTAGAAGAACTTCTCAAATTGAAAAGTGTAAAAGGGGTAAGTATATCCTGATCCTTCATATCAGGTTCTGAGGTTTGGATCTCACAGCACAGCTTTTGCAAAGGCCGTGAATAGCTTCACCATATGCACTGACCTTCTTGGGTCAAGCATTTTCCTGATGAGTATCGAAGGATGGTCCATATCCCCGTATTCTGTAATAGTGTCCATGATAGAAGGTGTGTTCATAGCGCCTAGCAACTCATCCAGTTCACTGTCGCTAAGACCTTTGATGAAATCATGTATCCTCATACCCATGCTAAGTTCTTTTCCAATGGCAGCTTTCCATTGTTTCTCATATTGTTGTAAATTACCTGCAGAAGCATCGTCATCAAGGGAAGCTGCCACCTTCCCGGCAATTTTGGCGCATAAAGCACCTGTATAGATGCCACCTCCGGAAGTCGGTTTAGTTTGGCCGGCAGCGTCACCAACTACCATTATCCCATTAGCATAGGTCCTGCGCAGGGGTCCTATAGGTATGCCGCCAAATACCATATCTGTCAGGCCACCCTGATAGCGGGCCGCAATATGAGGATGCTGTTGAAGCAGCCATTGCAGGCATTCATTAGTTTCAGGGCTATTGATACAATCGGTTGCAAGTCCTATTCTTGAAATATGTTCATCCACCGGCACTGTCCAGGCAAAGAACCCAGGTGCCTTCGAACCTACGAACAGCTCCACAAAATCAGGGTCATCTGACCTATATGGAGCTTCTACCTGTATGCCTGGCATGATCCTCTGCACATTGCCAAGACCTGCCATCTTTGCCATATTACTGCGTACTCCATCTGCAGCAATGATCACTTTTGTCCGGATGTTCCGCAAGTTACCTTTTTCAAGCACGCTGAGAGTCTGGGAACTGTTGCTGAGCTGCATTCCTATTGCACGTGTCCTGAGCATCACGTCAACCCCGGCATCTGTTGCCATCCTGAAAAGTGTTCTGTCGAACATTTTTCTTGAAACTACGTACGCTTTTGTTTTTCCTCCATCTATTTGTAATGGTTTTTCAGAGGGTGGATGAACATAGGCTCCTCTTACAGAGTTAAGGACAAAGTCATCCGAAGGTTCAACATCGCATTCTTTTACCGCACGTGTGCTGAGCAGGCCTGTACACCCCACAGGTGAACCTATAAAAGCATGTTCTTCAATAAGCAAAACCTTTGCTCCTTCCTCAGATGCGTAGCGTGCTGCAGTTGAGCCGACAGGTCCGCCTCCTACAACAATGACATCATACTGCATGTTTATTCTCTTTTTCCAGTTTTGAACAGGTCGAGCACTTCGCTGATATCGTTCAGTATAATATCAGGATCTGCAGTTTTGGACATTCTGTATGTATCGTTGTTCCTGTCCCCATACGCTGCATAGGCAGTGAGCATCCCTAAAGCCTTTGAAGGTGCAATGTCCCTGCGCAGGCTGTCACCAACGAAGAGAGTTTCACATGGCTGCAGGTCAAGTGCTTCCAGAGCAAAAAGGAAAGTTTGATGCGAAGGTTTGCTTGAACCTGTGATATCCGCACAGAAGAGGGCATCCAGCCATTGAGAGAAACCGGTCTTTTCAAGTCTCTTTTTTGCATTTTTACTATGTGCATCTGTAAGTATTGCAATTTTCAGTCCCATATTCTTGAGTTCTCTGATAGTGGGAATGGCGTTTGGATATGGATCCACAGCTCTTAATTTCTCTGTTTCGTATATCTTACAGCATTCATCATACGTAGATCGTGAGAATACACCCATGTCCAAAATATAGTCCCGTATATTGTTCCAGTCTTCGAAGCCGCAGCCTGGTCTTCTGAAGTACTGGAAAAGTTCAAGGGCATCTCCACATCCAAGGTGGTCCACTATCTCCTGGCAAGCATGTGTTTTTGCTTCCACAAAATCAAAAAGCGTATTGTCCATATCGAACATGATGCAGGTAAGGTCATCGGTATTGAGTATAGCCTGTGTTTCAAGCTTCATGAATTTCCTCTCTGTATCTTTCAGACAACATGTAATAGATAAGGTCTATAATAAAGATGTGTTCTTATACAGAGTGAGTTTTATATATATCTTGTATATATCTGGATTAGTATCTATTTTATACAGGTGATCATCAGGTGTCTCCCGATACTATTGAACCTAACAGAGAAAGTAACTTTGGGGTTAATATACAAGTTCATGAACCATGTGAAAGAAAAGATGGCTTTTACTCATCTTGCGGGCAGGCTTTTATCCGGGTGCCATCAGATAAATGCCGTTGAGATATTAGGTGATCTTCATTCCGGTTATTGGTCAAAGATAATTGCCAGTTCTTTTTCTAATTCTCCTTTTGCAGATGGACTGTATCCGTGTGTGCTGCCATTCACGGTGTACATTGCTTTTGGTGCTTTGGCCAATTCAAATGTACTCCCGGCCATGCTGTAGGGAACTATAGTATCATTAATAGCATGGATCATGACAACTTTCCGGGGTGATATTGTTGTTATGTAGTTATCGGGATCTATGGACCTGTAGAATTTGTATGCATTTTCATTAATCATGTTCTTATCAATTGCACCAGTCTGGTACCCCGATGTGCTGATGCCAATGACTCCCCTGATCCTGGGGTCAAGAGCTGTTGCAATTATGGCAAACCTGCCTCCGTTACTGATCCCAAGCATAGCTATATTTTCAGGATCCACTTCCTTTTGTTCTCTTAAAACTTCAGCAGCCATGAGGACATCATATACCATGCTGTATTCAATGGGTTCTTTACCTTCTTCAAATAGTTCCAGATCAGTTTCAGGGTCCACAACTCCCTGGTTACGCTGGTCGATAGTGATGGTGGCGTATCCCATATCTGCAAGGTCGGATGCAAGCCCCTGTTGTTCTTCCTTTGTGATCCCAGCTCCGGGAAGCACTACTATGCCAGGGACTTTTTTGCTGGATAAAGGAAGACGTATTAGTCCTTGTATGATGCTGTGTTCACTTGTGAATGTAACCAACTTCAGCGCATTCCCATTTTCTGTCTTGTCAGCTTCAGTGATAGAATAATCTACTTTTTCCGGCAGATTATAAGATAGTATTCCTTCATCAGAAACAGACCATTCCCCGGAACTTCGCATGTTGTGTAATATTCCTATGACACCTGTGATAATAAGCACAACACCTATTCCGATTGCGATACTGCGCATCTGGAAGGCCTTACTGCGATTTTTCAGGGCACTGCCTTTCAATTTTTTATTTCTTTTCATCCGATCTTCCCATTGATGTTTCATTATCCACTATTCTAAATATTTAAATTATTTCCCTCTGAAAAACATAGGTTATAAATGTACATCAATACTCCTTTCAATTTATGTTTCCGTTTTACATATAATTTAATGCTGAATGTAAATTTTTATAAGTAGAATATTATATATGCAGCTATGGAGTATATTCGTACCATAGCAGTTGATCAAAAAAATAAAGTTATAATGTTCATATGAGGGCCAAGAATGGATATCACGGAGCATAGGTCTGCAGAGATCGAACTGATCATACTCAAAAACATGGCGCAGCAGTCCAGGGACAGTATGATCTATTTGAACAGCGAGTTTCGGATATTATATGTGAATAAAGCTGCAGAAGATCTTTTTGGCTGGAAGTTGGATGAGTTGAAAGGCAAGTCACTCGACATTCTGAAAGTGGACAGTTTCAGCGAACAAATAAAGGATAAAATAAAAGATATTCTGAATAATGGTGGAAGTTATTCTATCGACTCTTTGTCTGAAAAAAAGGAGGGTACTACATTCTTTTGCGAATTGGACTTCTACCCCTTCTATGATGACAATGGAAATTTATGTGGTTTTCTTACCTCACAAAGGGATATTGCCAATAGGAAGCTTGCAGAGGCAACCTTAAATGAAAGTGAAGAAAAGTTCCAGGCGCTGTATGAAAACATTCCCAGCGGCACTCTGATCATTGGGCAGGATTATATCATAGAGGATGTAAATCATAAGACCTGTGAGATCACGGGTTTTTCAAAGGAAGAACTTGTAGGCCAGTTATGTGATATTCTGTGTCCCAAAGGATCAGAATCAAAAAAATGTCCGATATGGGTTGAGGGACTTAATGGATTTCAGGGCATGGACACTACTATCAAATGCAAGGATGGTAGGAAGAATCCCATTCTTAAGAATACTAAAAGGATCAGTCTTCATGGTAAACAGTATATCCTTGAGAGCTTCCAGGATATCAATGAACGTAAACAAACAGAAGAGGCAATGTTACATGCGAAGCTGGTGGCAGAGGAGGCCAGCAGGGCAAAGTCCGAATTCCTGGCAAATATGAGCCATGAACTAAGAACTCCACTTAATTCTATTATTGGTTTTTCCCAGATCCTGGATGAAGGGACATTTGGAGATATGAACGAAAAACAAGCAAAATATGTCCAGAACATCTTGAACAGCGGGAAACACCTGCTACATCTCATCAATACGATATTGGATCTTTCTAAAGTAGAAGCAGGGAAAATGGAATTGTATTGTGAGATATTTTATATTCAAGAGTTATTGGATGATCTAAGTATAGTCATCCATCCTATGGCAGTCAGGAAGAACATAAGATTTGAGATCAATGAGCTTACTAATAATGCACAGATATGTGCAGATGAGACAAAGCTCAAGCAGATAATATATAACTTGCTTGACAATGCGGTGAAGTTCACTTCTTTCGAGGGATCTGTGACACTTACTCTGGAACTAATTGACGGTGAATTGCAAGTATCTGTATCAGACACGGGTATCGGGATCCCCCAGCATGCCATTGATAGTATATTCAAACCTTTCATGCAGGTTGATCCGTCTACCTCGAAGATTTACGGCGGCACCGGACTAGGACTTGCGCTTGTGAAGGAATTTGTTGGATTGCATAAAGGTAGGGTGTGGGTGGAAAGCGAGGAAGGCAAAGGGTCTACTTTTAAATTTAGGCTTCCACAGCAGGAGCCATTTAAATAGGAATATGTTCCGTGAAAATGGTATTTAGTGTATTTCTAAAAGAGATCTCTTTAGCGGACCTGCCGGGACTCGAACCCGGGTTCTAAGCTCCGGAGGCTTAAGTGATATCCGCTACACTACAGGTCCAGAGAGTGAATACCGATAAGGTATTCATCACTGATAAATGTGCTGTTGATGTTATTTTCAGGTGGTCAGCGGCCTCTTGCAGAACGCGGATTCCTTGATATTGGAGGCTGCCTGTTCTGTTTCTGTGGTCTGGATCTTTGTCCAGGTCCATGCTGTTTTCTTGGTGCAGGTTTAGCTGCGTCACCTGTGGCATTTTTTGCCTTTTCCGAATGATAATGGTGTTCTGCAATCTCTATTTCCTGACATGTGAGTTTTTCGATGCTGCGCAGGTAATCGCGTTCGTCTGCCGCACAGAATGAGTACGCTGTGCCATCTGATCCTGCTCTTGCCGTACGTCCGATACGGTGCACATAATTCTCTGGTTCGTTCGGAAGGTCATAGTTTATAACGTGAGATATATCCTCAATGTCAATTCCACGCGCAGCAATATCGGTTGCCACCAATACCCTCACATTTCCGGACCTGAAGTCATCCATAGCTTTAGTGCGCTGGTTTTGCGATTTATTCCCATGGATGGCATCCGCTTCGATATTATTCTTATTAAGCATTAAAGCAACTTTGTTTGCACGATGTTTTGTGCGGGTGAACACCAAGACCGATGTTAAATGATTATGCTGCAGAAGGCCAAGCAAGAGGTTATCCTTATTTTCCTGGTCCACGAAAAAGACGAACTGGTCTATTTTTTCCACAGTTGTTGCCTGTGGAGTAACTTCCACATGCACAGGGCTGGTAAGAAGCTTGCGCGCAAGTTCTGCTATCTGTGGGGACATAGTAGCAGAAAAGAATAGAGATTGCCTTTTTACAGGAAGTAAGGCAACTATCCGGTACACATCTTTGATAAAGCCCATGTCAAGCATCCTGTCGGCTTCGTCAAGCACAAAGAACTCAACAGCATTTAGTTTTACATATCCCTGGTCAAGGAGGTCAAGCAACCTCCCTGGGGTGGCTATCAGGGCATCAACACCATGCGATAAGGCCTTTACCTGAGGTCCCTGCCCGACACCACCAAATACAACAGTGTGCCGGAACCTTATGAACTGCCCATAAGTGGCAAAGCTGTCCCCTATCTGCGCTGCAAGCTCTCTTGTGGGCGCAAGTACAAGTACCCGTGGCATTCCAGGCTTAGAAGGTCTGTTCACCTCAGACAATTTTTGAAGTATTGGCAATACGAATGCGGCAGTCTTGCCTGTACCTGTCTGGGCAATACCTATCAGGTCCCTGTTCTCCAACAAGTGGGGTATAGCCTGTGCCTGTATCGGGGTAGGGGTAGTGTATCCTTCATTTTCGAGAGCTCTTTGAAGTGGTTTTTTGATCTTTAGGTTTTCAAATGACATTTTACCTCTTGATTTAATAACACAGGGACAGACTTAATTGCAGACTCACATTCAGGATAGGTCAATTGAAGGCCACAGCACGGCAAAAAGCTCAGTGCAGAGCTTCAATTTTATTTTACGGCTCATATGTTCCCGGAACAAAAGAATCTAGTTTTTAGCATATCATCTATCTATTTTTTCCCCGTGTGCATATATTATGATAAATTTTCCGGCTAATTCTAGCAGATGAGTTCATTGAACAACTTTTTATTATTTTAATCTATTTGCAACTTACTTTTTCCACGGTTTTTTTCAATTGACATAAAGACCACAGTTACAAAAATAATTAGGCATACTTTATATATAATATCAAACATTTGTTCTAATTTTTACTTTGTTTACCAGTTCAGGCGGAGATAATTACGTGTTTCTACTCAAGCTGAATCAAAAACAATATTAACTTATGAATATTAGTAGAAGTTGGGGATTATCATGACACATGCAGAAAAGACGATTTCTCATAAAAAACCCTCTATAGAGATCACAAAAAATGGTCCTTATATTGTAAAGAATGTTGATCACTTGATCAGTTCACAAGGTGCTTCTTTGTCAACTCAACCTGTAATGGCTTTGTGCAGGTGCGGAGGGTCCGCCAATAAACCTTTCTGTGACGGCACTCACAACTCTATTGATTTTGAAGATGATAAAACCTGAGAAAAAGAAGATGCTCCTCAAAAGGAGCTTCTTCTTAAACATCTTTTGTTGCCCTTCCCAGGGCCTTGATCAGTTCTATCATAATGCCCATGCCTTTCTGGAAGTCTTCATCCTGTGTCTGCTTCAGCAAGCCTCCAATACCGATCTTTGGCGGCTGAAGGAGGGCTTTATCAAGCGCTGGGTCCTGAAGACCTCTTTCCATCACATCAACCAGGTCCGTACTCATGATGGTATTAGTTATCTTTAGAACTGTTGACATCAGTCGTGCAATACCATGGGCTGTCTCATCGTTTATATAGTTCTGCACTATACCTGCTGTTCTCACAAGATCAAGAATTGCTTCAACATCAGTTGGTGTTATTTCAATTCCTGATATTTTGTCTGTATTGTTTTCAGCTGTCATAGTCCTCTCTCCTCAGAACATTCCCTTTACACTGATGTCCCAGTGTATGTGATAGTACATGCGGTAGAAGAACCAGCCCATCTTTGTGGTTGTGAAAGGAGCTGGTGGCACACCATATTTCCAGGTTGCGATGTATCCTCTTCCCTGGGTGGAAGGTGATTCCAGTTCAGTGACAATAGGACATCCTGTTTCTCCTCTATAAGGAGTTTTGATCTTATTTCCGTAAATATCGTTTATAAGGTTCTGGCTCACCGCTATAGCCTGGTAATGAGCACCAATCCCTGTTTTGAGGATATCGGCGGGACCAAGGTCTCCGAGTACATATACATTGTCATAATTACCTGCAGGTCCTCTGTATTGAAGTGTTGCTTTGTCGGCGGACAACCATCCCTTTTCATCCGCAAGGCCGGAATCTATCAGCACCTGTGGAGCTTTGTGTGGTGGGACCGTGATCAAAAGATCATAATTGATCGTAGCTCCATTCTTTGATGTCAGCTCCTTTTTGTTTGCATCCACACTGGCCAGCGGGAAATTCCTTATGACCTCAACGTTCTTTTGTTTGAACTGTCCTGTAACAAGCTTGTTGAATTCCGGTGGTCCGATGGGCTCCATGGGCCAGACAAGAGTCAACTGTACATCATCCCGGTTCTTCTTGACATTACGCAGATAGCTATCCAGCATAAAGGTGAATTTCACCGGTGCACCCGGGCAAGGCACGGGCATGGAGGCTACAGAAACTACAACCTTTCCTCCTTTTATGTTCTTTACCAGGTCCCTTACCTTGAAAGCATCCTCCATGGATGTGTAGAATGTGTTCAGATCATCTGCAAGTCCCGGGACCGCATTAATGTCAGCTCTGCATCCCATTGCAATGACAAGATGATCATAAGTGTATTTTTTATCACTTTTGACTGTGACCTCTTTATTCTTAAGGTCTACAGCTGTCACTTCACCATCCTTTCCGAAAAAAGTATTCACCCTTGGGCTTATAAGTTTCTTTCGTGGTCTTGTGATCTCTTCTGGTGTATAGAGCTCAAAGGGAATAAAAGTAAAACCACCCTGGTTTATATTCAGATCGGTTTTGTCAAGGATAGTTATTTCTAATTCCTCTCTGGCGATCTTATTCCTGAACTCTCTTGCCAATACATTGGCTACCACCGATCCGGCATAGCCTGCTCCCAAAATCAGTACCTTTTCTTTCATATTAACTCCCATTTTCTCTATGAGTCTTTTTTCGGATATACGTTACGTTAATGATACTTTTTCATCGTAGTATTTAAGAAAATGGAAGTACTTCATAAAAAAGACTTTTAACAGCAGTTCTGTCACAAAAATCTTCCATAGCTAACACTAGTGGCTTTATAAAAAAATAAAGAAAAAAAGAGGGTTACAGAACTGATCTGTAACTTTATGTTTTTAGTTCTGGAGCACGATCTCTATGTTGATATCCTTCGGAACCTGAATGCGCATGAGTTGCCTCAGTGCCCTTTCATCGGCAGCGATATCTATCAACCTTTTATGTACTCTCATTTCCCAGTGGTCCCATGTTGCGGTTCCTTCGCCACTGGGGCTTTTCCTAGTAGGGACTACCAGTTTCTTTGTAGGAAGAGGTACTGGTCCAGAGATGCTGACTCCTGTCCTCTCAGCGATCGCTTTTACCTGATCGCAAACTCCATCCAAATTTACCGGACTGATCCCTGATAATCTAATTCTTGCCTTCTGTGCCATATTATTCTCCTCTAAGATAAAAGGAGAGTGTCCTTATTTCTGTTTGACACTCATGCACATGCCGGCAGCAATGGTCATTCCCATATCACGGATGGCAAACCTTCCAAGCTGTGGAATGGATTTTACAGGCTCGATACACATTGGCTTTGTTGGCCTAACGGTTACAATTGCCGCATCTCCAGCCTTTATAAAGGTTGGGTTCTCTTCCTTGGCCTGTCCTGTCTTGGGGTCAAGTTTCTTGTCTATTGACATAAGAGTACATGCGGTCTGTGTGGTGTGGCAGTGGAATACTGGTGTATATCCGACAGTGATCGCAGATGGGTGCTGGAGTACCACGATCTGTGCACTGAATTCTTCTGCAACGCTTGGTGGGTTGTCACTGTGTCCGCATACGTCTCCTCTGCGCACGTCAGCCTTTCCTACACCTCTGACGTTCCAGCCAATGTTGTCACCAGGTCCAGCCTGAGGGATTTCCTCATGGTGCATTTCAATGGACTTTACTTCTCCACCTGCGCCAGTTGGCATGAATACTACCTTGTCACCTTTCTTCATTATACCGGTCTCTACTCTGCCTACTGGCACAGTTCCGATACCGGAGATGGTGTATGCATCCTGCACGGGGATCCTGAGCGGAAGCTTGTCCGGCTTTTCTGGAGTCTTGAGTGCGTTAAGCGCATCAAGGATGGATGGTCCCTTGTACCATGGTGTATTTGCACTTGGGGATGTCTTAATATTGTCACCCTCAAATGCAGAGGTTGGAATGAATGGGATCTCAGATGCCTTGAAACCGACCATGCCGAGCAACTGTGAAACCTGTTCCTTTACTTCCTTGTACCTTTCTTCGCTGTACTTTGCTGCGTCCATCTTGTTGACGGCAATGATCAGCTGGTTGATACCAAGGGTTCTGGACAGGAATATGTGTTCTTTTGTCTGTGCCATGACTCCATCGGGTGCGGCGACCACAAGGATTGCAGCGTCTGCCTGGGATGCGCCTGTGATCATGTTCTTGACGAAGTCACGGTGTCCTGGACAGTCCACGACTGTGAAATAGAATTTGTCGGTGTCGAACCTTCTGTGGGCGATATCTATGGTGATACCTCTTTCCCTTTCTTCCTTAAGGGAGTCCATAACCCATGCAAATGCGAAGGACTCTTTTCCTTTCTCTCTTGCTTCCTGCTTGTATTTCTCTATCATGTGAGCAGGTACTGCTCCGGTTTCGAACATCAATCTTCCGACAAGTGTTGATTTGCCGTGGTCAATGTGACCGATGACTGCTAAGTTCATGTGTGGTTTCTCAGCCATTTAAATCGTCTCCTATTTGATATTGCTTAAGTATGATTTGTCCTAATAGTTTTTTCTACGTTTAAACCTTTCCAAGGAAAAGCTGCAGGATAAGGCCATAAGCCTTTTCCACAGCTTACATGGAGAGATAGTCAGATGCCTGTGGGATCTCCTTTTTCAGACCTTTTCTTTGTCTGATGGCTCCTACTACCTCACTCAACAGGTTTGTAGGCAGTGTTTCAAAGCCAGCGAACTCTGTGCTCCACATTGCACGGCCTTCGGTTGCAGATCTTATATCACCGGCAAAACCGAACAGTGCAGCTACGGGGGCCCTTGATTCAATAATTGTAGTGTCACCTTCAGTATGCATATCCATTATTATTCCACGGCGACCCTGGATCTCCTTCGTGGCTCCACCCATCTGGTCCTGTGGTACCTGAATGAACACTTTCTGATATGGTTCAAGGAGTGTATCTCCAGCCATAAGCATAGCTGCCTGTATGGCCTGTCTTGAAGCAGGAATTACCTGAGCAGGTCCCCTGTGGACAGCGTCTTCGTGCAACTTTGCATCCACTAACTTGATCTTGATGCCCATACACGGTTCCCTTGACAACGGGCCGGCTTTCATGACCTCCTGGTATCCTTCAAGGATAAGCTCCATAGTTTCGTTAAGATACTGAATACCTTTTGTCATATCGATATAGATATTGGACTCGTATATGTCTACGATACCCTTTGCCTCATCCTTGTTCATTCCAACTGCCATGAGCTTCTCACGGCGTTCCAGCTCCGGTAGATTCATGGAAATATCGCCGTTACGGATCAGTTCGATAACTTCTTGCTCAAGAGGTTCGATCTCCACATAGAACCTGTTGTGTCTGTTGGGAGATTTACCTTCCACTGGACCAGCTTTGTCACGAATGGTCTCACGATACACAACTATTGGTGGTGTAGTAGTGATCTCTACTCCCTTGTCACGCTCGATCCTGTGTGCAATGACCTCCAGATGAAGTTCACCCATACCTGCCATCAGGTGCTCGCCGGTTTCCTCATCAAGAGTGATCCTGAGTGTTGGGTCCTCTTTTGCCACCTGTCTAAGGACTTCTACAAGCTTGGGAAGATCTTTCATGTGCTTTGCTTCGACCGCAACTGTCACCACTGGTTCACTGCCATGTTTTATGCTTTCAAAGGGTGTCATGTTTTCCAGCGTGGTTACTGTGGATCCGACTATTGCATCCCTAAGGCCTGTTACAGCAGCAATGTTGCCTGCAGGTATCTTTTCTACTTCAAGCCTTTCGGGGCCCATGAAAATTCCTACCTGCTGGATCCTGTTCTTCTTGGCAGCACCGGATACGTATACTTCCATTCCACGGGTAAGACTTCCACTAAAAAGTCTCCCAGTAGCTACTTCTCCAGCATGTGGGTCCATAGATATGTCAGTGACCATGAATGTAAGGTCTGCAGAGGCATCAGCACTCATCATGGCTTTCCCTATAGGTGATTCTTTATCCCCATGCCAGATAGCTGCTACTCTTCCCTTCTGTGCCTGCAGGGGGTTTGGCAGGAACCTGACCACCATGTCGTTTACGACCTCATGCAAAGGACATTTCTCAGCAAGTGCCTTCATGTCCTCTTTCTTACAGTAGTCGTATACCTGATTGAAACTGATCCCAGTCTTTTTCATCATTGGTACGCTTATTGCCCAGTTATAAAGTGCTGAACCGAAAGCTACAGTACCGGCCGCAGCATCTACTCTCCAGCCTGCCTTGTATCTTTCTTCGTTCATTCCTTTGATGAGCTTGTTAACATGGTCTATAAGCTTCCCTAATCTTACCTGCATTTCCTGAGAATCCACCTGCAGTTCGTTTATGAGGCGATCCACTTTATTAATGAACAACACAGGCTTTACGTGCTCTCTAAGGGCCTGCCTCAACACGGTCTCTGTCTGTGGCATTGTACCCTCTACTGCATCAATTACCACTACAGCTCCGTCTACTGCACGCATGGCACGGGTAACGTCACCGCCAAAGTCAACGTGGCCAGGTGTGTCTATAAGGTTGATAAGGTATTCCTGTCCCTCGTATTCGTGCACCATCGAAACGTTGGATGCATCAATGGTAATTCCTCTTGCCTGTTCCTCCTCATCGGAGTCCATGAAAAGCTGCCTGCCTGCCAGTTCCTTGGATATCATTCCGGCCCCGGCCAGCAGGTTATCGGATAATGTGGTCTTACCATGATCAATATGCGCAACTATTCCAATGTTGCGTATCTTTTCAGGTGTGCCCATCAATGCAGTGACGCGCTCCACCATTTTCTTTCTTCTTCCCATAATACTACCCTGTAATACTAACTATTATTATAAGCAATGAACAGCTTAACGTGCTGCCTTTGCGACTCTTTCCTTAGCATCCTTCCTGTTGATGGAGAAGCACTTTGCATCGCGATTTGCCGCTGCTATCAGTTCTGCTGCAAGGCATTCTGCCAGGGATTTCTTTGATTTGAATGCTGCCTGGCTTGCTCCCATTGAAATATATCTTAGAGCACTGTCAACACGCCTCTGAGGTGCAGTGTCCACAGCTTTAGGAACAGATATGCCTCCGTATTTAAGCCTGACAACCTCTTCCCTGGGGCCTGCGTTGGCAACAGCCTCTATAAGTACCTGAACGGGATTCTTCTTTGTTTTCGTATTGATTATTTCCAGAGCATCTTCAACAGTACGCATAGCAAGTTGTTTCTTGCCGGTGTTCTTTTCTCCTCTCATCATACTGTTTACAAGACGTTCAACTATAAGCAAATTCGATTTGTTGAACTGCTGGCGTGCATGTCTGCCGCTTGAATGTGGTAATATCACAGGCTCAAGGTTAGCATATCTCTTTATTCCGAGATCTGTTACCTCTACTTCTGCAAGGTCCCATTTTCCATATAATTTATACATTGAAGATCATCTCCTTGGTTTCTCTTTGCGGCCAATGACCATCTGGTTCAGGGACACGTTGTTGACTGCAATAACTTTGAAACGTACACCGGGGATATCTCCCATTGCACCACCCATGCGTCCACCAATTCTCTCTACTGTTACTTCATCGTGTTCGTCAATGAAGTTGATAGCACCGTCCCCCGGGCAGAATGCGGATACCTGACGACCGTTTTTGATCAGCTGTATCCTGACACATTTCCTTATGGCAGAGTTAGGCTGCTTTGCTTCTACTCCTATCTTTTCAAGTACGATTCCTCTTCCCTGTGGAGCTCCTCCAAGGGGGTCCGCTTTCACGTTCAAACCAAGCGTACGCCTGTTATACTGGGTGTCTTTCCACCTAGCATTTTGGCGAATGCTCTTTAAGGTATGAGCTGCATATTTTCCATTTGGCATAATATTTCCTCCAAGATTTCATCACAGTAATGTTGCTCTTGATCCTGATTCCATAATGTCACTGAAGTATAACATCATCTATATCGTGGTGCCTTTGTGCAACCATTTTTACTTTTCCGATGTTCTTTCCTTCACGTCCGATGGCCAGTCCCTTTTCCTTGTTAGAGACATCTGCATAAGCCACACGTTTGTCGTTCCTTGTGGTAATGTTCACCGACTTGACAGTTACAGGACCAAACGCATTCTTTATGAATATGACCGGATCATCTGAATATTCCACGAGTTCAACGTGTTTGTCAACAGTTTTTTTTATACGGTTAATATGGTCACCATTTCTTCCAATGGCTGCACCCATATCACCCGGTTTCACCACATATATTATACGATCGTCCTCAACGATGCAATCCATCACGGTTGCACCAGTTACACTCTCAAATAATGCGATGTATCTTATTCCTTCTGTTGACAGCCTGATCTCGCTCAAGTCAAGCAACTCCTTTCAAGCTGCTGCTAGTATATCGGATTCACCCGTTTCCAGGATCGCAAGTGCAGCGATCACAAAAGGCTTTCCGCAAACAGGACCAAGTTCCATGTTCGTACCGGAATAATTGAGTACAGGTACATCTGTAGACTCGATCTGTGCTCTTATCTCTGTCGGGCAGTTGGAAGCAAGAACCACTATTTTCGCTTTTCCGCTAACAGCAGCGTTGATGGTGCTCTTAGAGCCGATCACCACCTTTCCTGTCCTGATTGCCTTGATCAATGCTTTGTCGATATTAATATCCATATTACCATCTCTTATGCAATTTAAACCTAAGGTCTGTATTCTAATAAGTGAATCCTTATATCTACTTTCTGGTTGCTCTTCTGTAATCCGTATACCATTTTGAAACTTTATTTAGCTATCAGGTGCACGTCTCCAGTTCCAAGTTTAATTGGTTGTCCAACTATAATGTTCTCTGTGACACCATTAAGCTCATCAACATCGCCGCGCATTCCTGCATCAAGCAAGTGGTTCACAGTAACCTCAAAAGCAGCACGTGCAAATACACTGGCCTTTTCACCTGAAATACCGTGACGACCTATCTGCTTAACTTCACCATCACAGCACATGATATCAGAAACTAACATTATATGTCTGATATCCACTGTAAGACCCTGTTCTCCCAGCGTACTGGTAGCTTCCTTGATAATGGCATTCCTTGCAGCCTCTATCCCGAAAACATCATATATCTCACCAATGTTGTTGGTATAGGTACGACTGATGTCAACGCCTTCGACATCTAATGCTTTCTTCAGCTGTGATCCCTCGGTGTAGAGCATATATTCATTACCATCTTTGCGTATGACGACCCTTTTGATACCTTCTATCCCCTTCAAGGTGATATTGTTGATGTTCTTTGCCATCTGTAGCAGCTCCCTGTATGAAGGCTCCTTTGGTTTCACAATGAGCTGATTCTCAATGTTTTCGGACAATCTCACCTGTACATCCAGCTCGTCACTTAGTTTTGCAATTAGTTCATCTGTGGTTATGCTTCTTTGCATCAGGGTTTTCTCATGCAGGTCTATTATTAGCTGCATGTTCAGCAGATCGGTGGTAACATCTGCGAGTTGGTCTATATGCGTAGCCTCGATCTCCCATGCAAGTTTACGTGCCTTATCTCTGTCCTGCGCATATTCTTCCAGGACAGCAATGGTCATGGTAGGGGTACTTGGTTCCTTTCTTGCATCAACTATTTCTATTAGACGGGGAAGTCCCAATGTAACGTTGATCTCGGCCACACCGGCGTAGTGGAAAGTACGCATCGTCATCTGAGTACCCGGTTCTCCTATGGATTGGGCTGATACCACTCCCACAGCTTCGCAGGGTTCTACTTTTGCATATTCATAACTTTCCTTGACCTTTTCGATGATCTCTTCAAGCTCTTTTTTGTTAACCCCTGCTTTAATTACATCTTCTCTAAGTGTCTGGAGGATGTTTAACGGCAGGTCGAGGTTGCTTAGCATTGAGTCTATGGTAGATTCGATCAGAGCCATTTCAGTTCACCTTCCGTCCTGTCACTGCTTCCACTATCTTATGCACGTTGTCAGGTTTACTGTAATCGCTCTTAGTGGAGTCGATACCATCCTCTCCGTACTTGAACTGCACTATAACACCCCTTGTTTCCCTTACAGTAGCATCATATTGCACTTCAAGGTCCTGGAGAGCGTTTACCAGTCTTCTCTGCAGATAGCCTGACTGAGATGTACGCACTGCAGTATCCACAAGACCTTCACGTCCTCCTATGGCATGGAAGAAGTATTCGGTAGGTGACAATCCGCTTTTGTAGCTGGATTTTACGAATCCGTGTGCATCGGCTCCCAGATCGCCTTTGTCAAAGTGAGGAAGTGTCCTTCCTGCATAGCCTCTTCTGATACGTTCACCACGTACCGCCTGCTGTCCAACACAAGCCGCCATCTGTGTAAGGTTAAGCATGGACCCTCTTGCTCCGGATTTGGCCATTATGACCGCAGAGTTTTCCAGACCAAGCTGATTACCTGCAATGTTACCTGTCTGGTCCCTTGCCTTACCAAGGGTCTGCATGATCTTCATTTCAATGGTTTCGTCAAGGGTCCTTCCTGGCAACGGTTCCAGTTCTTTTGCTTCGTAAGCTGCTATCAGATCCTTGACCTCGTTCTCAGCCTTATCAAGGACTTCTTTTATATTCTTCTTGGCAGTTTCCGGAATATCCTCGTCGCTGATACCAAAGCTCAGCCCGGTCTTCATGACTCCTCTTATGGCAAGTCTGGTAAAATCATCCACAAATTTTGCACCAGCTGCAGTACCGTATGTCTTCACGACCTTATCAAGTATGATTCCTTTGAAAGCCCCTATAGCCTTCTCATCAATGGTCCCCTTGATCATTTCTCCATTTCTGATAACAACATATGCGTTGTACTCACAGTCTTCTTTTTTGCATGTTTCACATTTGAAGCATACTTCAGCCGGGAATTCTGCATTCAAACCTTCCGGAAGGATCTGACTGAATATCTGCTTACCATTCCAATAAGGATCTCCGTTATCGTTATATCCGCTAGGCTCTGGTAACTCTCTGATCTCTGCTTTCCTAAGGAGTTCAAGAGCTTCGTTCTTAGTTATACGGTTCTCGTTCCTTGTAAGCAGGAACATGCCTGATATGTGATCGTGTATTCCACCAATGATCGGTCCGCCGAAACGCGGTGAAAGGATATTCTCCTGCACCTGCATGAGTATACTTGCTTCTGCTCTTGATTCTTCTGTCTGGAGCACGTGCATGTTCATTTCGTCACCATCAAAGTCAGCGTTGTATGGGGGACACACTGCAGGATTAAGCCTGAATGTTTTGTTGGGAAGGACTTTTACCTGATGGGCCATGATACTCATTTTGTGCAGAGATGGCTGCCTGTTGAAAAGCACCGTGTCTCCATCCATCAATTGTCTCTCAACGACCCATCCCCTCTCGATCTTCTCAGCCAGCTCTTCCTTGTTGTTCTCTGTGATCTTTATACGTCTTCCATCAGGGCGGATAACGTAATTAGCTCCAGGATGCACATCGCTTCCCCTGAGAATATACATCCTCAACAACTCTGTATTTCTGTCAATGACCCTTTCAGGTATGGTCATCTGGATAGCTATGGCTTCAGGTACTCCAACTTCGTTGATACTAAGGTTGGGGTCAGGGGACACTACAGTACGGGCGGAGAAGTTAACACGTTTACCTGACAGGCTTCCTCTGAAACGCCCTTCTTTTCCTTTCAGACGCTGAGTAAGCGTCTTCAGAGGTCTTCCGGACCTGTGTCTTGCCGGTGGCACACCCGATACTTCATTGTCAAAGAAAGTGGTCACATGGTACTGTAACAATTCCCATAGGTCTTCTATGATCAGTTGTGGAGCTCCTGCATCCCTGTTCTCCTGGAAACGCTGGTTTATACGTATGATATCCACAAGTTTGTGAGTCAGGTCATCTTCACTGCGCTGGCCGGACTCAAGTGTGATGGACGGTCTGACCGTTACAGGCGGCACGGGTAATACTGTAAGGATCATCCACTCCGGCCTGGCACTTGCAGGATCCATTCCAAGTACTTTTACATCATCGTCGGATATGTTCTCGAACCTGTCCCTTATTTCAGTAGGTGTGAGCTTGTGTCCATCCTCTATATATTCGGTTGGCTTTTCGAACTTGATCTCCAGCTGCTCGGCGCCGCAGTAAGGACAGACCTTTGTCTTTCTTGCTTCTTTGAAAACCTCATTGATCGCAGGATCGGGAAGATGTCCCATTTCGTGAAGTTTATTGATCTGGGAAAGGAAATCCTTTTTCTTCGGAGGTTCCAGCAAAAGAGCACTGCAATTGCGACATATGGAACGCAAGGTCTTACGGATGGTCTTGTTGAAACCAACATGAACTACAGGTGCAACCAGTTCTATATGCCCGAAATGTCCGGGACACTCTCCAGCTCTGCTTCCACAAGTCTTACACTTGAGTCCGGGATCTATGACCCCAAGTCTGAGGTCCATTAATCCCATATCTATAGGGTAACCGTCATCATCATAGGTATCTGCAGTAATGATGTTTGTAACGCTCATTTTCCTGACCTCTCTCGGAGATATCAGGCCAAATTGTATTGCAGATATTCTTTTAGGGATGGAAGGTATTGTATCCATTTTCTATCACCTTCACACAGCATCGTCCAATTTTAGTCTCGGTGCAACTCCCAGCGACTTGATCTCGTCAAGTAACAGCTTGAAGGCATAGCTCATTTCTACCGGATGAATATCGGTTTCGGCGCCGCAGCTTGCGCAATATCTTATGTTCCTCTTGCGGTCAAAGGTAGCTATCATGCCGCAGTGTCCGCAGACAAGTTCGACGACCTTGTCGGATTCATCAAGCAGTCTTTCCTTCAGTGTCATGGCAGCCCCGTGTCCGATAAGGACGTCACGCTCCATTTCTCCGAACCTCAGACCTCCTTCTCTTGCCCTGCCTTCTGTTGGCTGGCGGGTAAGCACCTGTACAGGTCCGCGTGACCTGGCGTGCATCTTGGAGGCGACCATGTGGTGCAGCTTCTGGTAAAGGATGACACCTACAAACACATCCGCAGGTATTCTCTTTCCTGTGACACCATCGAAAAACACTTCTTTACCGGTGTGGGCAAATCCCTGTCTTTTAAGACCCGCACGCAGATCCTCTTCGTTCTCTCCTGCGAAGACAGTTGCATCGATACGCCTGCCTTCCATGCTGCCTACTTTGCCTCCGATCATTTCAAGCACATGTCCCACTGTCATACGAGAGGGGATAGCATGTGGGTTTATGACAAGGTCTGGAACCATGCCGTTCTCTGTAAAAGGCATGTCCTGGTATGGTACTATAAGGCCGATAACTCCCTTCTGTCCATGCCTGGATGCGAACTTGTCGCCGATCTCAGGTATTCTCTGATCCCTTATCTTTACTTTTGCAAGGCGGGTACCATTTATTGATTCTGTGAGAATTACGGTATCAACGATGCCCTTTTCATTAGAACGCATAGTTATTGCGCTTTCCCTGCGCTGCTCTACAGTGATACCGAAATCAGACTGTTCCTCAAGGAAACGGGGAGGACTGGTCTTACCTATCAGGACATCATTTGGTCCTACCAAAGTTTCAGGGTTTACAAGACCGTCCACATCAAGATTAGAATATGCCTCAGGACTGCGAGCTCCTCTATATTCGGAATCAGGTATCTCGAACTTATCTTCCTGGCCGCCTGGGTATCTCCTTTCCTCACCTTCGAACGTCCTGATGAAATGGCTTCTTCCAAGACCTCTTTCTATAGAGCCTTTATTAAATACCAGGGCATCTTCAATATTATGGCCTTCGAATGACATTACCGCCACCACGAAGTTCTGCCCGGCAGGTCTTTCATCAAATGCAATGTTCTCACAGGTCATGGTCCTTACAAGGGCTTTCTGAGGGTAGTGTAGTACGTGTGCACGTGTATCGGGTCTAAGCTTTGTGTTAGATGTTGATACACCTATACACTGCTTTACCATGGCTGCACCCATGGTATTACGGGGGGAAGCGTTATGTTCGGGATAAGGCACCATGCCAGTACAGATCCCAAGCATGAGGCTTGGGTCTATCTCAAGATGTGTGTTCTTTGGAACGATCTCAGGCTCTGTAAGGGCAATAAATGCATTCTCTTCTTCTTCAGCGTCCAGATATTCAATGATCCCGTCCTTTAACAGGTCATCATAGGTCATCTCGCCTTTCTTCAGAGTTTCCTTGCGGTCCTCGGTCAGTAAAGACTTTCCATCTTCAACTACTATTAATGGTCTCCTGGCTCTCCCTATATCGGAGTTTATGATCACTTCGTGGATGTCCTCATTTAGGGTAACGTTGACCTGTCTGGATATTACTCCACTTCTCCTTTGTTTGCGAATGTTTTCCACAAGGTCCTGTGGATTGCTGTGGGTACCGATAAGTTCCCCGTCCAAAAACACTTTTGCTTCAGTCATCTGCAAAGCCTCCCATACCATCGTCCATATCTGAATAGTCGACATATCCTAGATCAGGCTTTTCTTCCTCATGTGGAATTGTGTCAAATTCATCAGTGTACTCTTCAAGCTCTGCGTCGTATTCCACCAGTTTTTCCAGGCGGTGTTGCGGAATGTTTGGCTTTACGTCCAGGTCGAGAAGTATTTTCTTAAGGACACTTTTGTCATCGACGCCAGTAGATAGTTCTACCATCTGTGCAAAGTTCTTGACAAGTCCACAGTTTGGTCCTTCAGGGGTTTCAGATGGACATAATCTTCCCCATTGTGTGGGGTGCAGGTCACGAGCCTCGAAGTGAGGTTGAGCTCTTGAAAGAGGAGAGATCACACGTCTTAGATGTGAAAGAGTAGAAATATAATCAGTTCTGTCCAAAAGCTGGGATACACCAGTTCGACCTCCCACCCAATTACCTGTGGCAAGAGGATGCTGCAATCTGTCGGTAAGTACGTCGGCTCTGACAAGAGTCGTAACGTTCAGTTCACGGTTCCTCATGTTTGCTCTCTCAAGCTGGTACTTTACGTCCCTGGCCAGACGGTTAAAGGCCACTCTGAAGAGGTCTTCCATGAGGTCGCCTGTCAGCTTAAGCCTCTTGTTGGAATAGTGGTCTTTATCATCCGGAGAACGTTTCCCAAGAGCAAGCTCAAAACATGATTCTGCCATCCTTCCAAGGAAATATGCCTTTGAGAACCTGTCCTTTGGTTCATTACCAAGGTGGGGCAACAAATATCTGTCCATTACATAGTTCGCACGTTTCATCTGGTAGTCACGTGCCTGTCCTGCCGCAACCCTGGTACCTATCTTCTCAATTGCTTCACGGGTTGTGGCCACTTCTGCTTCTTCCAGGTTCTCGAGCATGAATTTCATTATTTCTGGGTCGTTGGACACTGTATTTACCAGATCCTCATCAGTTTCCACGCCCAGTGCTCTCATTAATGTTATGAAGTTGATACGGCCTGATATTGAAGGGAAAGACACTTCAAGCAAGGATTTGCGTCCTCTTTCCACAACTACAAGTGCTCTGTATCCTCTTCTTTGTGAGAATACCTTGGCAACCTCTATCATGTCGCCATATCTCTCTCCAAATTCGGTCAGTATTTTGTTGGGAGCGAGGTCTTCGAGGGTCATAACAACCCTTTCCGTGCCGTTTACGATGAAATATCCTCCGGGATCAAGTGGATCCTCTCCGTAGTCTATCATTTCTTTCTCGTTAAGATCAACAAGGTTACATATCGAGGATTTTATCATTACCGGTAGTTGTCCTATCTTTGCGTCCGTAGGTTCGGACTCGTCTTCCCCCTGAACTACGTTCATCTGCAAGTATAAGGGAGCTGAATAGGATAAGTTACGCAGTCTTGCTTCATTCGGATATAGCTTCTCTATGGCTCCATCCGCTTCTTTAACAACAGGCTTCTCCACCCTGATCTTCCCTAGCTTAATGTATACGTCCTCTATATCTGTCTCAATTGTTCCTTGTTCGTCTATTATATTTTGTAGACCACTTTCAAGGAATTTATTATAAGAGTCGATATGGTGCTGGACTATCTTGTCCCTGGTAAAATATGCCTCTGACACTTTACTGCCCTCTTAAATGATGATTACAACTAATTAGTTGATAGAAAGGTATGAAAAACATTACGTAGCACGACCACAATAAGGTGGCAATAGAAAAAACAAATGCTCTCATTTGATGCTATCTCACTCTATTACAAGCCTGTAATAAAGTGCCTGTCCTGCTGTCTGGCTTTTCCTGGTTATCTTAACAACATCTCCGACCGATGCGCCAATTTGTTGCACTACAGGATCATTTATCTTAATCTTTGGGAATTGTTCCCTCTCTATCTTGTAGCGTTTTAGAACAGATTTCAACTCATCCTCACCCAATACTTCATGTTTTGGGATCAGTTCATTGTCGAGCAGGTTGAATTTATTCAAATTTTCTCCTCCCTCAAAAAGTGTGCACATGGACCGATTGGCAAAAAAATATACTTATGTGACGCCATGGTTTTCATGGCGGGCTCGTAGGGATTTGAACCCTAGGCCGTCTGGTTAAAAGCCAGACGCTCTGCCTGACTGAGCTACGAGCCCATTATGTTTGTATGTCCCTTTGCCTGTCCACTTTCGCATCAGTTCGGTGTAGACCCCCAAAATGTACTTATCATATATATATATTTCGCAGACAGGAAATGGGGCCAAACAGGTTTGGGATATACATTCTGACAATATCCCAAACCAACAAAAAAACGTTCTCACCTGTTGTACATACTTGTGTCATAACCTATTTATACTAAGTTTTCGTCCCTTTCAAAGCAAGTTCGGTTAATTTTTCTCCTTCAAACAGCATTCTATTTATCCGCAGCAGATGCATATGGCATTAAGTATTATTAAGTTCCTGATTTCCATCCGCACATGTATTCACACTGTTCCTTACTCAAAGAGTCGATACTGACTCCCATGGACCTGAGTTTCAGTTCAGCTACGTGCATATCTATCTCATGGGGCACGGCATGTACTCCATTGACGAGCTTATTCTCTGCAATGTGCCTTACACACAGGGCCTGATTAGCAAAGCTCATATCCATTACTTCAGCAGGATGTCCGTCGCCTGCAGCCAGGTTCACAAGCCTGCCTTCTGCAAGCACGTATACTTTCCTGTCACCAATGTCGTACTCTTTTATGTTCTTACGGACAGTGCGCACACCTTTGGCCATATTTTCCAGATCCTCAAGATCGATCTCAACATTGAAATGACCCGAGTTGGAAAGGATCGCCCCATCCTTAATCACTTCAAAATGTTCCCTGGTTATAATATCACAGTTGCCTGTAGTCGTCACGAAGATGTCCCCTATCTTTGCTGCTTCTTTCATGGGCATTACCAGGTTTCCATCCATCTTTGCTTCAAGGGCACGTATCGGATCTATTTCTGTCACGATCACATTAGCTCCAAGGCCCCTTGCACGCATGGCAACTCCTTTGCCACACCATCCATATCCTCCAACGACAACATTCTTACCCGCCACCAGCAGGTTCGTGGTCCTCATTATTCCGTCCCATGAGGATTGTCCGGTCCCATACCTGTTGTCGAACATGAACTTTGTCATAGCATCGTTGACGGCCATAACCGGCATTTTCAGGGCCCCGTCTTTTTCCATAGCTTTCAGCCTGTGTATGCCTGTAGTGGTTTCCTCGCATCCTCCAAGTATATTGGGTAGCATGTCCTGTCTTTCTGTGTGGAGCTTGAATATGAGGTCTGCACCGTCATCTATTGTTATATCAGGTTCTATACCAAGTACCTTGTCCATAGCAGCATAATATTCATCATTGGTGCATTCATATTTTGCACATGAGCTTATATTGTCGCGTGTGCACAGTGCAGCAGATACATCATCCTGTGTACTCAGGGGGTTACATCCGGTAATGGCTACTTGCGCTCCGCCAGCTGCCAGTGTTTCCACAAGCACCGCAGTCTTTGCTTCTACATGCAAGGCCATTGCGATCCTATGTCCTTCCAGAGGCTTTTCTTTCTCGAAACTCTTCCTGATTATATCCAGCACTGGCATGTGTACTCTGGCCCATTCTATCTTCTGGTCACCAGATTCTATAAGTTCTTTTTTGTGCATTTCAATATCTCCAAAAAATACATTTAATAAAACTTTTATTCATTCACTCTTTGTATAAGGTCTTCTGCAGCCACACTTGCCTGCTCTATAATTTTCATCTCATCCATACAAAGCACTTCATAATCCTGCATTAGCAACTTGCCATTGACAATGCTTGTCATCACATCCTGCCCATTGGCACTGTATACCAGATGCGAGGCAGCATCGTAGAATGGTCTCATGTGGGCTTTATTCCTGTCAACTACTATTAAATCTGCAAGCGCTCCTTTTCTTATCATGCCCGCATTGATCCCCAGTGCTTTGGCACCGTTGACAGTTGCCATCTTCAGCACTTCTTTTGCAGGCAGTGCCGTAGGGTCCATGGTGCTGACCTTCTGCAGTAATGCTGCGATCTTCATTTCCTCGAACATATCCAGGTTATTGTTAGAGGCGCATCCATCGGTTCCCAGACACACGTTTGCTCCATTTTGCAGAAGCTTTGTCACAGGAGCGATCCCTGAAGCCAGTTTCATGTTGCTCACAGGATTATGGGATATGTTCACTCCTTTTTCTGCCAATATCTTAATATCTCCATCAGACAGCCACACACAATGAGCAGCGACAACATCACTATCGAAAAAGCCAATATTATTCAGCATGTGTATGGAGCACATGCCATATTTCTCTTTCATCTCTTTTAGTTCAGCCTCTGTTTCCAGCACATGGATATGTACCTTCACACCGTCCTCCCTCGCTTTATCCTTGACCCTTTGAAGGAATTCCCTGGAACAGGTATTAGGTGCATGTGGTCCATACATTGCTGTGATCCTGCCATCTGCCTTGCCGTGCCATTTCTGCACGAACCGGCTGCCCGCCTTTAATTCCGCATCTGCTTTATCCTTATCTCCAAACTCTATCATCCCATAGGACAGGGCAGCCCTTATTCCGGCTTGCTCTACTGCTTTTGCCGTTTCATCCATATGGAAGTACATATCATTGAAACAAGTGGTACCGCTTTTGATCATTTCAAGGCATGCAAGCAGAGTGCCCTTATATATATCATTATCAGTAAGTTTTGCTTCTGCAGGCCAGATATGCTGCTGAAGCCACTGGGAAAGGGGCAGATCATCTGCATATCCTCTGAAAAGTGTCATTGCTGCATGTGTATGAGTGTTCACAAGACCGGGCATAACGATGCCTCCCTGTGCATCCACTACGATGTCTGCAGTCTCCTGTGTTTTTTCTCCGACTTCTGTGATGATCCCATCGTCTATGACCACCACTCCTTTCCTCAATTCATGCTCCTTGCCGGGCTCCATTGTAAGGATATGCCCATTCTTTATGATTATATCAGCCATAGTTATCACTTTATGTAGCAGGTCTCTTCCTGAAGTGCATTAAGATACACATGCATCAGTTTAAGTCTCTTCCTCGCTATCTCTCTGGCAGTACCGGTGTTAAGTCTTCCCAATATTTTGAAAGGTTTATTGTTCATATATTCATAGAACCCTTCAAGAGGGTCCTCTTTATAAGCATTCATGGATCTCTCTTTCACTGTTCCGATGGTAGATCTCAGGGCACGCAAAGCTCCCATGGACACCAGGGACCTGAAAATACCCACTGCTCCGAGGGCATCTATCCTGTCAGCATCCTGTAATATCTTTGCTTCCAGCGTCTGTGCCTCCAGTCCACTGCTGAACCTGTGGGAACGGATGCAAGCCGTCACATGCTCTATCAGGTCTTTGTCAGCACCTGCAACTGTAAGGAATTCCTGTGCGATCTCAGCACTATATTGAGCATGATCGCCTCCCTGCTGATGCTCTTTCATGATACCCACATCATGAAGCAGTGCAGCAAGGCGAAGCACCTGTTCATCACCGCCTTCTTTTTCCCTGATCCGCATGCATACATCTTCAACTCTCTCAATGTGGGACATGTCATGGGTACTGGGTTCATCTGCGAGGATCTCTGATACATATTCTCTAGTCTGCTCTATCAGATCCATTCGATACCCTCGCGCCCTGCCTGGTTCTTAAGATGTTCCTGGATGGCATACATGGCATCAGCCAGTACTCTTTTGTTGTCATAGGAATCAATGATCGCTTGCAATTGTTTTTTACTATCCTTTTTCATCTCTTTTGTAAATTGGATCATGTTCTCCAGTGCCCTTGTAACGTTATCGGCTATTGTCACAGTTGCAGAAAGTGAGGTTCTGGACAGAGGGTTAAGGTCTACTGCTATGACCATCTTACCCATTTCCACGAGTTTCTGACATCTATCACCATCTTCCAGAGGTACTAGTACCACATCTGCCTCATATATGCCTTCCTGGTCGACTATAGCCCGATCATGGGATAGGTCAAGTCTTGCATCACCTTTTGAACCAAGTACCTTTCCTGCTCCATGTGCTTTCAGATGCTCGATTATCCTGTGCATCCTGGCATCGCTGCGGTGGAACAGGTTCACTTCCAGTTGTGCTCCGGTGACGTCTGCCAGCGATACAAGGGCTCCAGGTACAAGAGCCGCAGTATTGCCATTAACAGATATAATGGGTTTTTGTGCAGTGAGCAGATAAGCCACTGCCACACGTTCTGCAACTGCGGCAGATTCTATCGTACGCTCGCCGATAAGATAGTCAAAGGCTTCACCCCTGCCTTGGGCCACAAGTCCTTGCTGGCTGGTGATACCCATCTGTACACCCTCAACTATCCTTTCCCTGGTTATCAGGGATGCATATCTTGGATGATCCTCAGGGATATGTGTCACGATCTTCTGTCTCCCGTTATTCTGTCTTCTTTCAGTTTTCCATGATCCAGATTATAATTTACATATAGATTGTATTTTTGTGAGTTAAATGCAGCAACATACTAAATAGGCTTTTTGTCACAAAAGCCCTGCTCTGCAATTATTCAGATAATATGCCAAAGGCTGGCCGAACTCAGTGAGCGCTTCGATCACTGCTTCCCTTCTTTCAGAGTCCGCTATTGCAAAAACGGATTCTCCAAGCATAGCCTGGGATGCCATGCCACCGGCAGATCCAACTGCTTCTAATATATCTATTATGGCATCGGATGCAAGTCCTGTACCTATGGCAAAGTCCCTGGAGCATTGCATAAAAGTCTCAAAGGTGGGTGCAATCATGAGTTTTTTCATTGCACCTTTTCCCATAGAAGTTATGCGCCAGACAAGATCAGGATCCGAGATGATAGAACCAGTATCGAGCTCTCCTAGTGGCAGGCAGAGTACTTCTTTACGTGCAACCGGGATCCAATCCACTTTTCCATATTCCGGTGCTCCTGGCGCTGTGCGAATGACCACACCTCCGTAGGATTGTGCTATTACGTCCCCGAGTCCGCTCCTGTTAATGACCTCTGCCACATGTGCAGTTTCAATTATCTTGGCTGAGGTCAGGTTGAGGCACAGTGCCTCGTTCAATGCGTAAGCGGTTCCAAGGGCTCCGGCGCCGGATGCTCCGAATCCGCACCCTATAGGGATGTTCGCTACGCTTTCCACAAGCACAGGTAAATTTGTAAGCATATCTGCCACAGTCCTTGTAGTGTGACCTCCTACCTGTTTGCCGTTCAGTGTTATCCGTGTATTATCCAGTTCTTCTGAATATGTCACAGTGGTGACTACTCCTCCATCAAGGGCAATACCACAGCCTGTAGAACCTTTTTTACGGGGGTCTTCATGGTCGTGTATACAGAAAAAGCCGGTTATATGTGCCGGAGCAAAGGCACTGGCAGACCATTTTGTTTCTGGCGTGCTCTCACTTCCTTGACATCAGCAGATGGCCTATCTCATCCAGTAATGCAGAGGCTATAACTCTTTTTGATCCTTTTATATGGATGTGGCCGGGATCTTCCGCAGTAAGGATATATACTTCGTTATCCTCGGTACCAATACCACTGCCTGCTACATCATTAGCAACTATAAGGTCAAGTTTTGAGGTTTCCAGGGTGTGCGTTGCTCTTTTGAGCAGCTCGTCCAGGCCTGTTCCGGTTTCGGCTTTGAATCCTGTAATCAGCAAGTCCGGATATTCCTCTCTTGCTTTGCCTATCAGCTTGGCAGTAGGCCTCATGTGTAGGGTGAGTTCTTCCCCTGACCTTATTTTGGTATTTGCCGGATCAAGGGTATAATCAGCTATGGCAGCTGCACTGATCAGTACATCATAACCACAGTCCAGTTCCCCAAGTACTGCTTCAGTCATCTGGGAGGCGCTTTCAGCATATATCTCTTTGATGCCTGTAAATCCCACTTTGTTGCGGTGTACTATGGTCACTTCTGCCCCGCGCCTGTAGGCTTCCAGAGCAAGTTCCACACCAGTCTTGCCTGATGCTCTGTTTGTAAGTATTCTTATAGGATCGATGGCTTCTGCAGTGGAGCCGCTGGTTATAAGGATCTTCCTGCCTGCAAGTTCTCTGCTGCCGGACCGCCTTTCCACCTGTAGCACTATCTCTTCATTAGAGGCTATCTTAGCGATACCTTCCTTGATATCCGGTCCGATGAGCCCAATTCCCCAGCTTTTTATCTTCTCCAAATTTTCGATCAATGCAGGATGTTTATACATAGCTTCGTGCATTGCAGGTACTATCATCACTGGTATACCTGCTCCAATGGCCGTGGTGGCGAAGGTGGTCACAGGTGTGTCATCGATCCCGGATGCAATTTTTCCGATGGTGTTAGCTGTTGCAGGAGCTATGAGCAAAAGATCGGCCTTACCGCTCATACCGCAGAACTCCACATGCTCCACAGCCCCTGTTATCCTGGTTATCGCTTCATGGCCGGTGGCGTAGTGGAGGGCCATGGGATTAAGTATCCATGAGGCAGCCTCGCTCATGACAGCATATACATCGGCACCTCTGCGTATTAATTCTCTGGCAAGTTCAACAGTGCGTATCGCTGCAATGCTGCCGGTAACTGCAAGCACTATGGTCTTGCCTTCCAGTGAAGCTGAAGTACTGCCCTGGATCCAGAGTGTGGGGTGTTCACGCATGGTTTGCATGATTTTAAAAGGTCGTTTTTGATATTAAAGGTTGGTCTATGTTCCTTTCAGGAACGATGATTCTAATCCCTTTTTATACAAAGGTCAGGTGGAAGGGCTCTTGGAAGCTTCATTAGTATTGCCATATCTGCCTATGTTCATTCTGCCACCATTGGGCTCGGGTTCACGACTGAAGGGCGATAAAGGGTATCCTGCATCAATGAGCGGACTTGTTACAGCATCGTTTACCCATGCTTTGCCGGACCATCGGCCTGCAGTACTTTTCAGGTGATAATCGTGTTTTGTAGCATCTGCAAATAGCGGATCAACATAGATGTCGTCTTTATAGACCATGCCTTTCCCGTTGTAGTTATTGTCCACGTTATATATACAGTTGTTATTCGATACGAAAGTGTGATTTATGCTATCAGTGTTCCACAACCCACTGTCCTGGTATTTATCAGAGCCCAGTATAATATTGTTCCTGACAATGGTCGTGAACGATTCGTTCATTGCGGCTGCGTTCGGGTATTGGTAATATTTAATTCCCGCCTGGCCGCCATTATGAATAACGTTGTTCTCTATTCTTGTATTATTGAACTGCCCGATAACGATCCCCGCGTTGCTGTATCCGGTAAACTTATCGTATTGGCCAACATCATATATTATATTGTGATGTATGTACACATCCTTGCCACGTATCACATCGTCAGTGTCCTCTCCAAATATCCAGATAGCAGCACCATTAAGGGTGTGGATCTTATTCCTGTATATCTCGATATTCTCGGACTCGTATCCATCGCTCTTGTCGATCTCGATCCCTGGGCCGGTTGACCAGTCCTGTATCTCCGAATGGATGATGTTGTTGTAGATCTTAGCGTGGCCTGAACTTGATAGTCTGAAAGCCGTGTTCGTCCTTGTAAATACATTGTTGTTAGCTGCTGTCACACCGTTCAGCCCCAGGGTATACAGTGCTTCGTGTCCAAGCTTATATACTGAATTGTTTGTGAAAACGATGTTGGAAGGTTTGTCGTGGAAATAGTTCCTTACTATCAGCCCGTCACTTGTTCCCCATTCCAGACGCATGCCAGTAACAGTGATGTCGGTACATTTGTGGAAATAGATCATATCGTAATATGCCGATCCCCGGGATACGGACTGGTTCTCACTGTTCCCATCTATCTCGAATCCCTTAACTGTGAAATTCTTATTTGCACCATCCATGTTAGTGATCAAAGGTACATAATCTCCCCAATTGGCATTTGGTATGAGCTTGATACAGGCGCTGGAGTCCCCGGTGAGGATAGTGTTTGACCCCATCTTCAGGGTCCCATTTATCCAGTACGTATTGGGTCCCCTCAGGTATACTGTCCCACCGCCAATGCTATTGACATATGTCAGTGCTTTATTGATCTCCACATGGTCATTCACTCCATCGCAGTTGTAATTTGCGTTTCCGTCGGTATCTACATATGCAATGGGTCCGGTTGGCACATTGACATTTGTGACAGTGTCAACTCCCTGGTCACCAGGTGAAACACACCCTGATATTGACAGACTTATGATGAATACCAGGAATTTCAATAATACAGGAATTACCATACTACTTCATAGTAGTCGATAATACTTATTAATGTTTCACATGGATCCTGTGTAAAACAAACCGATAAAAATGGCTGTAAGCTCATTGAGC
>AMWB02142577.1_pt4 | contig 42639 bp, 37 predicted proteins | sample 200311 | NCBI WGS metagenome assembly AMWB02 (sample SAMN02737377, study PRJNA173069) | bioreactor metagenome | biome: anode biofilm in microbial fuel cells | place: USA: California | collected 2010-12-16
ATATCGTCGCCGTAACCGCCGATTGAGCTAATAAAGCGGCCGCTATCGTCAAAAACCCGGACCACCTGACGCAAAGCATCACTGATCCAGAGGTTAGCTGCTCCGGCACTATCGGTGACGACGGCGATGCCCAGCGGCATGGTGAAGTCGGTCTTTTCGACATCGTGGGCGCCGAATCCCATAAGATAGGTTCCGGCCGTGTCGAACACTTTAATGGCGGGGCGGGCATTGAGATCGGTCACGTACAACTTGTCTTTGGCGACGGTTATGGCCAGGAGGGTATTGAAGTCCTGTGGTTCAATACCGGACTTGCCAATGGTACGTTTCAGTTGAAAGTCCGGCCCCAATACCATGATAGTTTGTCGGTCACCGCTCACGATCACGTAGAGATTATCGTGATCGTCGATGGCTAATGCCTCGGCCTTCAGGGACAATGTCGAATCACCCAATATCAGGGCCGGAAACAGCATTTCCACGGACTCGCCTCGGAAGTCGAGGACGTCGATGGCCGGGCTCAGGTTATCGATGACCAGGATATCGCCTCGGCTGTTGGTCACTGCGGCCTTTGGTTCGCCGGGGACCAGCTTGTCCTCCTGTCGGGCCGGCACGTAGTGTTGGAAGCTGAAGAGCGGGGAGAGGTTCTCATCGAAGATGATGATCTGGTGGTGACCGGGATCACAGACCAGGAGTTCACGGGAATGCCTGTCCCAGAAAGCGCCCGTCGCGCCGCGCAGCGGGAGGCCGGAGCCATCGTCGAAGGCAATGGCGGTTACGGACATACGAGCCTCGAAGTCCTCGGCCTTCAAACGAGGCGCCGTAAGGGACACGACCAGCAGCAGTCCGATCACAAGGGGGCGGGTCACGGGTTACCTCGCAAAGATCCCGGCACAGCGTTTGACGGCCTCCGAAGCCATGCGGCGGGCCAATTCATCGGAGGAGCGCACCGCGCCGAGTCCGAACAGGATCTCGCCCTGGTCGCCACTGCCGTTGGAGACGCCCACCCAGACGGTCTTCTTGGTGCTGCACTCGATCAGGCGGGTGTTGAAGGAGACCTGCGGAATTTTTCCGAGATAGGTATTGTCGAACTCTTCATACTCGAGAACGGTACCGGTCAGGAGATAGTCGATGTTCAGGGCGACGGCGATGCTGTCGATCTGGTCGTTGGTCATCAGCGAGGCGGTGCGAACGCGGTACCGACGGAGGACCTCCGATGACTCACCGAAGGGGACGGTCCGGAAGGAGGGGTTCGGGATCATGAGGGCCATGAAGTACTCGGTCAGTTTGGCGCCCGCTTTCTCTCGTCCGCTGAGGTTCTCGAACGGCAGTACGGCGATTCTGGGATTGGTTGGTACAATCGGCTGGACCACTTTTCGGGATGAGGTGGTGGGCCCGCACCCCAGGGCGGCCAGCGCGACCGCCGCAATCACTAAGCGCCATGGTAATCTACACAACATGTGGATCCGCCTCATTTCACCGAGTTGACAAATGACGCCGCGGCTTCCCGGCAGACCTTGGCGGTCATGTCGCCCAAGGTATGGGTTTCGCCGAAGGAAAAGATGGGGAATTTGGGGCCGCCTTTACGCGTGATGTCGCAGCTCCAGACCACGGTGCCGCTCTGGCAATCGATGAAACGGACGGTGAGCGAGACCAGCGGGAACTCTTCCTGGCCGGAGCGCACCATACCGTAGTCTTTGACGGCGCCGACGAAGATCCCCTGCACTTTGGTGACCTCGCCGATCGCCTTGATCTCCTCGGCCGAGAGGCCATCGAGCCAGTTGGAGCGATCCTCCTTGACGATCTGGCGTATGGCGCGGACGAAGTCGCCCATCGTGGCAACCTGCACTTTGCGCCCGATCAGAAGTTCGGTCACCCAGTCGGCGGTGACTTTGTCGGAGGCGGCGCGATCATTTGACATATTCGAGAACGGGACCACGCCGACAGTCTGGTAGAAGCCGAAGTCGGCCTCCTCGTTTATGTAGACACGACTCGACGCGCAGGCGAAGAGGAGCGCGCCAACGACAAGAGACGAAAGTACCAACCAGATCTTTTTCATATATACATCCCAATCGTTACACTTGAATATTCAATACTGCCTGCACGGACTTCGTGGTCGTGGCCCCGGTCGTCAGACTCGGGGACTTGCCGTACAAATACGACGCCGACAGCGTGGTGCGCCGGCTCAGATACATGATCAGTTGTGAATTGACGGTGCGCGGCCGGAGCGTGGTTTCGTGCTGCGTCACCGGAACGCCGGTCCGTTCGATGCGGGTCTGCTCCTGCTGATTGACCGACACGTAGATGGTGAACGCCCGGCGGAAGCCGTAGCTGATGTAGCCGGTGAAGGAGCCGTTCTCGGTTCTGACGGCGGCGTTGTAGGTGGTGTAGATATAGGTCACGTTCACGTTGATATTGCTCCGGGGAATGTAGGTCAGCCCGGCGTTATAGCTGTGAGAATAGGTGTGGCCGAGGCGAAAGCTCCGTCCCTGAAACAGCGAGCTGTAACTGAATCGTCCCTCGGTGGCGCGGGAGAAGTTCATGCGGGTGTCGATACTCCCGGTGGCTTGATACCGCTGGTGGGGATCGATCGGATTGCTGTTATGGGAAAGCGAAGCATCCAGGTACGTCTTCAGGTAGTTGTACGGTGCGACCCTCAGCGAGCCATAGTATGTGTCCAGCGTGTACCGGCCCCGCTGGGTCGCGGTCTCATCGTCGACCTGAACAGCCCGGTCCGCCTGCTGAAAAATGGTGCGGGTGGCGGCCATGCGCGTATCAATCCCCTGGCGAAGATAGCGCGTGACATTCGCGCTCAGCGCCACGTATTCGGAAATCTGGTTCCGACCCGTCTCGGTGCCGATCTGATACCCCTTGGTGGCATCGAAGGAGAGATAGCCGGTCGGGGCATAGGTGAGTTGGCCGGCGAACACCTCGGTGCGATTATCGGTCCGAAGGGTGAGGTGTTCGGTGCGAAAGTACCGACCCGAATAGCTGGCACTTCCGCTGAAACGAGCTACTTGCGGCGAGCTGTACATGGCACTGACCGAGTGCGTGCGCGTCGTAATGTCGAGAATGTCGTTACTCAACCGGCGCGTGGTGTAAATACCATAGGAGGTGCTCACCGATCCCAGGTGCGCTGAATTCCGGGCGAAACCGACCGTAGACGACAGGGTGCGGGTGTTCGAACCGGCCAAGGTCTCCAAGTTCTTCGTCTTGAGCCGGTTGTATGCTGCCTGATAGGAGAACCCCCGGTTGGTAAAACTGCTTTGCGCGACGAAATTGGTGTTGCGGGAGTCTCGCTTGCCGACGGTTCCTTCATACCACGAGCGATTGGAATTATAGGTAAGCCCGAAGGTCGGCCACTTTGGGACATTGGTGGTCGCGGAGGTACGCCATTCCCGAAAATACTGGTGATATAAGTTCCCACCGGCGACGTCGGTCACCAGCCGATTGTATGGGGAGTAGCTGGAGGAGAGGGTGTAGCCGTAACTTCGCAGATCCAAATAGAAGATGGGGCGAAACTCATGGTAGCTGGTGAAGGAGTACTCGCGTCGGGATAGATTGGCCCCGAGCCGAAGCAGGTTTTTCGTGAAGAGAGCGTCCTCGTAATTGAGGATGGCGGTCTCCTGAGTCAGGTCATCCGTCTGGTGAAGCAGGGTGTCGCCGCTGGGCGCAGACTGACTCAGATGCAGATAGGAATAGCCGAGATTGCCGTAGAACCGATCGGCGCGACTGCTCGTCCAACCGATGAGGAGGACGATGACTGGGAGCGCGAGACGGATTCGAGAGCGAGAAGTCACTGGTGCCCCGGATTCGGATTGTGCACGTTGTAGCTGGTGGGCGAGGAGTAGTCGCGGCCATGGCAAGTATAGCAGTGGGCCCTGGCGGTTGACCGGTGAGCGCCAAGCTCCGAAGAGAGCGGTTGGAGCGTAAGCCCCTCCACGGTGCCACCGAACTCGCCGTCAGACGAGATGTGACAACCGAAGCAGAAACGTCGGACCTGGTCCGCATCGTTAACGATGTCGGTCAGGCCGTACCAGCCGGGCCGCTGGTCGCTGATAAGGAAACCGTTGGCGCCGCCGTTACCGTAGCCCACGGAACCATGCGGATTGTGGCAGTCCGAACAGGGGAGACGGGAGCCGGACGGGACATAACCGCCGCCATCGGAGATGCCGTGACCGCTGCGGGTGCCGGGGTTGATGGACCGATCATAGTAGTAGGCGATATTTCGGGAGGCTTCGTTCATGCCGGCTGGCCCGGTGATGCTGTGACAGCTCAGGCACAGCGCGTAGTTGTCCGGCAAGGAGCCGTTTTGCGAACCGTTGATCCCGAGCCAGGTGGTATCGAGGAGGTCGTGCTGCCCCGATCCGCCGTGGACATCGTGGCAGTTATCGCACGAACCGTAGCCATACACATCCTTAATCGGCATGTCGGGATCGTTGTAGTGAGGTGAGGTGAGTGGATTCTCCCACACGGTTTTGCCGGGCCAGCGGACCAGATTGGCGAGACCGGGAATGCGCACGCCACCGTTGCCGTATTCGAAGTAGCCGGGGTCGGCCGAGCCGGCCGGCATGCGGTCGGATTCCTGGGCCGGGTATCCGGCGGAGGCGCCAGCCGGTTGATCGGCATGGCAGCCCCCCTGGGAGGCGCTGAAGCAAAGGTCGTTGGAGTTCTCGCGGAACAGGCCAAACGGTTGTGGGGCGCCGTTGTCGTGGGCGGAGTGACACTGAGCGCAGCTTCCTTGCGGATATTCACTGGTCCGAAGGACACCGGTGGTCGGGGAGCCATGCGGCGTAGAACGAAAAGCGCCGTTGGCCGCAAGGGCTGCCGAGACACCGGCCAGGACGATGCAGACCAGCCACCAGTACGATAGTTTGTTGCTCATGTTCGACCGCACTTCGCTTGTGATCCTTGTCATTTGTTGTGGCACTGCTGGCAGCCGCTCACATACGTGTCGCCGCCCTCGGCATAGGGCCAGAGCAGGGCGGTGCGATTGGCGCCGCCGTGCGCTTTGTGACAGCTGAGACAGAATACCTGACTGTTGTCGCCCGGTGTGGCCGCCATCGTCCGATCGACCGCACCCGGAGTCTGGAAGGGAACACGCTCGATGCCGCTGATATTCCCATTTGCGGCGAACCCCTCACCGGTCCCGTCGCGCCAATGGCCGAGATCGGTATGGGGGTCGGGGTACCCCTGGTTCATCGTGGCCTCAACCGGATGACCGCTGAAGTGAGCGGGTATCGGCCCCGGCGTATCGAACCGGAGCTGGTCGTGGCACGAACTGCACCAGGCGGAGTATCCGGAGCTGTAGGCGGTATTGCCGCGCGCGTAGGCATTGACCGACCCGGCCGGCGTGGGAGGAATGTCGGCATCGTACTGCGTGAAGAGGTTCTGGCCAACTTCGAGGATGAAGTTGCTGCCATCATTGGCAGGATCATAGAGGAGGTTGCGGTAGTTGCCATTGCCGTGGACGGCGTGGCAACTGGCGCAGCTCAGTTCGGTGGCCGTCCCCGCAGTCTGGAGGGGTGTGATCGACACCAGTCCGAGATCGTGTCCACCCGGGTTGCCGACCATGGGGGCAAGGAAGGAACCAGCGCCGCTCTCGGGCAAGGATCGACCGGCATACATCGGGGTGGGAGAGGCAACATCGGGCGCCGACGGATTGGTGCCGTCGTGACACGACAGACACATCTCATTGATCGAATTCTTACGCAACAGATAGGAGAATGGTCCGCCGGGAAGTTCCTGGCCCGCCTCTGAGCCATGGCCGATATGACACTCGCTGCAATTCAACGAACCGGCGGTGTGCCATTGCCCGGCATGGGACAACGGCACCGACGCGAGCACGAACAGAGAGACCAGGGTTGTCATCATCAATTGGTTTTTCATGGTACCTCGTACAGCACTGCTGCTCCTCTCTCCTCGAGGACAATCATGCGATTGTCGGCCGTGAACGCAACCGCAATCGGATGCTGCAGGGCGCGGTCAATCGGGCGCACCTCAAGCTCGGAACCGGTGCGATCGAAGAGACGCCACTGATGTTGGCGCCAGTCGGCGGCCCAGATAGTGCCCTGGCGATCTACCGCGACGGCGGAGCACTCCCAATTTCGCTCGGTGCCGGGACGGTTCCATCCGGCGAAAAACAGAGGTGCGCCGTCCAGACTGATCGCTTGTACGGCGAGGTTACGATAATCGCCGATGACGGCATTCCCGGCGAAATCGAGGGCCACGGCCGACGGTTCCCGCAGCCGCCCCTTGCCCTGGCCCGATGCGGCAATTATCCGAACGAGCTTCCAGTCAGAGTCGAAGAGCAGTACCTGACCGCCTGCGGCATCGAGCGCCACATAGTTCCCTTGTGCCGAGACCAGTATCTGATCGATGCCTTTGATGGTCGCCGCAGAAGCGGTGAGGTCGGCGAGGGTGTCGTAACGATTCTGGTCGCGCGACGACGCCCTGAACACGACGAGGCGATTGGCGAGCGTAAACAGCAGCTCGTTGTCGTCGATGAGACAGACGGCCGACGGATGTTCGAGATTGAGATTGTCGCCGACCTGCCACAGCAAGTCTCCCTCGGTGTCGATTACGAAGAGATGGTTCCCCAGTTTGTCGGCAAGTGCTATGGCGCCGCCGGACGGGGAGAGACTGACGGCGACCGGTTTGTCCAGGGCATACCGATTGCCGAGAAGGCGAAGCTCACGATGCAGGGTCTGGCCGAACGCCATGCTGCAGAGGTACAGCAGGGCGAAAACCTGCACGAAATATCCATACTGTCGAACCGGTACCGGCATCAAGGCACGCTCACTCACTCATGTTCAGGATCGTGACACAACACGCAGAGCTTGCGGGTCTTGTCGGCGATCAGCAGCGGTTTGAAGGCCGAGGAATGCGGCGTATGGCAGCCGATGCAGTTCAGCGGTTGTTTCGTGAGCGGATCGGTGGCCTTGTCACCCATCGGATGGAAGTGCTTCTTCACCGCATCATCGTGACAGGACTGGCACAGGTCCATGATATCGGCGTTGGTCAAGAGGGCCGGAGAGTCACCCGAGTGCGGCGAGTGACAGGTGGTGCAATCCTCGAAGGCCGGAGGGTGTTTCAGTTCGGAGGTGAATTCCGGCGTGTGGTGGCAGGTCAGACAGGTCTGAACGCCTTCTTTGTTCTGCAGGGACTTGCCGAAACCGACATGGGGGCCGTGGCAGGCAATGCAGCCATCGGCGGTTTTCATGGGAGCGTGGACGACCGCTTTGGTCAGCGCGTTCTTGACAGGTTCATGGCAACCGAGGCAGAGGTCTCGGGGCGTCGAGGCCAGTAGTTCGCGTTGCCCGGTGGGCTGGTGGCAACTGCCGCAGTTGGGACCGACGAACGGTTTGTGGACATTCGGCAGCAGCAGCGCTTTGCTGTTCTTACCACCGACATGCGGCGCGTGGCAATTCTGGCAGTTGGCCTCGGCCATCGGGAACCCCTGATGAGCGGTGGCGAGTGCCGCGGACCTGGGATCATGACAATCGGCGCATAATTGCTGTTTGTGTTTGGTGAGCAGGCCAATCTCTTTGCCGGCGTGCGCCACGTGGCAGGAGAGGCACTGCCCGGTGCGAGCCGGAGTGTGCACAACGCCGCCATCCTTCATCTGTTTCTTGAGATCGGTGTGGCAGTTCAGGCAGAAACTCTCGGCGGGTTTGTTCGTCAGCTTGGGGTTGTTCGACGCGTGCGGCTGGTGGCAGTCCATGCACTTGCCGTCGGCAAACGGCTTATGCTGGACGGGTTCTTTGGCGAGCTGGCGCACATCGCTGTGACAGGTGGCGCAGAGCGCGTTGCCTTCGTGACGGAGGAACTTGGGGAAATCCGAGGCATGGGCCGAGTGGCAGGACGTGCACTCGCCGGCTTCGAAGGGCGGGTGCAGATGGCTCATGGCGGACTCTTTGCTCTGGTCGTGACAGGCGGCGCAGACCTCATTCACGGCGCCATTGAGCTGGACTTTGCCGTCGGCACCGAGGGCGTGGCACGACTCGCACGACTTTTCTTCAAACGGCGGGTGACTGTTGGCCCGAACCAGTTTCGGTTTTTCGGAGATGTGCGGGTTGTGGCAGTCCAGGCAGTTGGCCGACGTGAGGTCGTAGTTGCCGTGTTTTTCGCTGAGGGTCTGATCGAGCGCATGACAGCTCCCGCAAAGGGCCGCCGGAGCGTCCTTGACAAACGCAGCGTGATCGGAGCCATGGGACACGTGGCAGGCATCGCAGTTGCCGAGTTCCACCGGTTTGTGGACGCCCTGTCGGCGGAATTTCTCGGCGAGCGATTCATGGCACGTATAGCAGAGTGACGACATCTCCTTGGTGATGGTGGGGGTTCGACTGAGGGGGATGTTGTTGACCATGACCTTCTGCGCCCGTCCCGTGATCAGCTTTTCCTTCATGGCGCCGTGCGGGTTGTGGCAGCCGGTGCAGTCACCATCGGCGGCCGGCGTATGGACGAAGGCCTTGTTGAGATTGAGCGAAGTCGAGTCGTGGCAACCGAGGCAGAGCGTCTGCTCGCGATCGGTCAGGAGGTTCAATTCCTTCGAGTAGTGGGGTTTGTGGCAACCCAGGCAGTCTTCCGCGGCGGGCGGGTGGGAGACGCTCATCTTGGTGCGATTGATGATCTCCGGATGGCACTGATTGCAGAGCTCGGGCGTCTTCTGCCGAATCAGGTGTTCCTGATCGCTGAAGTGAGGTGAGTGGCAGGCACCGCAGTCCTTCATTATATACGGCGGGTGTTTGGCCGGCATACCGGCGGACGCCTCATCGGGCTGATGGCAATCACCGCACAGCTCGGCGGAGGGTTTGCGGAGCAGTTTCTCGACCTTGCCCTGATGGGGAACGTGACACTGGAGGCAGTCATCGGCGCCGGCATGTTGGGAGACGGCGGCATCCCGCTTGGTCGCGTAGTCCTTGTGGCAGTCGAGACAGAGGGAGGCATCGGTTTTCTTCAGCAAGGCTTTATGATCCGAGCCATGGACATCGTGGCAGGCTCCGCAGTCGCCGCTGATGACCGGCATGTGCGGAGTGTGACCCTCGGCGCTGAAGACATCGGCATGGCACTCGGCACAGATCCTGGATTGTTCCTCTTTGAGCAGGTGCGGGTAGCGTGAGGCGTGCGGTGAGTGGCAGTTATCGCAGTTGGCCTGTTCTACCGCCGCATGGGGGAACGCCTTCTTGATCCCTTCGGCCTGTTCGCTATGGCAATTGGCGCAGAGATTTCCCGGTGTGACGCCCTCGGCAAAGGCCACCTTCCCGCCGGCATCGGGCAGGGAATGGCAGGTCTCGCAGTCGCCCGAGGCAAACGGGGCGTGGGCGGTTTCCGACATGAGCCCCCTGGTGCTGGTCGAGTGGCCCGAGTGACAGTCGGAGCAGGCGAGATTGTCCGTATGCTTGCCGGCGTGAGCGGCCTGGATCTTCTTGTCGCTGACCTTGTGACAGGTAGCGCACAGATCGCGCGGCGCGGCTTTCAGGAGAGACGGGTGCTCGCTGTTGTGCGCCTCGTGACAGGCAATGCAGTCGAGTTTGGCAAACGGCGGGTGCGGCACGGTCCCGGAGAGAGCCGCTGAGAGATCTTCCTTGTGGCAGGCAAGGCAGGCGTTGGGATCATCGGCGCCCTCAGGCCCGGTGCGCAAAAGCGCCTGCTTGTCGGACGAGTGCGGATCGTGACAATCCCAACAGGCGCCCTTCTCGACGGGGAAGTGAACGGCGCCGGATGAGAACTTCTCTTTGGCTTCCGGGTGACACGCGTAGCAGAGTTGGGGTGTATCATCGACCAGGATGAGTTTGTTGGCGAAGCCGTGGCGCTTGTGGCACGATTCGCAGTTCTGGTCCCGTACCGGCTGATGGACATTCTTGCGGGCGGAGAACTCGGCCTGCTGTTTCTTGTGGCAGTCGTAGCACTGCTTGGCGCCGAAGACCGGGGAAGCGGCGATAACGAGGCAGACCAGGGTGGTCCACATTAGAACGTCGATCCGTGACGACCGGGAATGTCTCATGGCGCTTCCTTACTTCTGAATCTTGATGTACTTGTCCGGGGCGCGGAACTCCACAAGGCGGAAGGCGAAGAAGTAATTGCGACGGAAGTGCGGAGCGCCACCGACATTGAAGGCCCAACTTTCCTGCTGCGTGCGGCCGTCGGCGACAACGCGCACGTGAGCAGCGGGATTGATGAGCGAGTCGGAGCGCTGCAACACGCGGCCGCTATCCGTTATGGTGAAATCGGGATTGAAGTCGTAAATGTAGGCCGTATCTTTTTCCTCTTCGCCGAGCGAGAAAGGCTGGCCGAAGTAGACCGTGTCGGTCTGGAGGAAGTTCATAAAAATGCGGTGGCGCGTTTCGACGACGAACCATCCGGCAGTGGTGTCCATTATAGGAATTTCGGCGATCGGTTTGGGAGTGGTGTCCACCACCGCCTTGGGCAGGTGGTTTCGGTCCATGGGCATCTGGCCGGGGACGGCGCCGCCGGGGTGTTGTGCCAAAACAAAGGGCACGGCAACAATGAAGAGCAGCAATGTCGCGGCAAAGATTCGTGTATATGTCTGCATTCGAAATCCTTTAATCATCATATACCATCGCAACTTAGGGCAAACTTGTGAAAAAGATAACAAAATCACTCCGGTTGTCAAGCACTATTTGGACCGGCTTATCTCTCATTCCAAGTTCGCAGTTGTTCATTTTGCGCAATTTACAGCGAACGGCATCATCTGGCAAGACGTGTCGCAACAATATCTTATGAAAAATGCAGAGGAACGAACAAAGAGCGTGCTGGTCGATTCAATCGGCGTAATTGCGTACGGATTGGTGCAGATTGGTCAGTCGAGCAGATGGCAGCCGCGACAGAGATCATCCCGATCTTTGAACCCGGCGAGGTGGTTCGGCAGGGCAGAACTGAGGGAATGGCAGGTCTGGCATTCCATCCGACCGCCGAAGAGCTGGAGTCGCGAGTCGAGCTGCATTCGGATGCGGTTGCCATCGCGGCCAGAGCCGGGAACGACTTGAACGCCGACGGGATGGCTGGCGTGATCGACGAAGCGGGGAGCGGCCGACATGGCGGGGCTGAGTTCTGGCGACGACGAAGAACGCTCCGAATGGCAGGCCAGGCAAGCCTGCGAGGGAGTGAGGTGGCCGACGATGCGGAAGTCGGAGTGAAGCAGTTTGGCGGCGGTCAGGTGACCCTGGGACAGAGCGGCGAGGCTTTCACCGGCACCGTGGCAGGCGCGGCATTGATTGAAGCGGCTTTTCTGCTCGAATCTGATGAGGAAGGGGCGCTCGCCAGCGACGATTTCCGAAGGATTGTGGAAGGAGTGGCAATTGGAGCAGGGGCGGTTCGGATTCTGGTGGAAAGGCAGGGACGAGGCCAGGTCTGCCTGGGCGAGATTGGTGTGGCAGTTGCGGCAGCGGGCATCATAGGCGGGCATGGCGAGGTTGTCATCGGTAAGGTCGACCATCTGGGCGTGGCAGGAGGCGCATTCGATGTTGAAGTGGCTGGCCACCGGGGATTCGCCGGCGTTCCCCTGTTCGATCCGGGGCAGAAAGGCCGCGGTGAACAAGAGAGCGGTCCAGAGGAGGACGGCGCCGAGGATAAGGGTCGGGCGGTGCATATACGCAGGTTATCGGCAGGAGAGGGCGAAGGTGAAGCCAGAACCCCAATGACAGCACGAAAATTCTACTTTCCCAGAGAGACGATCTCCCTCAACTCAGAATATGACTTCTCGTTATTGATCCTATTGGGGTGTCGGAAGGGGATAACCTTCGCCCCGCTCCTATCCCAGACAACTGGGCGCTCGTACGGCTTCCTTGGGTCGACGGGGAGATCAAGCATCCACATGAGTATGTCGAAAGTGCCACATGCCACTATGTACTCAGGGTTTATTTCGTCGAATTGCCGAATTATGAACTTCTTGTCTCGAAGTGCAAATGCCGAGAGCTGAGCGAAGTCAACGCTCGCTCCGCCCGTCAGTTTCTTAACGTTGATAATTGCAACTCTCTTGAGAGCTTCTTTCATCTTGGACCAGTCCAACGACTCATAGCCGGGAAAATTGTTGACCATGCCGTAGGCCCAGCGGGCAACCGCATGAAAAGTCTGCGAGCGCGGACCATCGACAAACAGGTCACGCAAATTTCCTCCGTCCCAATCATTGAATTCCCGGAGGACGAACAGCACCCTGGGGCGCGTCTGCTGAAATAAGCTCTCGTCCATGATCCCATCTCGGCATAATCTGGTCCGCCCAATACCCATGGAGTCGTAATGATCGCCCCAGTCTTCCCAAAGTCCCACCTATTTCGCCTCCTCTCAATAGAGAATCAGAGTCTCTCAGTCTGTCCCAAACAACCACTCACTGCAAAGGAGCGATGGTCGCAATGATCCCGCCGATCAAGACGACTGCCGAGCAGATTGCTGACAAGCGACACCATAGTTTTACATGGTTCTCAAAGCTCACAAGCTGAGGGTCCTTCCTGCGATTCCTCTCCTTGTCCGTGTCAAAGCTCGACAATTGGAATACCCAGTCGACGGGCAGTCGTACCAACCGAGGCGAGAGAATTGACCATGCGAGGTAGAACAGAGCGAATACCCAATAAGCGATAGCCACTTTTTCAATACCGTCAACCTTCTCACCAACAGAAATGGTCAGGGTGATCAACATGAGTCCGTACACCAAGAACGTGCCAATGAGGAGCAATAGGGCTTTCGCATACCTGAAGACGAGACGTCTTAGAAAGAGGTTATGTCGCGCTAATGATGCTTCGACTTTGGCTGCCTCGTTGAGAAGGTCGAAGTCATGAACGCCGGCTTGCCCCAGCGCCAGATGGAATAGCTTCTCCTCCGTTACATGTGGATGCTTTTCATCATTCAGGAGTTTGTCAACTACATCAGGAGGTAGAATCGTGCCATTCGAGAGGCGACGCGACTGTGGAAGTATCTTCTCTCTCACCTCTTCATCCCGGTACACACGCTCGAAGAATCCACGCCCCTGGGGGTTTTTGGGGATTAGAAACCCTACAAATTCCGCCGAATAAAGGCGCGAGAGTACCTCCCGCTTATCGTCAGGGGATTCCGCCATAGGAAAGCTCAAGCTGTTGAGAGCAAATCGGGGGTAAAAATTATCCGGAATGTTATTGTATCCTGGAGCGTGTCCAACAAAGTAGAACTGCACAAGGTCCTGGAAGAGCAAATACAGCGAGTATAGGGGCAAGAAGAGACTCATGAAAACGGGCACCGCTAGTGGGGTGAACAGGAGTTTGAACAGCAAGGGTTTAGCGCTCGAAAAGAGAACTGAGACGGTCGCCCCGATGTCTAGAAATGCTCTCTCAAAGGCTCCGGTGAAGAAGAGAGGAAAAACCACGAGCAGGCCTGCGCCATTAAGGAAGACCCCGGCGATACGATGCATCGTCGAGAGTCGTACTTCGGCCCGCTGAAGAAAGGAGCGGATTGCCTCAGGATTCTGGACTTGAGAAATGATCATGTATTAGCTCCCTCGAAATTGCCATTAGACGGCACAGTCACTAATCTTCTGACAGAATACCCCCGTCAGGAATTGAACCTGAATTCCCAGCTCCGGAGGCTGGTGCGTTATCCTTTACACCACGGGGGCCAGACTAAGTCTGTTTTTCGCTTCGCGTTCACGAATTGACGGGAAGCGAATAAAGTCTGGTGCCTACATACGAAACTCCGAGTCCGGGCGCAACTGTTTTGTTGAGCGCACTTCGGCCGACGGAGATGTCGAAACCTGTCCGCCAAGGGCGGACACCCGCTTCGCGGGCAGGGGTTTCGACCTACCAAGCAACACCATCACGTTGCAACAACCAGTGTCTTCCACCTGCAATCAGGTGGGCCACCCGACCCGTTCATGACCGGGCCAGCTCGCAGAGACAACACACGCCTCTATAAACAGCGACGAAACAGGTATCAGAGGGAAATCCACTGCGATTCTGCAGGATTCCGGGCCGGAGAGCGTGGTTGACGGAGACGAACAGGTTTTTGTTTGATTTCGCGACTGGAATGCCGTTACCTTATAAGTTTAGCACCGGGCACTGTCCGGTCGGACTTTCGATGATGTAACGTTTTGCAGGATAAAGGACTACACCATGCGCTGGTCACAGACATATATCCCGACTTTGCGGGAAAACCAGACCGAGGCGGAGCTTATCTCTCATCAGTTGTTGTTGCGGGGCGGCTATATACGCAAGCTGGCGGCCGGGGTCTATTTGTATTTGCCGCTGATGCAGCGGGTGATCGAGAATTTCGCCAATATTGTCCGGGATGAGATGAACAGGGCGGGGGCGCTGGAGATCACGATGTCGGTGTTGTGTCCGGCCGAGGTATGGCAGCAGACCGGTCGGTACAACACGGTCGGGAAAGAGCAGATGCGGCTGAAGGACCGTCACCAGCACGAAATGGTGCTGTGCGGGACGCACGAAGAGACGGTGACCAGCCTGGTGGCCGGAGAAGTGAAGAGCTACCGCCAGTTGCCGCTCAATCTGTATCAGATCCAGGTGAAATTCCGGGACGAGATTCGCCCGCGGTTCGGGCTGATGCGGGGCCGGGAGTTCATCATGAAGGATGCGTATACGTTTGACACCGACGAGCAGACGTTTCTGGTGGCGTACGAGAAAATGGTGCAGGCGTATTTCAATATTTTCCGCCGGGCCGGGATCGATGTGGTGAAGGTGGAATCGGACACCGGCGCGATGGGGGGAAAGGCGGCGCACGAGTTCATGATGCTGGTGGACACGACAGCCGGTGAAGAAGTGATCCTGTTCTGCGACCAGTGCGATTATGCAGCGAACCGCGAGAAGGCGCCGTTCCGTGATCCGGCCAAAGTGGTCGCCGAGAGCACCCAGAAGTCGATGCAGGTGGTGGACACGCCGGGGGCAGCGACGATCGAAGAGGTGACGGCGTTCCTGAAAGTGGATGCCACCAAGCTGGTGAAAACGCTGTTGTATATGGCGGACGGGGCGCCGGTGGCGGCGCTGGTGCGCGGGGACCGGGAATTGAACGAGATCAAACTGAAGAATGCGCTCGGGTGTACCGAACTGGCGATGGCCAACCCGGATCAGGTTCAGGAGTATACCAAGGCGCCGGTCGGTTTCGCCGGACCGGTGGGTTTGAAGGACGTGATGATCCTGGTTGATCCGCTGGTGACCAAGCTGACGAATTTTGTGGTCGGGGCGAATCAGAACGAGAAGCACATCATCAATGTGAATCTGGAGCGGGATTTCAAGGCCTCGCGGGTGATCGACCTGAGCCAGGCCCAGGGCGGGGACGGGTGTCCCAAGTGCGAGGGGCGTCTGACGGCCAAGAAGGGGATCGAGGTCGGAAACACGTTTATGCTGGGGACCAAGTACTCGGTGCCGCTGAATGCGACGTTTCTGGATGCGGAGGGGAAAGAGAAGCCGATGATCATGGGGTCATACGGGATCGGGATTACGCGGACACCGCAGGCGGCGCTCGAGAAGTACAATGATGAGAAGGGGATTATCTGGCCGAAGAACCTGGCGCCGTATCTCGTTGAGATCATTCCGCTTAATATCGAAAAGCCGCATATCAAAGAAGCGGCCGAGACCATTTATGGGCAGTTGGCGGCGGCCGGGATCGAGGTGCTGCTGGACGACCGGGATGAGCGGGCGGGGGTCAAATTCAACGATGCGGACCTGATCGGGTTGCCGATGCGAATCACGATTGGGGATAAGTCGTTGAAAGATGGGAAGGTGGAGCTGAAATCGCGGAGTCGGGGGGAGATGGAACTGGTGAGCGTGGCGGAGATTGTGGGGGCGGTCAAAAAGTTGGCAGAGCAGCTTCCGTAGGCAACAATTTTGTTGCTTGATAACGAGTTAATCTCTACCTTAGCAGGTTCGGGAAGTGGGCGTCTGCCCACTTTCTGGTATTGTACTATTGGTGTACGGAATGATTGATCAGGACAAAGAGCGGGTCATTGCGTTGATACAGGGGGTACTGGAGGCGGAAGGGTGCGAGCTGGCGGATATCGCGTTGTCGCGGTATCGGACGGCGGTGACGCTTCGGGTGTTCGTCTATGCGGCGCAGGGTCCGACGCTGGAGCAGTGCAGTCGGTTATCGAAGGGGATCGGCGAGGTGATTGACGGAACCGATTTGTTCGAGCGGGGTTATACCCTTGAAGTATCATCCCCCGGTCTGGATCGACCGCTGCAATCAGCCAGAGATTTTCGGTACCGCATCGGCGAGACAGTTCGGATTCTGTTCGCGGATCCGAAACGGAAGAGCGTCACGGCCGAGATCGTGGCGGTCGGTGAGGACCAGGTAGAGTTCAGGGATGACCGGGGCGGCGCGCTGATGGTGCCGCTGGCGGACATTGCGAAAGCGAAGATAGTTTTTTAGTGGGAGTGTGCCCGTATGGCTTTTGACATGATCGAGGCGATGACCCTCATCGCGCGCGAAAAGAATATCGACTTCGAAGCGGTCGTGGAGACGCTGGAGAGCAGTCTCATGGCGGCGGCGAAGAAGAAATACGCCAACACCGACAATATCTCGTTCAAATTCGATCGGAAGGCCAACGAGCTGTACATGATCCGGACGCGGAAAGTGGTCGAAGCGGTGACGGATGCGAATCTCGAGATCGGCCTGAAGGAAGCCGCCGAGATCGACGCCGAGGCGAAGCTGGGGGATGATCTGGACGAGTATCTCGATTACGAAGCGGAGTTCGGGCGGAACGCGATCAATTCGGCCAAGCAGATTCTGATCCAGAAGATCCGGGATGCCGAGCACGAGCGGATTTACGGCGAGTATATCGACAAGGTCGGGACGCTGGTCACGGGCGTGGTTCAGCATATCGACAAAGGAAATGTGATTGTCAATCTGGGCCGCGGCGAAGCGATTCTGCCGATCAAGGAGCAGATTCCCCGGGAGAAGTTTCGGCAGGGGGACCGCATTCGGGCCTATATCCAGGACGTGCAGAAGTCGCCGCGCGGCCCGCAGATCGTGTTGTCGCGCGTGAACAACGAGTTCCTTCGGGCGCTGTTCGCGCTGGAGGTGCCGGAGATTTACGAGCGCGTGATCGAGTTGCGGGCGATCGCCCGGGAGCCCGGCGAGCGGGCCAAGATCGCGGTGTATTCCTCCGACGAGCGGATCGATCCGGTGGGCGCGTGTGTCGGGATCAAGGGCGTGCGGGTGCAGAGTATCGTGCGGGAGCTGAACAACGAACGGATCGATATCGTGCCGTTCTCCTCGAATCCGGAGCTGTTCGTGACGCGGGCGCTGGCGCCGGCCAAGGTGTACCATATCGACGTGTTCGACAGCGAGAAGAAGATGCGGGTGGCGGTGGAGGACGAGAAGTTGTCGCTGGCGATCGGGCGGAACGGGCAGAACGCGCGGCTGGCCTCGAAGCTGACGGGCTGGAAAGTGGATATCGTTTCGGAATCGGAATACAACGAGATGAAGCGCCGCGAGGCGGAGCTTCTGGTGCCGGTGGGAGATTTGGAGGGAGTCGGTGCGAAGTTGCGGGATCGTCTGCTGGCGGCGGATATCAGTTCGGTACAGCGGTTGGCGGCGGCGACCCAGGAGACCCTGATGAAGATCGAGGGGATCGGGCAGAAGACGGCGGACACGCTGATCGAGAAGGCGCAGGCGTTCGTGGCGCACCTGGAGCAGGAGCGGAGCCGCCGCGAGGCCGCGGAAGAGAAAGCGGGCACGGCGCAGCCGAGCGAGGAAGCAAAGCTGGAGGTCAGCGACGTATTCGTGGACGAGGGCGCGGAGAGCGACCAGGGGGACGAATCGTCGGAAGCGAGCGAGGAGCGCTCATAACCAGAGTAGAAGAACCGGCGCGCACCCTCGACAAAGCGTAGCGATCCGGGAGGTGAAGAATGACGTCAGGCAAGACAGTACGGATTTACGAGCTGGCCAAAGAGCGGAATGTTTCCGCGACCGCGATGATGAAGATCCTCGGTGATCTGGGGTTCGACTTGAAATCGCATATGTCGGTCGCGACCCCGGAGATTGTGGCGGCGGTGGAGAAGAAATTCGCTCAGGAGAAGCAGGACGCGAAGAAGGAGATGGAGCACAAGGTGCAGGCGCGGGAGCGGGCGGCGTTGCCGCCGGTTCATGCGACGCCGGCGCCGGTGATTCATCGTCCGGCGCCCCAGCCGACGTCGCACCCGGCGGTGCATCCGCCGACAACTCCCGCGGCGCCGCAGGCGCCCGTGGCGCCACCGACAACGACGCCGGCGGCTCCGGTGGTCGGGCCGGGCGGGCCGGTGAGTATCGGCGGGATCAAGGTAACGGGCGGACAGAGTCCGGTGACCGACCTGATGCGTCGGATCGACAAAAAGAAAAAGAAGAAAGAGCGCCGCAAACGGAAAGACCGCCGGGATGTGAACCAGGCGGAAGTGGCTCGTCAGTTCCGCCAGACGATGGCGAACCTATCGGCGACACGGCCGAAGAAGCGGGTGCACCGATCCGGAACCGATGACGTGGCGACCCAGACCGAAGAGCGGGACTATATCGAAGTCAACGAATTTATGTCGGTGGCCGAGCTGGCGAAGCTCCTGGACCGGAAACCGGTGGAGCTGGTGGCCAAGCTGATGGAGCTGGGGATGATGGCGACGATCAACCAGCGGCTGGACATGGATACGATCGAGACGGTGGCGGGCGAGTACGATGTCGAGGTGCGGCCGGTGGCCGAAATCGGCGAGGACGCCCGCGAGCTGGAGAGCGAGGAGAGCCTGGTGACGCGGGCGCCGGTGGTGACGGTGATGGGGCATGTCGACCACGGCAAGACATCGCTTCTGGATTACATTCGGAAGACGAACGTGGTGGCCGGTGAAGCCGGGGCCATCACGCAGCATATCGGCGCGTACGAAGTGCGCCATGGTCAGCAGCGGATCGTGTTTCTGGACACGCCGGGTCACGAGGCGTTTACGGCGATGCGCGCCCGCGGGGCGCAGATCACGGATATCGTGGTGCTGGTGGTGGCGGCCGACGAGTCGGTCATGCCGCAGACGCTCGAGGCGATCGATCACGCTCGGGCGGCGAACGTACCGATAATCGTTGCGATCAACAAGATCGACAAGCCGACGGCGAACCCGGAGGCGGTGCGGACCCAGCTGGCGCAGCACAACCTGCTGGCGGAGGAATGGGGAGGCAAGACGATCATGGTGGAGGTGTCCGCCAAGACCGGGCTGGGGGTCGACCGACTGTTGGATATGATGGTGCTTCAGGCCGAGATGATGGACCTGAAGGCGGATCCGTACATTCGGGCGCAGGGCGTGGTGGTGGATGCCCGGCTGGAGCGCGGGCGCGGTCCGGTGGTGACGGTGCTGATCCAGAAAGGGACCTGCAAGGTTGGGGATCCGATCGTGGCGGGTGTCTGGAGCGGTCGCATTCGCACGGTGACGGATGATCGAGACCGCCGTCTGGAGATCGTCGGTCCCTCGACGCCGGCGCAGATTACGGGTTTGGCGGGAGTGCCCCAGGCAGGAGACAGTTTCCTGGCGGTGAAGGATGACCAGGAGGCGAAGGAGATTTCGCTGAAGCGGAGCCAGGTGAAACGGGAGTATGATTTCCGCCGCCCGCACGGAGCAGTGACGCTGGACCGGGTATTCGACCAGATCAAGGAAGGTCAGATCAAGGAAGTCCGGTTGATCATCAAGGGGGATGTGGACGGCTCGGTGGAAGTGCTCTCCGACACGCTGGGGAAGATTTCGACGAGCGAAGTGAAGACGAATATTATCCGTCAGGGGGTGGGCGGCATTACCGAGTCGGACGTTCTGTTGGCGGCGGCCTCGACCGCGATCATTATCGGGTTCCAGGTGACGCCGGACGCGCGGGCGCGGGATCTGGCGCGGCGGGAGAAGGTGGATATCCGCCAGTACAATATCATTTACGAGGCCGAGCAGGATGTGCGCAAGGCGCTGGAAGGGCTGCTTTCGCCGACGATTTCCGAGAAGTTTGTCGGGATGGCGGAGGTGCGCAATACGTTCCGAGTGCCGAAGGTGGGGTTGGTGGCGGGCTGCTACGTGAAAGAGGGGCGGATCAACCGCAAGGACCACGTTCGCCTGACGCGGGACGGCAAGGTCATCTTCAACGGCATGCTGGCATCGCTGAAGCGGTTCAAGGATGACGCGCGCGAAGTGAAGGAGGGGTTCGAGTGCGGCATGGGGATCGAGAATTTCAATGACGTCAAGGTGGGGGATATCATCGAGGCGTACGAGACGGTGGAGACGGCGCGGACGCTGGATTGATGACGGGGAAGCGGTTGTTGGAAGCGGCGCGGTGGTTGTTGTCGGCTGGTGTGGCGGTCGGGAGAAACGGGTATGAAGCAGTATAAGCGATCCGACCGTCTGGCCGAGCAGATCCTTCGGGACATTTCCGTCATGATGGCCCAGGATTTGAACGAACACGTTCCGGGCATGGTGACGTTCACGCACGTGCGTCTCAGTGAAGATCTTCGATACGCGACGGTGTTTTATTCGTATCTGGGAAATCCGGCGGACCGGGAGACGGCGGATGCGTATTTGCTCCGGGAGAGCAAGCGGATTCGAACCATGGTGGGGCGCAATCTGCGGGTGCACTCGATTCCGGAGTTGCGGTTCAAGTTCGATCCCTCGATCGAGGAGGGGATTCGGATCGAGCAGTTGCTCAACGAGATAAAGAATGAACGTAAGGACGGGTAATATCGGAATGACGGCGGTGATGCCGGTGGCCGAGATGCAGGAGATCCTGCGCACGGCGCGGCGGATTTTAGTGGCATCACATATCGACCCGGACGGAGACGCGCTCGGGACGCAACTGGCGTTCGGCGCCTATTTGCGCCACATCGGGAAGGAACCGCTCCTGGTGCAGGACGGCGACATACCGCACAAGTATCAGTTTTTGCGCGGGGCGCTGGAGATTCCCCGGGCGCAGGCACTGCCGGAGACGACGGCGGTCGACGCGGCGGTGATCCTGGAGTGTCCGACACTGCCGCGGATCGGTGTGGCGCGCAAGTACCTGACTGACGGCCTGCCGATCATCAACGTGGATCATCACCAGGACAACACCGGATTCGGGCGGGTCAACTGGGTGGATCCGAGGCGCTCCTCGGTCGGGGAGATGGTGTACGAGTATTTCGCGGCGGTGGGGTATCACCCGACGCCGGAAGTGGCCGAGCAGTTGTATACGGCGATCCTGACCGACACCGGGCGGTTTCGATTCGGCGCCACCTCGCAGCGAACCATGGTGATCGCGGGCGAGTTGCTGGCGGCGGGGGCCGACCCGCGGCGCATCTGCGATCACGTCTATTTCAACGTCAAGCCGAGTACGATGAAGCTGATCGGGGCGGTACTGAATACGCTGGAGTTTCACGACGGCGGGCGGGTCTGCCTGCTGACGCTGACGCGCGAGATGCTGCGCCAGGCGGGGGCGGATGATTCGGAATCGGACGGCCTGGTGGATTATTCGCTGTACAGCGCCGGGGTCGTGGCGGGAGCACTGTTCAAGGAGCTGGATGCCGAGCGCACCAAGGTGTCGCTTCGTTCGGCCGACGGGATCAACGTGTCGCGCATCGCGGCGCAGTTCGGCGGCGGGGGCCATTTCAACGCGGCGGGGTGCACGATGCCGATGCCGCTGGGCGAGGCCAAGACCGAGTTACTTCGATTGTTGACGGAGGCGGGGCGTGGGCGCGATTGAGCGGTATCACGGCGTGCTGCCGGTGATCAAGCAGTCGGGGATGAGCAGCCACGACGTGGTGAATCGCGTCCGGCGGATTGTCAATCAGCAGTCGGTGGGGCACACGGGGACGCTCGATCCGCTGGCCACCGGGCTGTTGGTGATGTGTCTGGGAAAAGCGACGAAGATTTCGCAGTACCTGATGGCGGACGAAAAGAGCTATACGGCGCAGATCCGGCTGGGGGTGCGCTCGACGACGTATGATGCCGAAGGCGTGACGACGGACCCCGCAACGGCGGCCATTCCGGAGGTAACGCGCGAGCAGATCGAGGCCATACTGCCGGAGTTCACCGGTTCGGTGCGGCAGACGGTGCCGGCGTATTCATCGGTGCAGATCGACGGCAAGCGGTTGTACAAGATCGCCCGCAAGGGGCGGGACGTGGAATTGCCGGAGCGGGATGTAGAGATCAGAACGCTGGCGCTGGTGGCGTATGAGGCGCCGTTCGCGACCTTCGACGTGAGTTGTTCCAAGGGGACCTACATTCGGTCGCTGGCGCACGATCTCGGGGAGCGCCTGGGGTGCGGGGCGTATTTGTCCAATCTGGTGCGCACACGGATGGGGCGGTTCGATATCGCGGACGCGTATTCATTCGAACAGCTCGCCCAGTTGGCCCAGGCGGATCAACTGGAGGGCGTGGTGCTGCCGATCGAGGCGGCGTTGCCCTGGGGGACGATACAGATCTCGGAGCGGTTCAGCCAGGCGGTCAGTTTCGGCCGGCTGCCGCACTGGACCGATGTGACGGGGCATCGCGGCGAATTTCGGATTGGGGATAGGGTGATGGTGCGTGATGACCACGCCGTGCTGGCAATGGGGCTGGCCGGGGTGGATTCGCATCAATTTGACGCGCATGTCGGAACGCCGCTGACCGAGTATTTGCGGGTGCTGGCATGACGACGACGTTTTACCGGGGATTGTCGCAGTTCGATCCGCCTCTGGCGAATGGAGCGGTGGTGACGATCGGCACGTTCGACGGCATCCACCTGGGGCACCAAGCGATCTTCCGGCGGGTGCGCGAGGTGAGTCATGAGACCGGTTTGCCGGCGGTATTGATCACGTTCGATCCGCATCCGCGGGTGGTGGTGTCGCCGGACCGTCCGCCCCTCTTATTGACAACGATCGAGGAGAAAGAGAAATTCATCCCGTGTTTCTTCGACGGCCGGGTGCTGGTGCTTACGTTCGACGCTTCCCTCATGAAGAAGTCAGCCGAAGAGTTTGTCCGGGAAGTGTTGGTCGACGGTGTCGGCGTGAGGCGGCTGATCGTGGGATACGATCACGCGCTGGGGCGGAATCGCTCGGGGAATCCGGCGGAGCTGCAGCGACTGGGCGACCAGTACGGCTTTGCGTTGGAGGTGGTGGCGCCGGTGCTGCACGGGGGCCAGGCGGTCTCCTCGACGCGCATTCGCCAGGCGATACTGGCGGGGCAGTACAACGATGCGATCGGGCTTCTGGGGCACGAGTATGCCATTTACGGCACGGTGGAGCGCGGGATCGGCCTGGGGCGCAAGCTGGGGTATCCGACGGCGAATGTGAGTCACAGCGGCGCGAAGCTGCTGCCGCCGGAAGGCGTGTATGCCTGCCGGGTGCAGGTGCAGGGGGAGGAGTTCCGCGGGATGATGTTCATCGGCCGGAACCATTTCAACCCGGAGAAGAAGGTCACGGTGGAGGCGAACCTGTTCGCGTTTGACCGGGACATTTATGACGCAGAGATCACGGTGTATCCGACGGAGTTCGTGCGGGAGAATCGTCAGTTCGATTCGACCGAGGCGCTGGTACGCCAGATCGGTGAAGACAAACAGCAGATTATGAGTATAGTGAGACAAGGAGAACGAACATGCCAGTGACGAAGGATCAGAAGGCGGCGACGATTGTGCAGCATCGCCTTCACGACACCGACACGGGGTCGCCCGAGGTGCAGATCGCGCTTTTGACGGAGCGGATCAACATGATAACGGAGCACCTGAAGACGCACAAGAAGGACTTCCACACGCGGCACGGGCTGCTGAAGCTGGTGGGGCAGCGTCGTCGGTTGTTGGATTATTTGAAAGACCGCGATATCGTCAGCTATCGCGAAGTGATTGCCGAGCTCGGGCTGCGGCGCTAAGCGGAAGGAACGGAATCCAGATTTATGGTTCACAAAGTAGAATTTGAAATTGGCGGTCGTGTGATGACGATCGAATGCGGCAGGATGGCCAAGCAGGCCAACGGCGCGGTGAGTGTCCGATACGCCGACTCGATGGTGATCAGCACCGTGTGCGCGAACACCGAACCCAAAGAGGGGCAGGATTTCTTCCCCCTGACGGTGGAGTACCGCGAGAAGTCATACGCCGCGGGGAAGATACCCGGCGGCTTTTTCAAGCGCGAAGGGCGTCCCTCGGAGAAGGAGATACTGTCGGCGCGGATTATCGACCGGCCGATTCGCCCGTTGTTCCCGGATGATTTCCGGGGCGAGACGCAGTGTATCAGCTATGTGGTCTCGCACGATCAGCAGAACGACACCGACATCCTGGCCCTGATCGGCACGGCGGCCGCCATCGCGGTGTCCGACGTCCCGATGCAGATGACGATTGCCGGCGTGCGGGTGGGTCGGGTCAACGGCCAGTACGTGGTCAATCCGACGATCGAGCAGGTCGAAGAGAGCGATATGACGATCACGATGGCGGGCTCGGCCGATTCCATCACGATGGTGGAGGGGGGCGCGCGCGAGGTGTCCGAGGAGGATATCGTGCAGGCGCTGGCGTTCGGTCACGACCATATCAAACAGATCGTGGCGAAGATCGAGGAACTGAAGGCGGCCTGCGGGAAGCCGAAGTTCACGTATACGCCGGTGACGGTGGATGCGGCGATGGTGGCGAAGGTAAAGGAACTGGCCGGCGGCAAGTACGACGAGTTCAACCGGATCGCCGACAAGGAGACCCGTCGCGACCAGAAGAAAGAATTCAAGAAGAAAGTCCTGACCGATCTGGCGGAAGCGTTTCCGGAGATGGAAGGGAAGATCAAGGGCGTCCTGGAGGAACTCGATTCGCACTCCATGCGGGAGATGATCCTGCGCGAGAACAAGCGGATCGACGGCCGGGGTCCGGATGATATCCGTGAGATCACGTGCGAAGTGGGCGTGTTGCCGCGCGCGCACGGCTCGGCGTTGTTTACCCGCGGCCAGACGCAGGCGCTGGTGGCGGTGACGCTGGGCACCAAGATGGATGAGCAGAAGCTGGACGAGCTCGAGGGGGAGTCCACCAAGAGCTATATGCTGCATTACAACTTCCCGCCGTTTTCGACCGGTGAAACCAAGCCGATTCGCGGCACGAGCCGCCGCGAGGTGGGGCACGGCAATCTGGCCGAGCGGGCGCTGGTGCCGGTGATTCCGAGCGAGCTGAACTTCCCGTACACGGTGCGGGTGGTCTCGGACATCCTGGAGTCGAACGGTTCTTCCTCGATGGCGACGGTCTGCGGCGGTTCGCTGGCGCTCATGGATGCCGGCGTGCCGATCAAGACGGCGGTCGCGGGGATTGCCATGGGGCTGATCAAGGAAGCGGACAAGGTCGTGATCCTGACCGACATCCTCGGTGATGAAGATCATTTCGGCGACATGGACTTCAAGGTGGCCGGCTCGGCGACGGGCGTGACCTCGATTCAGATGGACATCAAGATTGTCGGTCTGGATATCGAGACGATGCGCACGGCGCTGGGGAACGCCCGCAAGGCCCGTCTGTACATCCTGGACAAGATGAACGCGACGATTTCGAAACACCGCGACGACCTGTCGAGCTATGCGCCTCGTATTCTCATCCTGAAGATCAATCCGTCGAAGATCGGCGAGGTGATCGGCCCCGGCGGCAAGATCATTCGCGGGATCATCGAAGAGACGGGTGCGAAGATCGACATCACCGACGACGGCACGGTGTTTATCGCCAGTGTCGACGCGGCGGCCGGTCTGGCGGCCATGGCGCGGGTGCAGGCGATTGTCGAGGAGGCGGAGATCGGCAAGGTGTACCATGGTTTGGTGCGCCGGGTGGCCGAGTTCGGCGCCTTTGTCGAGATTCTGCCTGGGACCGACGGCTTGGTGCACATTTCCGAACTGGACCTGAGTCGGGTGCGGCGCGTGGAAGACATCTGCAAGGTCGGTGACCGGATGGATGTGAAGGTGATTAATATCGACGGCGACGGCAAGATCCGACTGTCCCGCAAGGCGTTGTTGCAGGACAATACGAAAGAACAGGAGAAAGCCTGAGCCAGCGATCGATGCGAGCCGTGGCGACCAAGGTGCACCGACTGGCCGACACGAGCGTTTTCAAAAAGACGGTGCTGCCGAACGGCATCCGGGTGCTGACGGAAACGCTGCCGTCGATACGATCCGTCTCGCTGGGAGTCTGGATCGATATCGGATCACGTAACGAGAGACCGGAGGAAAACGGTCTCTCGCATTTTATCGAGCATATGCTGTTCAAGGGGACGAAGCGGCGGAACGCCAAGGAGCTGGCCTCGGCGCTGGAGTCGCTGGGCGGGTCGCTCAACGGCTTCACGGCCCGCGAACAGACCTGTTACCATGCCCGTTTCCTGGACAACCACCTGAGTGTGGCGGTGGATGTGCTGGCCGATCTGGCCTGCAATTCCACGATCACGCCGGTCCACGTGGGGCGGGAAAAGCAGGTGGTGATCGAGGAGATCAAGGAGTCGCTGGACAATCCCTCGGATCGGATTCACGATCTGTTTGCGCGGACGTTCTGGGGGGAACATCCCCTGGGGCAGCCGATCATGGGATCGATGGCGAACATCCGGAGTCTGACGCAGAAGCGGGTGCTGGATTTCGTGCACCGAAACTACTGCGCCGGATCGGTGGTGATTGCGGCCAGCGGGGCGTTGTCGCATCAGAAGCTGGTGGCGTTGGCGCAGAGGAAATTCCGTTTTCCGAAAGGGGTGGCCGACGCGGCGCCGTCGGCCAAGCGGAGTCGCGACCACGAGGTCCTGGTGGAGCGGACGGGGCAGAAGCAGACGCATGTTTGCCTGGGGTTTCCGGCGCCGGGGTATCCGACACCGGACAAGATGGCGATCCTGGCGCTCAGTTCATATCTGGGGGGCGGGATGTCGTCGGTGCTGTTTCAGAAGATCCGCGAGGATCGGGGGCTGGCGTACTCGGTGTATACGTTTACGGATTTCTACCGGGATTCCGGCGTGTTCGGGGCGTATCTGGGGACGGACAAGAAGCATCTTCGGCAGGCGGTGGAGGTGATTCTTCGCGAGGTGCGAACGCTGAAGCGCAAGAAGCTCCCTGCGCTGCAGTTGCGGAAGATCAAGTCGCAAATGCAGGGGCATCTCCTGTTGGGTATGGAGTCGACGACGAGCCGGATGAATCGGATCGCGCGACAGGAGCTGATGACGGGGCGGTATCAGCCGCTGGAGCAGATGGTGCGGGAGATCGAAGCGGTGACGGCCTCGCGGATCATGGAACTGGCGAACCGGATATTCGATGAACAGAAGGTCGCGGCGACGGTGCTGGGGCCGGTGGATAGTCGGGCGCTGAACGGGTTGTTGTGAGGACACGTTCCACATGAGCGACAGGCCGACGGTTTTGGTGTTTCACAAGAGCACGGACCGGTTCAGTTTCGGCGCGACCAATTACTCACCTCGGCGATTGACGAACCTGCTCGGTCTTATGGATCGGGCAGGTTTTCGTTTGAAGGTGACGTTCGATGACGGGTACGCGCATCTGGCCGAGGTCCTGCCGGGGCTGGTGGAGCGGTTTGGCATCAGGCCGCTGGTATTTGTGCCGACGGCGTATATCGGGCGGGAGAATCGCTGGGACTATACGCATATAGTGCGGCCGAGCCGTCACCTGAATCGGGACGAAATCCGCACCTTGGACGGATACGGGGTGCGGTTCGGATCGCACGGGGACCGGCATCGCGATCTGACGGCGCTGAAAGACGGCGAACTGCTGGCGGAACTGCGGCATTCCCGAGGGGTGCTGGAGGATCTGGTCGGCAAGCCGGTGACGGAGATCAGTTATCCGTTCGGGCGATGCAACGAACGGGTGGAACGCGGGGCGCAACTGGCCGGGTATACGCGGGGATACACGATGCGGTTTCCTCAAGGCGGGGAGCGTGAGATGGCGGTGGGGAGAGTGGCGGTGTATGGGTTTGACACGCCGCTGTCGATGTATTTCAAGGTGAGCGGGGGCTGGCGGAGTCGACTCGAAGCGGTCAAAGGCGGCGTGGTGAATCGGCTGTCGGGGGGGACGATCCTGCTTAATCGGCTGCGGCGCATGCCGTAACGGCCGGGAGCGACACGCCGCGCAGGCATAAAGTGTTGCCAAACAGGGGCGGTTTTGCTACCATTCGCGCCATATATCCTGGTTTGAGGAATTGCAGTATGGAAACGCCGGCGAAGAGCAGACGATACGACTTCAAGAGTATAGAAGAGAAGTGGCAGAAGCGCTGGGAGCAAGAAGGGCTGTTCCGGGCGCCCCGGAACGCTGATCCCAAGAACAAATTCTACATGCTGGTGATGTTCGCGTACCCATCGGGGGACATCCACATGGGGCATTTCCGGAACTACATCATCGGGGACGCGGTGGCGCGGCGCCAGATGATGATGGGGAAAGCGGTGCTGCATCCGTTCGGGTGGGATGCGTTCGGCCTGCCCGCGGAGCGGGCGGCGATCCAGCGTGGGATTCACCCGGAGGCCTGGACACTTCAGAATATCGAAGTGTCGCGCAATACGCTGCAAAAGGTGGGGATTTCGTTCGACTGGTCGCGGGAAGTCACCTCGTGTCTGCCGGATTACTACAAATGGACCCAGTGGATGTTCATTCAGCTTCTCAAGAAGGGGCTGGCGTACCGGAAGCGCGGGTTTGTCAACTGGTGCCCGGAGGACAAGACGGTCCTGGCCAACGAACAGGTGAAGGACGGCAAGTGCGAGCGGTGCGGGACGCCGGTGGTCAAGAAGGATCAGGTGCAGTGGTATTTCAAGATTACCGATTACGCCGACCGGCTGGTTGACGATCTGGACACGCTGCCGGGCTGGCCGGAGAATGTCAAGACGATGCAGCGGGAGTGGATCGGGCGGTCGTACGGGCTGGAGGTCGATTTCACGATTGAGGGGACGGGGGAGAAGCTGCCGATTTTCACGACGCGGCCGGATACGATCTATGGGGTGACGTTCATGGCGATCTCCCCTGAGTCTGACCTGGTCGAGCGGCTGGATCTGGCGCCCGAGTACCGCCAGAAGGTGCAGGCGTACCAGAAACTGGCGGCGGGGCGCTCGGATATCGAGCGCGCAGCGGTGACGCTGGACAAAGATGGGGTGTTTACGGGGAGGCACGCGATCAATCCGTTTAACGGCGAGCGGGTCCAGCTTTGGGTGGCGGACTATGTGCTGGCCGGATACGGGACCGGCGCGGTGATGGCCGTACCGGCGCATGATACCAGGGACTTCGCGTTCGCCAAGAAATATGGGATTCCTATTAATGTAGTAATTCACCCGGATGAACATACTTCGCTGGATGCCAAGACGATGACGGATGCGTTCACCGAATACGGGCCGATGGTCAACTCCGGACCGTTTGACGGGCTGGCCGGTCAGAAGGCGATCGATGGCGTGTCCGATCATGCTGCGGCCAAGGGGTTTGGGCGGCGCAAGGTGAACTATAAGTTGAAGGATTGGTCGATCTCGCGGCAACGGTACTGGGGGTGTCCGATTCCGATCGTTCACTGTGTGAAGTGTGGCGAGGTGCCGGTGCCGGACGCGGAGCTGCCGGTGATTCTGCCGAGGGTCGAGAATTACACGCCCAAGGGGCGGTCGCCGCTGGCGGATGTGCCGGAATTCATGAATGTGCAGTGCCCGAGGTGCGGCGGGAAAGCCGAGCGGGACCCCGATACAATGGATACATTCGTGTGCTCGTCGTGGTATTTCCTGCGATATATCGATCCCTCAGACGAGCAGGAATTCTGTTCCAGGGAGTTGGCGCAGCAGTGGATGCCGATTGATCTGTATGTGGGCGGGGTGACCCATGCGACCGGGCATCTGATCTACTTTCGGTTCTTCACCAAGTTCCTGAAGGATATCGGCTGGCTGACGTTCGACGAGCCGGCGACCCGGCTGTTCAACCATGGAATGGTCATGGATGCCCACGGCGAGGTGATGTCCAAGTCCAAAGGGAATGTGGTTTCGCCGATCGGCCTGATGGCGGATCGAGGTGTGGATGTTTGCCGGTTGGCGATGTTCTTTACGGCGCCCTCGGAAAAAGAGGTGGCCTGGAGCAACGACACGCTCACCGGCGTGGAGAAGTTCGTGCTGAATCGTCTGCATCCGCTGGTTGCCTCCTATAGAGGCACGCGGCCGGACTTAAAGCAATACTTCAAGGTCGAAACGCTGACTGAGTATGAGCGGACGATCTACGTGAAGTTGAATCAGACGATCAAAAAGGTCTCGGACAGTTTCGAACGCCTGCAGTTCAATACGGCGATTGCGGCGGTTATGGAGCTGCTGCGGGACTATGATACCGAACAGATACCGACCGACGAGCTGAACGACCAGATTGTGCTCAAGGCGACGCAGCTCATGGCGCCGTTGGCGCCGCATTTGGCCGAGGAGATCTGGGAAATGGCCGGATTCTGCGAGTCGATCTTTACGTCCGGTTGGCCGGAATACGATCCATCGGCGGTAATTGGCGATATGATCGAGATCGCGGTGCAGGTGAACGGCAAGCTCCGGGACTCCATAAAGGTGCCGGCCGATGCGGATCAGGCCTTGGTGGAGGCCACCGGGCTGGCGAGCGCGAAGGTGCAGGGGTTCGTGGCGGGGAAGCAGGTCGTCAAGAAGATATATGTCGCGGGGCGGCTGCTGAATATAGTAGTCAAGGGGTAGTCAGATTAGGAGCCGGCGGTCCGGAATGGGTTGCCGGCGTTCTCTTGGCTCGACAAGTTAACATAATATATCTTATGGGACACCCTGTCGGCCAACCAGACGAGAGTAACTCGGATCACCGCATCAAGCCGACGCCCCCCCCTCACAGCCTGCACGGTCAGATCTCCCCATGGTCAATTGCATCGCAAGATTCATGCTGAAAGCTTGGGAGTGAATCAAAGAGGAGCGCCAGGGAGCTTCAGTCTGGTCCCGAACGTTTGATGTCAGATCTTCTTGAAGCCCCAGAGGGCGAGTTTGCGGGCCTCGCGGAAGCGGGTCATGCCGCCGGGGGCGCCCAGGACCACCAAGGTGAGCTTCTCCCCTGCCGAGTTGGCGACCAGCGTGGCGAGACAATAGGCGGATTCATCGATGTGGCCGGTTTTGCCGGCGAGGACGGTGAACGGAGAATAGTTGACGAGCCGATTGCTGTTGCCGAGTCGCAGCACGCGGCGTTTGCGGTTCAAGACGCGAATCTGGTAGTCTTTGTCGGAGGTGATTTGGGCGATCTGGGGATATTTGTAGGCGTAGTGCAGGATCAGGGCGACCTCGTGAGCGGTGGAAACGTTGCGGGCATCGAGGCCGGTGGGATCAAAGAAGAGCGTGTTCTTGAGGCCCAGTTGGCGTGCTTTCTCATTCATGGCCAGGACAAAATTATCGATGCTGCCGCCGACGGCGCGGGCCAGGGCGCGGGTGGAGCGGTTGTCGGAGATCATCAGGGCGGCGTGGAGCAGATCGTTCAGGGTGAATTCCCAGCCGGCGGCCAGATGGGACCGGGAGGACTGGAAGGCATCCTCCTTGGAGATGGTCTGGGTCTTACGGAGGTCGATCTTGGAGTCGAGCACGACCATCGCGGCGACCAGTTTGCTGATCGACGCGATGGGGTGCACCATATCGGCATTTTTGGCGTAGAGGACTTCGCCGTTCTTGTAATTGACCAGGATGGCGGAGCGCAGCGAGAGCTTGGGGCCATCGGTACGGATTTTTTCAAAGTCGAAGTCCGGGAGCTGGGGCAACCGCGATACAGAGGCGGAGACAGAACCGGCGTTGCCGGCGCCGCCGAGCTGTCCGCTCAACAGGAGAGCGGCGACGCCCACGACGGCGATGGCACTGATCAATGATAAAAGGCGGCGCATGGCAGCAGTATAGGGTCTTTCAATATTTAATCCACTTTAAAATCTCCGGCAGGGTGGGCCGCTTTCCGTACATGAGGATGCCGACGCGGAACACCTTGCCCGTGAACCAGACCATAACGGCGATAGCCAAGAGAATCAACAAGAATGCCAGGATGGCCTGCAGGACGATGCCGGAAAAGAGGGAGACTTCGGTGAGGCCGGGGGCGACGATCGCGATGCGGGCCATCATCATAGTCGGCGCAAAGAACGGGAACAGGGAAAGGATGATGGCCAAAGTCGAGTTCGGCTGCTGGATGAGCCAGCTTCCGAGGAACATCGGCAGCATGACGCAGATGACAATCGGGAAATAGAAGTTCTGGGCTTCTTTCTCGCTATTAATGATGGAGCCGAGCAGGGCGAAGATGGTCGAGTACAGGACATAGCCGGAGGTTAGGAACAGGACGAAGAAGACGATGATAACCGGGTTGGCCATAATGCGCATGGCAGTCGACGACGCGGACAATCCGAAGGAACTGCCTCCGAGGACGAAGGCGAGCCCCATGAGCACCCAGACCAGAACGCTGACCAGCGTGGCCCCGGCGATGCCGATTATCTTCCCCATCATCAGTTGGAACGGTGAGACCGAGGAAACGAGAACTTCCATGATACGGGAGCTTTTCTCATCGACGACGGAGCGGAGCAAAGTAGCACCGTAGGTTATGATCATGACATAAATGAGCATGACCATGACAAAGAGGGCGAAGAAGCGGCCTTCGATCGAGACCGTCTCACCGCGCGTGTTCAGTATCATCAGGTCCAGCGAGCGAGTCAGGGCGATGACCGAATCAACCGGCAGGTTGACATTGGAATCGGCCAGGCGCTGCTGGGCGAGCAAGATGGAGAGTTTTCGCTGGAAGCGACCAACAGCCCGGGGGTTGTCTTCGTTGGTCACGAGGTAGGAGGCCGAGTCGACGGTGAGGGCGTCCCGATCCAGGACCAGTATGTATTTCGATTCTTTGCGATTGATCATTCCACGCAGGGAGTCGAGGGTGCGAGCGAAACCTGCGGAATCATCGGGAGCGAGGGTCGCAGTTCCGACAACGTCATAGGCGAGCTGCGTGCTGTCACCCAGGTGATACTCGGAGATCGCCTGGACAAAGCGGTCGGTCAGATCGAGGCCGGAGCGATCCAGCACAAATATCTTCTCGCACTCATTGGTCTCGGTATCGGCCAGGAGAACCGGCAGAAACATCACGGCACCCATGAAGAGCGGGGTGATGAGCAAGCCTATTATGAACGATTTTTTCTGTACGATCTGAGCGAACTCGTACTTGCAGACGGTCCAGAACTTCTTCATTTGACACCTCCCTCGACCGGGCGGTTGTAGTCGGCGGGGTCGATCTTGGCCATTTTGATGAAGATGCTGTAGAGCGAGGGTTCCATCAGGGCGAACCGTTTGACGCGGACTCTGCCGACCAGCGCCTTGAGGAGCGCATCGGGGTCTCCCCCGGGCGCGAATTCCAATTCGAGGTAGTTGGAGAATTCGTTACAGGCGAGCACCTTGGGGAAGGTGCGGACGAAGGATGCATCTCCCTCGACTTCGAGCTGCACCGAGTTCTGGCCGAAGGAAGATTTCACGTCGGCCATGCGGCCATCGATGACTTTCTGTCCTTTGGAGATCATGCAGATGTAGTCGCACAGTTTCTCGGCCTGTTCCATCACGTGGGTGGAGAACAAAATGGTGGTGCCGCTGCGTTTGAGTTCGAGGATGCACTCTTTGATCAGTTCCATATTGATGGGGTCGAGACCGGAGAACAGCTCGTCGAGGATGAGCAGTTCCGGACCGTGGATGACGGTGGTGATGAACTGGAGTTTTTGCTGCATGCCCTTGGAGAGCTCTTCGACTTTCTTCTTGCGGTATTCGGCCAGTCCCATGCGTTCGAGCCAGGGGCCGATCTTGGGCAGGCTCCGGGCGGGCGGGACGTCTTTGAGTTCCGCCATGTAGAGGATAACCTGTTCGACGGTCATTTTCTTGTAGAGGCCGCGCTCCTCGGGGAGGTAGCCGACGCGATCCTTGAAGTTCGCGCGGGTGACCTCGTTGTCGAAGAGGATCCGTCCGCTGTCGGGAGCGGTGATGTTCATGATCATCCGGATAGTGGTGGTTTTGCCGGCGCCGTTGGGGCCGATGATGCCGTAGATGGAGCCCTTGGGGACATCGAGCGACAGTCCCTCGACGGCGACTTTGCCGTCATACTCCTTGCGGATGTTCTCCAGTCGTAGAAACATACACTCTCACAGCTATAGGGTTACTCAAAGATGGCGTGCGATTGGGCCGGGTCAACAAAAATCGCCGGCGCGAGGATATGGGATGAAAACGACGGGTACACGAGTACAGGTTACGAGTCGCGATCCGGTTTTGTTGCGGTCGTTCGGGGCTTGCGGCTGGAGATCGGCTGCATGCGGATGCGGCCGCAGTGGGGGCAGATCCATTTGTGCTGCTTATGGAAGCGGCGCTTCTCCTCTTTCATTTTGTGGCGGCAGCGCGGGCAGATCATGGTTCATCACCGCACGAGATGCAGGAAGTCGCCCAGGAGGAATTCCATCCGGCCAATGAAGGTCGACATGCGGGACATGACGGTATAGCCGAAGGTGGCGCCGAAGAAGATCATCAGGAAGAAGGTGCCGATTTTGGCGGCAGAGCCGAGCACGCCGCCCTGAGAGCGCGAGAAGTAGAAATAGGTAAGGGTGCAGAACAGGCCGATCAGGATGACGAGGCCGCTGATATCGAAGCCGCCGGAGGCGGTGAACAGCGGGATGACCGAATCGGACACTTGTCTCATGACGCGGGGGCCCAGCATGGCCGGGATGGCGACGCCGGCGCCGGAGCCGATCAGCAGGGCGAGCGGCAGACGGGAAAGGTAGCTGGTGCGCGGGTGGAAACGGGCGAACATGAGGAGGCCGAGCGCCAGCGGGATCAGCAGATGGACAGTCCCCGGTCCGGAGAGCGGCACGACCAGAAGAGCCATGATGGAATTGGTCCATGTGATCACTAAAACGTAGCCGACGGAGACGCCGACGAGGAGGTATTCGGCGCACTTATAGATCGGGTTGTCGCGGTACAGGAAGGTCAGCACGGCCAGCGTCAGGATCGCCGCCACGACGGTTCCGGCACTCATACGGGGCCTCCTCTCCCCCGCCGGCGGGCGCGGAAATAGAGCACATTGCCGGCGATGATCAGGGCGATGACGTAAAGGTGGCCGGCCGATTGGGCCAGCATGCCGCGCGCACCGCCGCCCCCCGCAGTCAGGAGACGTTCGTATTCGGCCGCCCCGCGGAGGCCGCCGACGAGCGAATACAACTGGCCGGAGGCGACATAGGGATCGAACTGGGTCATCATGGCGGCGGTCATGGCGGAGCAGATGCGGATGCCGAAGCGGGCGCCGGCGTATTCGATCCAGTAGGTCGGCATGTTGCCATCGGTGATGGAAATGACGGCGGCGACATCGCGGTAGGTTGCCACCTGCGACAGGACCGGCAACTCGCCGTAGGGCGTACCGAAATAGTCCGACGGGAACGTGGCCGGAAATGATTCTCCCATCGAAAGCATGGCGGCGATGTTCTGCGGCTTGAAGCCGAGATAGACATAGTCCTGGCCGTAGCGACGGCCGAATTCACGCGCCGTTTCATCAACCAAGCGGTAACCGATAACGGTGCCCTCGGCCATGAGGGCCAGGCCGATGATGCGATGGTGCTTGCGGAAGGCATGCCGGATGACGGCCTGGGCCAGCGGGCGGATTTCGGGGAGCGCCGAAGCCTCGTGATCGAAGGACACAACCAAGGTGGAACCCTCGGGGAGGGAATCGATGTAGTCGAACAGCTTGCGGGTTTCCTCGGAGACGGGGATATCGGGGCGGAACCCGGAGAGCATGGCGGCGAGCACGACCACGAAGAGGCCGAGAAAAGTGACATGGCGGGCGTTCATCGGGAGCCCCCCAGCCAGGTGCGCTCGATGCCGAGCAGGACGCGAAGGGAGGTGGTGAGGGAGCCGAGACCGATGCCGATGAGGATGGCGCGTCGGGCGGCCATCGACGGGTTATTGCGGAGCCAGTCGGCGACATCGGTCAGCAGTCCTGATGAGAAACCCTCCAGTTGGGACCGACTCAGGAGAATCAGGAGGGCGGAAACGAGCAGGACACTGGCCGGCAGAGAGCGGGCGCGAAAGCCGCGGAAGGACGCGGAGGCCACGAAGAATGCCAGGAGAGCGAACACGGTTGCCTGCATGGGGGATTGAACGTTTTCGAACATCCAGGTGAACGGCGAGCTGCCGCCAATGCCCCAGATGAGGGCGAAGATCGGCATGAGAATCAGGCCGATCAGGCCGACGATTCGGTACGGGACATCCTGGTTCTGTTTCAGACCTCTCAGTTGCACTTTCACGAATCCGACGACACCGACGAGAAGGGCGAAGGCGGCGATGATCTGCCAATAGTCCAAGGCGGTCTGATTGACCGACTGCGCTATGGGGTGACTGGAGAAGAAGAGCAGAAACATCAGGAGGCCGCTGAGGCCGCAGATGAGTTGCGGGAGGCGACGGTCCATCAGAATTTCCACCAAGAGGCAGCAGGTGCAACCGTGGCCCAGATCACGGCCAGGACCAACAGGGCGGCGATGAGGAGTTTGCAGATGTCCTGCGCCCGAACGGAGGCGAGGATGGCCGGATCACCGGAGAGGTAACCGGAGGCGGCGAACAGCTCCTCCCCTATCAGGGTGTAGTCACAGGCGACGATAAAGAAAGCGAGCTGGATGGTGGAATCGGTGCCGGCGACCTGAATGGCCCCGACGCTGTTGCCGGTTTCGGCCAGGATCAGTGACTCGGCCTCGAACGTGCCGAGCAAAAACAGCGCGGCCGGTTGCTGGCGGGTGATCATCCCCTCTACGGCGGCGGCATAGCCGAATTGAGACGAACTGACATAGCGCGTGTCTTCCTCGCGAAAACGATCCGGGAACCCGGCGCGGGCGCAGCTTTCCCGAATCACTTCCTGAGCGACGGTCATGATGACGGGGTCGTGGGTCGGGTAGAGCAGGCGGCAGTCGTACTGGGCGGTCTTTTCGGCGACCTGGCTCAGGATATTCATGGAGGCGATAGTGGTTGGCCTTTGGATATCTCCCCCCCATCCGGGTGTATAGAGGACGGGGCGGGCCATTTCGGTGGCGCGTCCGATGGCCTCCTCGACGGCACTGAGGCCGGCGATTTCGCGGAGGCGGAAGGGTCGGCCGGAGCGGGCGCGACGGGTGGTATAGAGAACGACAAGCGCGGCGATGATTGCGGCGACGAGGATGGAAAGCTTGCCGGGGTCGAACCAGGCGGGAGCGACCGCGATACTCAGGTTTACGGGAAACATGACCATGAGCTTAGGAGCGAACGGGGCGGCGATCAACAAAAGATTTTTTGATTGCCGGAGAGCCGAGCGGGCATATATTGACCGGCTGAGGAAAACAACTATGCGCAAATATCTGATGATTCTCTTTGGAGTGGCGCTGATGGCGTCGGCGGCATCAGCCGCGGTGACGGTGGAATGGCGGCAGTTCTGGACCGACCCGGATGCACGTCCGACGATCGAGGCGATGGTGGCGGAGTTCGAGAAGGTTAATCCGGAGATCGACGTGCAGATCACCGACCTGACCTGGGCCAATGGGCAGGAGAAGATCGTGATCGGGTTCGCCTCGGGGACGGGGCCGGACCTCGTGGAGTTGGGGAGCGACTGGATCGCGCAGTTCGCCTCGAACGGACAGCTGGCCGACCTGTCGGAGCAGATTGCCCCGGACAGCAGCCAGTTTCAGGGATGGGGGCTGGCCACCTATGAGGGGAAGGTGTATGCGAAGCCCTGGATCCTGGGCACGCGGGTTCTCTATGCCAATGGCGATCTGCTGGCGAAAGTGGGCTACGACAGCGCGTACCTGCCGTACAACTGGCCGCAGTTGGCGGAAGCAGCGATCAAGATTCGCAAGTTGGGGAAAGATACGTACGGGTGGGGATCCAACACCGCCGAGAAGCACCGGTTATATAAGAAATTCCTGCCATTCTTCTGGTCGAACGGCGGGCAGTTTTTCACCGATGACGGGAAGTACTGCGTGATTTCGTCGACGAAAGCGATCGAGGCGCTGAGTTACTACAAGAAGCTGAACGATTCGGCCGGGTATGTGGGGGATCAGCGCGCGATCGAGGATGCGTTTCTGGACGGCAAGATCGGGTTTATCATATCCGGGGACTGGCTCTTGAAGCGGATCGAAGTGGAACGCCGGCAGTTCAATCTCCGGTCGGGACCGATACCGGGGCCGAGGTATCCGGGCAAGTCGTTTATGGGCGGAGAGTACCTGGCGGTCAATCAGGCCTCGAAGGTTCAGGAGGCGGCGCGGAAGCTCCTGGATTTTCTGACCGCGCCCGAGAACCAGGTGCGATTCTGTCGGGCGAATCGTTCGGCGAACCCCTCGAGTCTGGTGGCGCAGGCGGATCCCTATTTCGCGAGCAATCCGCATCTGCAGACGTTTATCAAGCAGATGCGCAGTGCGGAACATCCGCCGGTCGACCCGCTCTGGGTGGTGGTGGAAGATGAACTCGAGAAGGCGATCGAGGATGCGCTGTTCGGCGCGAAGAAGCCGGCCGGGGCGCTTCGCCAGGCGCAATTGAATATCACGAAGGCGCGACAACGGCCATGAGCCGGCACCGGGGGATCGCGCTGGCGCTGGGGCTCCCCTGGCTTATTACCTTCGGGCTGTTCTGGGCCTTCCCCATGATCTACTCGTTTGTCATGGGGTTTACCGACTATCAATTGCTGACGCGTGGCTATCACTGGATCGGCCTCGCCAATTACCGTGAGCTGTTCGGCGATCTGGCGTTTCGGCAATCGCTGTGGAATACGGTGCTGTTCGTGGTGGGGACCATACCGTTCACGACGGTGCTCTCGTTGCTGATGGCGCTGCTGGTGAACCGGCAGTTTCGCGGCCGGGGGATCTTTCGGGCGGCGTATTTCCTGCCCTCGATCACCTCGCTGGTTGTGATTTCACTGATCTTCACGAATCTCTTCGCCCGGGGCGGATACGTGGCGCTGCTGGCCCAACTGGTGGGAATGACGCCGCCGGAGAACGGGTATTTGTATGACTCGGGGACGGCGCTGGGGGCGATCATGGCGATGGACGTGTGGATGTCGCTCGGGTACTACATGCTGATCTTCCTGGCCGGGCTGAAAGGGATTCCCGACGAGTTATATGAGGCGGCTGAGATCAGTGGGGCATCCTCGACCCGCCAGTTCTTTTCCATCACCCTGCCGCTGCTGAAGCCGGTCACCCTGTTTATCATCGTGATCAACTCGATCAAGTCGTTCCAGGTGTTCACCGAGATGTTCGTCATGACGAAGGGGAAGTTCGACACGGCGACGACGGTGTATTTCATATACGATACGGGGTTAACGACGCAGTTTCGGTTCGGGTACGCCTCGGCGGCGGCATACGTGCTGTTTGCGATTATCGGGCTGTTCTCGATCGCGCAGTTCTTCCTTTTGCGGGAGCGGAAGGAGGTATCGTGGTAAGGCGCACCTCTCCCCTGTCGGCCACGGTCCGCTATTCGTTGCTTTCGCTGATCCTGGCCACGATGGTGTTCCCGCTGCTTTGGATGTTTCGGGTGGCCTTCATGCCGCCGGGCGGCAGCATGGCCCTGGGGGAGTTCTTTGCGGGGGGCTGGACGCTCGGGAATTTCGGTGATTTGTTTACCCGGACCAACATGGGGCGATACCTGGTCAACTCGGTTTTGGTGGGGGTGGTGGTGACGGTCGGCAACCTTCTGTTCTGTTTTATGACGGGGTACACCATTGCGCGGTACCGCACGCTGGTCAACAAGGCGTTGTTCGTCACGGTGATCCTGATTCTCATGATACCGGCGCACGTGACGATCATTCCGCTGTATTTGCTGTGCGTGAAGGCGCGTCTGTTCGACACGTACTGGGCGTTGATCGTGCCGTGGCTGGTGAATCCGATCGGCATTTTTCTGATCAAGCAATATGTGGAGTCGGTGCCGACAGCCATGGAGGAGGCGGCGCGGGTGGACGGGGCCGGGGAGTTTCGCATACTGTTTTCGGTGGTGATGCCGGTGTGCCGGCCGGCCCTGGCGGTGCTGGCGATCCAGGTGTTTTTCACGAACTGGAATTCGTTTTTCTTCCCCTATATTCTTACCTCGCGTGAAGAGCTGCGGACGCTGCCGGTGGGACTGGCGCTGTTCCAGGGACACCAGGCGATTGACTGGCAGCATCTTATGGCGGGGTCAACATTGGCGGTGGTGCCGGTGCTGATCCTGTTCCTGATCCTGCAGAAACGGATCGTCTCCGGCATCACGGCAGGCGCGATCAAGCAGTAGTGGTTGGTCCGGACAGAAAGTTTGAGTTCCGTCGCGGCGGAGGCCCATGCGTATAATACGAGGAACCTGGAAAGAGAGGTTATGATGAAGCAGTTTCTGGGAATGGTGGTGCTGAGCGCCCTGTTGCTGGGTGCGTGCGGCGCGAAGAAGGATTACGTGAACCAGCAGGTGGCCGACAGTGAGGCGCGGACGAGCGCCCGACTGGCATCGCTGCAGGCGGAGTCCGATTCGACGGCGGCGGAAGTGGAACGTCTCGGTCGGCTCTCGGGTGAGCTGTCCCGCAAGACGGACATGGCGCTGAATCAGGCGAGCGGCTTCGAGAACTACGAGATTCTCTGGCAGGGGGAGATTTCGTTCGGTTTCGACCGGTACGAGCTGGACGGCGTGGCGCAGCAGATTCTGGACGGGGCGGGCGGTAAGCTGACGGCGACACCGCACTCAATCATCGAAATAGCCGGACACACGGATGCCACCGGTTCGGCGACCTACAATTATACGCTGGGAGAGCGGCGGGCCAATTCGGCCAAGCGGTATCTGGCGGATCGATATGGGATCGGGTTGTATCGGATGTTCGCGATTTCGTACGGCAAGGACAAGATCGTGTCGCTGCCGGATGAGCGGCACGGCAATGCGAAGAACCGCCGTGTGATACTGAAAGTTTGGGGGCCGAAGCAGGTCGCCGCGCAATAGCGACTATCGAAATTCGAAGTCCAGTCCGGTCGTTTCGAATCGGGCGCGGACAGCCACGGTATCGGGATACCGGGCATAACTTTCGGAGAGAGTGAACGGGTCGATCGATCCGAGCTCTCTCCTTCCGTTTTTATTGGTGTCGATAAATCCGGACAGCAGGTATTTGCCGGCCGGCAGGGCGAGGCGAATCTGGCGGTCGCTGCTGGTGAGCGGAAAGGTCTGCCCGGAGGGAATCTGCTTGAAGGTCATGACGACCGGGCTGAGGCGGCGGTCCGGCAGTGTGATGCTGATGGCGCCGGAAACAGAGCCAAGGGAATCTTCATCGAGCGTCGCGAACGCGTACGACATGAGGGTGTCGCCCAGGGCGTTGCCGGACAGATCGAGCAGATCCGGCTCAGTAATGTCCAGCCGATACGACGTCCCGGCGATGATCGAGTCCGGCAGGATAGAGAGGTGAAAGGGGTCCTCCCACTGGTGGCGATAGGTGAGCGGAGTTGCTTTCCCCTGCCAGAGGGTGATCGACTGGGCGCCGAGGCGCGTGGTATCGAGTGGTTCGGAGAAGGCCATACCGACGCGGAGATCGCGCACGAAGACCGGAGCGCCGGCGGGCACAAAGGTCGTGATGACCGGCGGCGTCTGATCGGGCAGGCGTTTGAGCGTGAGACTGTCGAAGATCAGGGGCGCGGCGAACGGGCTGTAGGTCAGTTCAGCGCGATAGAGGCCATCGGGGAGGCTGTCGAACATCCCGGTAATCTGGGCATTGTCTTTGAGATCGGACTCGACGAACCCAAGGGCCGGATACTGCTGCAGGGTGTCGGCCAGGGCACGAAGACGGAATCCGGAGGGGGCCAGCTTGAGATCGGCCAGGGAAATCGCTTTCGAGAGGCGAAGGCGGACGAGATGGTCCAGGGTGTAGGAGGCGGCGATGATTTCCGGTTTGAGGGTGTCCCAGGAAGTCAGGGACAGGGTGAGTCCTTCGAAGGGTTGTTCGCCGATGGTGATCCTCCGGTCCGGCAGGGCGAACTGCTCTGAGACCGGCCGGAAGCGGCCATCATTGTTCTTGTCTATAAATGCGACGAGTTGGAGCTCGCGGCGCGGCAGGTGGCTGAGAACAAACTCCCCCTTGGCATTGGTCACGGTGAAGTAGGCCGGATAGAGCGAGTCGAATGTCCGGGTGGCGGCGGTGTCCATCGGGTAAAGGGCAACACCGACTCCGCCTTTGGGATTACTTTCCTGAAAGACCGTGCCGGTCACGCGGCCGGAGTCGAGGGACGTGCCGGTCGAGAAAGCGACCTCAATGGTGCTGTCGAGCTTGTTGCCGCGGAGATCGGCGACGGCGGCATTCAGCGATACGATGTAGGTTTGGTCCGGCTCGAGGGAGTCGGCGAAGGAGATTTCGACGCGGTCGCCGTGCCAGCGCACTTTGGGATCACGCGCGGGGCGCGGCGAGATGAAAACGGGAGAGCCGGTCGCGGGGCGTTGAATTCGCTCCGAGAAGCGAAGGATTATCGGCTCGGTTCGGGGGACCTCGAGGGAACCGGAGGCGGGAGAAGAAGTCAGGAGGGTCGGGCCGGATCTGTCCGCCTCTCCCCCGGGCGGTGACTGGACCTCGGCGCAGGCCATGGTCAGAACAAGTCCGGCAATGGAGAGTGTCCGAAGCCCGGCGAATCTGGTCACTTCCGCAATTTCTCCTGAAGCGTTTTGTTGTCCGGGGTTAGTTCCAGCGCTTTCCGCCACCAGGTTTCGGCGCTTTCCTTCTTCCCTTTCGCCAGAAAGGCATCGCCCAGGTGCTCATACACGACGGCGTCGGGTGTGGCGGCTGCCGCCTTCTCCAGAAACTTCACGGC